>WNFL01414380.1_pt1 | contig 14162 bp, 10 predicted proteins | sample 5400361 | NCBI WGS metagenome assembly WNFL01 (sample SAMN13153351, study PRJNA577476) | soil metagenome | isolation source: 40 cm soil on Douglas fir-dominated hillslope | place: USA:California | collected 2013-09-17
TGGAAGAAAGCTGGGCACGCGGGGGTGCGCGCGTTTAACCCGTTGGAGAAGAGCCGACCGGCGGAGTATGCGATTCGAGTGTCTAAGACTGATATCGAGGCGCCCCACGGCAGCTTTGTGGTGGCGGCAACGGCGCTGCGAGCGGGTTATGCAGCTATGGTCGAGCCAAAGATCGCAAGAGGCGAGGAGGTTCATAGTTCGCAGCCGCCCAATGCGAAATCGTCCTTCCCTAAGAAAGGGCGGCAAACGGTGATTTTGCAACTCAACGAAGAAGTGCTGTGGCCAACATCCACGGTCCGAAGAATAGATGCTGCGGATGAGTCCCGCACGCATAAGGTCCGGGCTTTCTTGTTGACGCAACTTAGCGCCTCGCACAGCAGGAAGGATGATGTTTTCCAGGCGCGTCTCGCGGAACCGGTGCGCTTGGGCGAAAAATTCTTTGAAGAGGGCAGCTTGGTTGAAGGCACGGTCAGCCAGAGTGCGCGGCCCAGGATGTTGAGCCGTGCCGGCTCTTTGCATCTGCGAATCGACCGCATCACGTCACCTCAGGGTGCGAGTCTTGCCGTTGCGGGAACGCTGGGAGGCGTTGAGGCCGAGGCCGGCGCAAAATACGCGCTTGATGAAGAAGGCGGTCTGCACGGGCTCAGGCCCGGAGTGACGAATGCGCTGGTGGACTTGGGGATTGCATACACACTGGGCAAGGTAACGGACGACCTGGCGGAGACGCCCATTCGCGCGGTTGGAGCGGCGATGAGCGATGCGGCGGTTGCCAATGCGGCGCGTTATTTCGGGCTGGGAGCCTCGGCGGTATTTCTGATTACACGGCACGGTCGGGACGTTTACTTGCCGCGTTACAGCGAGATCGAAATTGATTTTGGACGGCTTAGCGAACAAGCGCGCACCTCGATCAGTTTGCAACCCTGATTGGTCCTAAGCAGTTTCCCTTCGTGGCAAAACTTCCGCTTGACAGGCGAATATAAAGCGAATATCTTGCGCACTCCATTTCGTGGATGGGTCCTGAGTTACTGGGGCCCCACTCCTGTGAAACGGTAAAAAAGGCCTGTCCGAAGGGGCAGGTTTTCCACAGGTAGGACAGGTGAATGCTTAGCGAAAATATACAGGAAACCATGTACGTCCATAACCAACTGTATTTAGTAGGTTTAGCTCGAGGCCGCTCTTGGATGGGCGTACTAGTAGACTGGTTTAAAGCTCAAAATGTACCTTGTGTACCATCGCGTTTGGGACCCATCCTAGTGTCAAATGGTACAGGTAATCGGGGAGTGGACCCTAAGTACAGGGTCGCGCATCTAAGTAGAAGTTTGGAGAAGTTCGCAGGCGGAAGCAAGTCGGCTCGCAGGTGGGATGCAAAGGGACCGGCAATAGAGGAAAGAATGAAGACCAAGGACAACGGACGGAAGTGGATGTGGCGGTTCCTGGGCGTGCTGGTGGCGCTGCAGCTTTATTTTGTGAGGGAGCTGCTGGCAGCGTTTGCGCTATTTGCGCTGGCGTTCGCGGCTATCGCTTTTGTGATTGTGAGTTTGTACATGCTGCAGAAGGGCTGGGAAGTTGCGGTCGCGCGAGTGGCGGATAGCAGCCACCCGGTGGTGAACTTCGCGCGGCGAGGGGTATCGGCGGTGGAGGATATGGCGCGGCGACCGCTACGGCGGCCGGGTTCCGCGACGCCGCGGGCAATTTAACAGGTTTCTGGCGTCAGCCAGAGCACACGAGGGCCAACCGGACTTGAGACCGGTTGGCCCTTTTTCCTTTTGTGCTACTCTCTTGCGGCTTGAGGGGGAGCTGATGCGAGGAAAACAGTTTGTTGCGGTCATTGCGGTCACAGCGATTTTGCTTTTTGCGAGGGGAAGCGGACACGCCCAGGAAAAATCGAAAACGGCCAAGAGAATCGCGATTCGGGCGGGACGGCTGATCGATGGGAAGAGTGACGCGCCGTCAGCGAATGCGCTGATTGTGATTGAAGGGGAGCAGATCGTTTCGGTGAGCGCGGGCGGGACTGCGCCGGCCGGCATGGATGTGATCGACCTCTCGAACAGCACGGTGCTGCCAGGGCTTGTCGACGCGCATACGCACTTGTTGCTGAACGGCGATATCACTTCCGAAGACTATGACGTGCAGCTCTTGAAGGAATCGATTCCGTATCGGGCGATTTTGAGCGCGCGGAACGCGCGGATCGCGCTGGAGCACGGATTCACCACAATGCGCGACGTCGAGACGGAAGGCGCGATGTATGCGGACGTGGACATCAAGAACGCGATTGCGAACGGAGAGGTGCCGGGCCCGCGAATGCAGGTCGCGACGCGCGCGATGACACCGACGGGGATGTATCCGCTGCTGGGTTATTCGTGGGAGCTGCAGGTGCCGAAGGGCGTGCAGTACGTGGATGGAGCGGACGGCGGGCGGAAGGCCGTTCGCGAGCAGGTCATGAATGGTGCGGACTGGATCAAATACTACTCGGACCGGCGGTATCACTTCGAGGCGGACGGCGTGCTGCACAGTATGGTGAACTTCACGGACGAGGAAGCAAAGGCCATTGCTGACGAAACGCATCGGCTGGGGAAGAAAGTGGCGGCGCACGCGATTGGGAGCGACGGGATTGCGGCGGCGTTGCGCGCGGGTGTGGACAGTATCGAGCATGGCGACGGTTTGACCGATGCGCTGATCGATGAAATCGTTCGCAAAGGCACGTACTGGGTGCCGACGATTACTGTGGGCGCGTATGTTGCGCCGGGTCGCGGAGGGAACTGGACGAAGATGGTGGACCTGGAGAAGGTCGCTTTCCAGAAGGCGCTGAAGAAAAAGGTGAAGATTGCGCTCGGAACTGATGCGGGCGGGTTCGACTGGAAGGAATTGAACCAGGCGAAGGAGTTTAGCTATTACGTGAATTACGGGATGACGCCGATGCAGGCGATTCGCTCAGGAACGGTCGTGCCGGCGGAACTGCTGGGTTGGAGCGATAAGATGGGCACGATTGAGGCCGGAAAGTGGGCGGACTTGGTGGCGGTGAGCGGCGACCCATTGAAAGACATCACGGAACTCGAGCGCGTTAAGTTTGTGATGAAGGCTGGAGCTGTTTTCAAAAATGATTTGAAGTAAAGGTTTCCGACTGCTGTGGATTGCTGATGCTGAGCAATTAGAAGAAGGCGGCGCCGCCGTCGACGTTGATGGATTGACCGGTCACTGCGCTGGATTGGTCGGAACAGAGGAAGAGCGCGGCATTGGCGATTTCGTCGACGGTTTGCGCGCGGCCCTGCAGCAGCGTGCCCAGAAAGCCTTCCAACTGTTCCTTAGGGCTTATGCCCATTTTCTTGGCCAAAGTGGCGCCAAGCTTCTGCGACATTACGGTTTCGGTGACGGGACCGGGGCAGAGCGCGTTGACGCGCACTCCTTTGCGGGCTGCTTCGGCTGCCATAACTCGTGTCAGCCCTAGCATTCCAGCCTTCGCAGCGGCATAGGCCGAGCCCCAGGCGAATGCGGATTTTGCCGACAGGCTGGAAATATTTAGGATGACGCCGGAACCGCGTCCGTACATTTCGGGAAGAACCAGCTTGCTAAGGAGAAACGCTGCGCGCAGATGCACGGCAATCACATTGTCGAATTCCGCGAGCGGATAGTCTTGTACGGGAACCACCGGGCCGTAATGGCCGGCGTTGTTCACGAGAATGTCGACACGGCGGAACTTTTTGCGGGCTGCGCCAACAACGCGCGCACAGTCGAGCGCACTCGCGAGGTCTCCGGTGACGAACGCAGCTTTAGCGAACTTGTTGATCTCCGCTGCGGTGGACGCGAGCTCGCTCTGGGTTCGTGCGGTAAGAAAAACGGAGGCGCCCTCGCAGGCAAAAAGCCGGGCGATGGCACGGCCAATGCCGCGGCCCGATCCCGTTATTAGCGCGACTTGTTCCTTCAACAACATAGGATGAGGAGAATAGAGGGAAGAACGGGGCGAGGGCAAGGAACTTTCATCTGCGTTGCTCATTCCAACGATTGGGAAGGCTTTGGTAGGTCGAGGCTAGGCAACGAGGGGTACTTGCAGAGCGCGAATGCCGTGGAGCGGAATTAGATTGAACGGCGTCGTGCAGCGTGCCAGATGGTGGTTATCGTGATACGCCTGCCGCGAAACTGGTAAAGAATGATGTACGGAGTGCCGCCTATCGTTAATTCACGTATCCCCGACGCGGATCCGGTGCGGCCGAGACGAGGATGACTTCGCAGAGCTTCTACGACCGCCACAATACGTGTTGCCAAACGTTCCGCGGCATCAGGTTTATCCAACCCGATATCCGCTCGAATTTCCTGCAGGCGGGCGCGAGCCAGAGGAGACCAAACGATCTCTACCGTCACGACGAAGCGTCGTCGTGGCTTTTGCCGCAAACGCATTTAGGCGGCGGCAACTCATGGTCGGTGCCCCAAGAGAGGAGCCAAGCCTTCATATCTTCATGTTTGATGTAGTGTCCCGCTTTCACTTGATGGGTGGCTTGCCGAGTATCCGCGAGTAATCTCTCCTGGTCCGCGACATAGGACTCCACAGCATCAGAGATGAGGAAATTTGAACTCCGACCCGAAGCCCTTGCCAACTTCGCCAGTCGCCGCTTTGTTTCGGGTTTGAGCCGCACGCTGAGAGCAGCGCTTCGTGTGTTCGCCATGAATACATTTTAGCACGTCGCAAACGGCGAGGTCTCATTTGGTCGTAGGCAGCTGGCGCGGCAGGGCTGCTACACATCCCATTTCCAGTTGGCGAATTGCTCGCGCAGGGCGATTTTCTTGAATTTGCCGACGGAGGTACGCGGGATCTGTGGCACGAAGACGAAGGCGTCAGGGATTTGCCATTTGGTGAAGGACTTACCAAGAAATTCGCGGAGCTCTTCGGGCGTAACGCTCGCCCCATCTTTCAGCACGACTGCGGCTAACGGGCGCTCTTGCCATTTGGGGTGCGGCACGCCCACCACGCCCGCTTCCTTTACGGCAGGATGACCCATTAGCGTGTTTTCGAGGTCGACGGAGCTGATCCATTCGCCGCCGGATTTCACTAGGTCTTTTGCGCGATCGACGATTTTGATGAAGCCTTCATCATCCATGGTGGCGACGTCGCCTGTTTTGAACCAGCCGTCCTCGGTCCAGCGATTAGCCTGGTCGGGCGAGTTGTAGTAGCTGGCGGCTACCCACGGGCCGCGGACCTCAAGCTCGCCCGGCGTTTCTCCATCGCGCGGTGCTTCTACATCCTTTCCCTGCGGGCTGGGGCGCGTGACGCGCAACTCGATGAAAGGAGCGGCCCAACCCTGTTTGGCCCGTACTTCGTAGCGTTCGTCCTCGCTCCAGGTGTGCATGTGGCGCTTGAGGCGGCCGAGGGTGGCGAGTGGCGTGGTTTCCGTCATCCCCCATAGGTGCATGATGTGGAGATTGTGTTTATCAAGGGCGCGCATCAGGCGTATAGGTGGCGCGGTGCCGCCGACGACCAGGCGCACGGGCGAGGGAAATTTCCATCGGCCGGGATTTTTCTCTAAAGCGGCGAGCACGCCCAGCCAGACCGTGGGAACACCGCAGGCTACGGTGACTTGTTCCCGCTCGATGAGGTCGAGCACATTTTCGGCGTCGACATTAGGTCCGGGCAGAATCAGCCGCGCGCCGGTCATTACACAGGTGTACGGCAAACCCCAGGCATTGGCGTGAAACATGGGAGCCACGGGGAGGACCGTGTCATGGTGACTCAGAGCAAAACCGTCGGCCATGGCCTCGGCAAAGGAATGCAAAACAAGAGCGCGGTGCGAATAAATGACTCCTTTGGAGAACCCCGTTGTGCCGGACGTGAAGCACATAACGGCACCGTCGTTTTCGTCCAGCGTGGGATACGGAAAATCGTGGTCGGCTTCGGCGAGCAACTGCTCATAATTTAGAAAGCCTTCGGGAACTTGGCCGCAGCCGTAAGGAACGACGATTACGCGCTCAAACGGTGCGTCTTGGCGGAATTTCTCAAACACGGGCAGAAGCACATCATCGATCAGCAGAAAGCGATCGCCGGCGTGATTGGCGATGCCGGCAATTTCGTGCGGATGGAGTCGCAGGTTTAGCGTGTGGAGGATCCCTCCGGCAGAGGGAACACCAAAGAAGGCTTCGAGGTGGCCGACGTGATTCCACATCATCGAGGCGACGCGGTCGCCGGGGCCGAGCCCGAGCTTAGTCAGAGCCGAGGCGAGGCGGCGAGCGCGGCGGTAAAAGTCACCATAGCAGGTGCGGACGATCGTGCGATCGGGCCGGCGGGAAACGATTTCGACGCGAGCGAAGAGCTTGTCAGCGCGCTCAAGGAGCGTGGGAAGGGTCAGCGGAAAATCCATCATCGTGCCGCGCATGAGAACCTCGCACGATTCCGCGCCGGGAAGGGCGCCGTTGGGCGGAATGGATGGGGGCATCGTAACACCGATACGCGCAACGGGTTACTGGTGGCGTAGGGTTGCATACGGCTCCGAATCCGATGGCAGCGGGCCCTACAGCCTCTTTCCCGTTGCAAATAGGGTAAATTTTCGAGAGGATGCTAACGACCGCTGGAGTGTCCAGTCTCGCGCCCGTGGTGGCCCTGCTACCCGGACTGCCCGTGTACGACTCTCGTCCCTTCGGCGCGCTCCGCGACTCTTATTCGGGTTCCGGGCAGAAGGAGTGGGCAGGTGAAGAAGCTCTATATAGGGAATCTTCCGTTTTCCGCTACGGAAGATCAACTCCACGAGTGGTTCTCTCAGATCGGCGTTACACCCTCGGGCGTCAATCTCATCCGTGATCGTTTTACGGGACAATCGCGCGGGTTCGCGTTCGTCGAAGTGAACAGTGACGAAGACGCAGACCGCGCGGTGAATTCGTTGAATGGTCAGAACTTCGGCGGGCGCAACCTCGTGGTGAACGAAGCACGGCCTCAGGCAGAACGCGCCGGTGGCGGTGGTGGCGGGCGCGGCGGGGGATATGGCGGTGGTCGTGGTGGCGGTGGTGGCGGACGCGGTGGCCACGGTGGTGGCGGCGGACGCGGCAGCGATCGCGGCGACCGCGGCAACCGCTGGTAAGCAAGCACACTCCAGTTAGCGGCGGTTTCCTTCCGGAAGCGGCTAAACGTTCCTTGAAAAAGTTTTAAGCGGTGATCGTGTGTTTCGCATTGGTGCGCTCGAGGTCGGCGCGCTCAACATCGGTGCGCACGGCTTTTCCTTCCGCGTAGCGGTAGCGCACCACGGTCAGCGTTTGAATGGCGCGGTCCACGAGGGACGGAATGTCCAGCGTGGCTTCGGCGGCGTCCAATGCCTCTGGCGTGGCGAAGAGCGCGGGCGATTTGGGTTGAAACACCGGGCAGCAATCGTGAAAGGGTTGTTCGGAAATATCATGCGTGCCTATACGTCGCGCGATCTCCTGAATCTCAAGTTTGTCGTCGCCAATCAGCGGGCGGTACAGCGGAAGCCTGGCGATGGCCCCAACTGCCTGCAAATTCTGCAAAGTTTGCGAAGCCACTTGGCCGAGACTGTCGCCAGTGATCACGCCTTTTCCGCCACCGCGTAAGGCGATGCGTTCCGCCACTCGCAGCATCAGGCGACGATAGAGCAGGATGCGAAACGCCTCGGGGGCGTGCGCAACGATTTCGCGCTGCAAAGGCTCGAACGGGACAAGATAGAGCTTGGTGGTGAATTGCCAAGGCACCAGGCGCTCGACTAGCTGGCGTGCGACGTGAATGGAACTTTCTCCCGCGGCGGCACCGCCTCCCCAGAAATGCACAAAACTCAAATGGGCGCCGCGCTTCATCATTTTGTACGCGGCCACTGCAGAATCGAAACCGCCAGAGAGCAGGCAGACGAGCCGGCCCGCGGTGTTGGGCGGAAGCCCGCCTGGACCGACGATGCGGCGCGCGTATACAAGCAACGGGCCGCGGGTGATTTCGATCCGGCAGGTCAGTTCGGGCGATTTTAGGTCGACCCGCACGTTGCGACCTTCGGCTTGCAATTTGTCGAACAGGTAGCCCCCGACTTCGCGCTCGACGGCCATCGTGTTGAAGGGAAAGTCTTTATCGCTGCGGCGGGCGCGCACGGCAAAGGACGTGAATTGTTCGCCGCGGATTTCTTCCCACGCAGCGTCACGAATTGTGTCGAGGGGATCGGCATGCAATTCCGAACGGCGCAACACTCGCGCGACGGCAAGGTGCGAAATGCCGCTGACACGAGTAAGGCGCTGTAAGGCTTCATTGACATGCGCGGCATCGGCAATTTCGATGATGAGACGGTCCGCGGGCTGGGAGATGCGGTTGACAGCGATGCCGTCGAGCGCGCGACGCAGCGCTTCCCGCAGTTTGTGCAGGAAAAAACGGCGATTTCCTCGCTTGAGCCACAGCTCGTGGTAGTGAACGACAATGTGCGCGGAAGACATCATTCTCACTGGCCAACGTGGGCCGATGCGCGTAGTATACAGCCGCCCGCGAACCGCTTTGCAGTCAACATTGTAGTTCATAGCTCGGTGCGCCGGCAGGCAAGCACCTTCCGCCCAATTTCCGAAGGCGAAACGGACGAGTACAAAGCAGCAACAGGCAGCGCGAAACAATTAACCCCGTAACGGGTTTGATACAACGGGCGCCGAAATATCTGGCGGCCTGCGTGGCGGCGTATATCTTTAGGCGTCGCTGGCGGTTGCGAGATGCAGTGGCGTGCGGTGGAAAATACAGTGAACCCTAAGGGCAACCTTTGCATCCAATCGGGCAGCAATTACGTCGAAGGGTAGTAGAAGACGAAGACGACGGCATGACCACTTGGCACAAACGCGATTGGAAACAGTTTTATGAACTGGCGCGCCGACCGTGGCAGCGTCATCGGCCGCCACGTCCGGTGTATCCGACAGGGATTAATCGCGTGTTGCCAGCACAGGGATTTAGTTTGTCCGAGTTGGATGATGCTGGCGTCGATCTCGATCTTGCGGAGCAACTGGGCTTGCCTGTGGATGCGGGGCGCATCGGCGCCTACGGCCCCAATGTGACGGTACTGCGAGACTTCGTGCGCTCTTCGCGCCAGCCGCTGTAGTTTCGTTTTCCCTTTCTTAGTTACCGTTCGGTCCCGAGCATAGCAAGTGGTTCGTTCTCAACCGCGTGGCGCATGTCCAATCATGTGAATGTCCGGAAGGCATTTCTAGCCACTGCTAAGGTTTAGGCGATTCAGTAGTCTTGGTTCTAATGGTAGTCAGATTGAGCGTTTTTTGATCGCCTTCTTGCAGGGTGATTTTCTCGCCTTTTTCCTCGAAAGGCTTCAGGAATTCGGGATCTTCCCACGCGCCCGATTCGGCTTCTTCCCAGCTAAAAAGCTTGTAGTCGCCGGGAGCGATTCCCCGCAATTCAAAATGGCCATATTGATCGGTGGTCTGCTCCTTAAACAGAGTGTATTGCGTGCGATGCGATGGCTCAGGGACGAGTACGACGCGAACGCCCACGGCACGCAGTCCGTCGGAATCGGCTACAGTGCCTTGAACACGCGCGCCGTGCGAACTGATGGTAATTTCCAAAGTTCCTGCGGCACCACCTTTCACCGGGAACCCGTCTGCCAGCGCGCTAACACCCGCGTACTGTACGTCTTTTATGTAGCAATCCTTTCCCTGGCCCCAAACGCGCGCCATATAGTTTCCATCGCCCAGGCCCTTGAGCACGAAAGTGTTCGCTGAAGTAACGCGGGAACTACCACTGAAGCCGAAATTGATGTCCGGCGACTCCGCCGCTACCGAAAGCTCATCTTGCTCCAGGCTCGGTGTACCATCCCAGATAATCCGTCCGCTGATATCTGTACCAGGCGCGATGGTTATTGCGATTCCTTCAACATCCGCATTGCTTACATCGATCGGAACGTGCGTGGCGTGGGATTTGCCTTCGTCGAACCACAGCGCCGTCAACACGTAAGATCCCGGCAAGACGTCGGCGATTTCAAAGGAGCCGTCCTGCTTTTGCACAAAACTCTGCTGCTTGCCGCCGGTCCATTCGCGGCTTTTTGTTTTGGGCAAGAGAAAAACATTGGTTTGAGTCCCAGCTTTGTGAGTGATCTGGTTGTAGATACGACCACGAATACGGTAGACAACCACTTGCCGCATGAAGATCTCAACGGATGGAATTTCTTCACCTTCTTTAATGGAGATGGCGGTAGCCTTCGCGGCGTCGGGGGTTCCCGGATAATACATCTTTGCGTAACCCTGCGGATTTGGCTGCGCATCCTCTACCTCGGCGCCACGCGAAAAGCGACTCCATTGTGGAAACACTGCGCTGACAAAATAACGCCCGGGCGACAGGCCGAACAGACGGTACTCACCTCTGTCATCTGTTTGCACGGTGGTTTCGGTGGAAAGACTAGGTTTGCCTTCCAAGTAGCCTTGGCGCAACGCGCTCACGACAATTTCCGGTAGAGGCTCCCCGTCCTCATCGAGAATTTTGCCGGCAATTACGGCCGAAGGAATTAGACGGAAAAGAAGGTCCTTAACCTCTTGGCCGCTCCGCAGGGCGAGCAGGGCGCCGGGATCACCTGCCTTTTTCTGTCCGTATTCTTGCACGACGAAACCTGCTCGGCTGACGCTGAGGTGGTACCTCCCGGGATCGATGCCCTTGAATTGAAAACGGCCAGCGGCGTCGGTAACCACAGAAACGTTATGGGCGCGATCATCAGCGTTTTGCAAGAACACTCTCGCTCTTCTGAGTGGCTCGCTATCGGCAAGTTTTACGACCATTCCGGAGATGCTGCATTCATCTTTTTTGGGGGCAGAGGGGTTGCCGGAGGTTTGCCCTGACAGGGCGAGGGGAATCAGAAAAATCAGGAACAGGACAAGCTTCATGGTGAGGTCCTATGAGGTGGAGTATACGATAGCGGACTGTTGCCGTAGAGGCTAAGTGCTAAACAAAATATAGGACGGTACGGCTGACGGGCTTGACGAACCTCCGCCAGGAGTGCTCGGAGGGAGTCGTTTGCGGTGGTTTGGCAAAGCCTGGGTACCAGGCCTGGGCGAAAAGGACCCATCCACGCATACATACCTCCCGCAGAATCGGGCACACTTGGATACCCGCCTGGTTATGTATGGAGCGATAACTCGTGACTCGGCTCACCCGTCTCGGGTTGGCCCCCCTCCCCCGGTTTTTCATAAGTGTTCATTCTAAAGGGAGTTAAAGTCGTTTGTTTTGATACACTTTTGCAAGTGTTGATTCTAAAGAGGTTGGCACATGAATCGTATGAGGTTTGGTGTTGCTTCACAAGAGCGCCACAAACAAAGCGCTCTCGTCTGCCGTGGATGCTGCCGTTACGATGCTACCGCACGGTTTTATCCAGCCTTTAAGATACTCTAACGGTAACAGTTTGTCGAGGAGAAAAAATCAGGACACTACGCACACTTGAGATTGTTTGTGCGTTGCGAGCGAAGCGCGTAAAATAAAAATCTTACCGATACCTAATGGCTTCCCCATTCAACATTATCTCAAATAGTCCGGCACCGATGGTGCCGCCTCCGGGCGCGCATCCCCGGCCAGAGTGGCTGCGGGTCAAGTTTTTTGGCGGCGAGCGTTACCAGGATTTGAAGCGCATCATGCGCACGCTCGATTTGCACACCGTGTGCGAGAGTGCGCGCTGCCCGAATATGGGTGAATGCTGGGAGCATGGCACGGCTACTTTCATGATCCTGGGGGATATTTGCACGCGCGCTTGCGGCTTTTGCGCTGTGCCCTCGGGCAAACCGGTGGGCCCACCAGATGAAGAAGAGCCGTTGCGTGTGGCGGAGGCCGTCGCGCGCATGGGTTTGCGCTACGCGGTGGTAACTTCGGTCAATCGCGACGACCAGCCGGACGGAGGCGCGCACATTTTTGCGCGCACGATCGAGGAGATTCGGAGGCGTGTCCCGGGCTGCAAGGTGGAAGTGCTGATTCCGGACTTCCGCGGCAACTGGGACGCGCTGAATACGGTGCTGGCGACCAAGCCGGACGTGCTCAATCACAACACCGAAACGGTGCCGCGGCTTTATCGGCAGGTGCGCAAAGGCGCTTTGTATGAGAGGTCGCTGGAGTTGTTGCGACGATCAAAGCAAGCGCATCCAGAAGTGCCGACCAAGACGGGGTTGATGTTGGGACTTGGCGAAGAAAAAGAAGAAGTGTTGTCGACGCTGCAGGATTTAGCGGCGCAGGGTACCGACATCCTCACATTGGGGCAGTATTTGCAGCCAACGAAAGAGCACTTGCCAATCGTGCGCTATGTCCATCCGGATGAGTTTGCGGAGTTCAAGGTCCTCGGCGAAGCCATGGGATTCAAACACGTCGAGGCCGGCCCGCTGGTACGCTCTTCCTATCACGCCTTCGAGCAAACAGAATCAGCCAACAAATAGCGACAGATTTAGGCTGGCGAAATCGCCAGATCCAAAATCAGGGTTTGGCTGGCTGAAACTCCGCTACGCCAAACTGCCATAGCGCGAAACTCCATTCATCGGCAAGCTCTTCTTCCCGCTGTGTTTTGGTCGACCCGATTCCGTGGCCGGCATCATAGTCCACGCGCAGCAAAACCGGCTTGCCGCTGGATGTCGCCGCTTGCAGGCGCGCCGCCATCTTGCCCGGCTGCCAAGATACGACGCGCGGATCGTTGAAGCCGGTGGTGACCATAACCGCCGGATACCGCGTTCCGTCCGTCACGTGTTGATAGCCGCTCATTTCATAAAGAGCTTTGAAGCCGTCTGCCTCTTTAACGGTTCCGAACTCAGGAATGTTGGGTGGCCCGTTGGGTGTGAACTCCGCTCGTACTACATCGGACATGGGCACCTGATCGATGGCGACCGCAAATAAGTCTGGTCGTTCGGTAATCGAGCGACCAATTGTGATGCCGCCAGCGCTTCCTCCCTCGATTGCTAATCGAGGCGTCGAGGTGTATTTCTGGCTGATCAGATATTCGGCGCACGCGATGAAATCTTTCCAGGTATTCGGCTTGGTCAAGAGCTTCCCTGCAAGATGCCAATCCTCTCCGTATTCGCCGCCGCCGCGGACGTGAGCGACCGCGAATACGCCGCCCCGCTCGTACCAGGCGATCAGTTTAGGATCGAAGAATGGGTCGAGCGTGATGCCGTAAGCGCCGTATCCGTCCAAAAGCGCCGGATTCGAGCCATCTAGCTTGATGCCCTTCCGATAGACGATAGAAAGCGGGACTTGCGTGCCATCGTAGCTCTTGACTTTGACTTCGATCGACTCGAGGTCGCGCGGGGCATCATACTTTCCAATCGGTTGGAGGTTCGTTTCCTTCACATTCGTGCCTGCGACACTGTAGATTTTGCGGGCCTTTGTCCACGAGCTGAGCTCCAGCAATGTGCCTGGAAGGCGCTGATCGGTCGCCGAAAGTCCTACGCTCCCGTCAAACGGCAGACGAACTTGTTCCGGCTTGCCCGCGGCATATGGCAGGCGCATCAATCGGCCCAAGCCTCCGTCGAGTTCCTGGATGTAGAGCCCGTCGTTGGCGGCTGCGATATTCTGAATGACGGCCTGACCGGGAGGCACAACGACTTCGGCATGGGCCACGTCGGGATCGGAAAGCTTTGTGTGCAGGACCTTGTAGCGCGACGCTTGATGGTGGGACAAGAGATACAGATCGCTCGCGTGAACGTCGAATCCGGTCACATCATCATCGACATCACAAAACCGTTTCCATGGAATAGTCGCCCCGGTCAGTGAGTCGAGCGGCGCAACGTAAGCCGTAATCTCATTGCGCACTCCATGCGCAATAATCCCCAACGCGTACGACGCATTGGGCCAAGTAACTACGAACGGAATATCTGCCGGTTCGATGTTTACATTGGGTGTGCCTACGCCAAAGATGAGCGGGTCATCGTCTGGTTTGGTGCCGAGGACGTGCAAGTAGGTACGGCTGTTGAGTTCACGGTCGGAGGGGGCGGAAGTGGTCGTGAGTTTCTGCAAGCGATTGTAGGAAAAGGAGCGGTTGTCGTGCATCCAGGAAGGGCTACCGAACAGTGCGCGGTCAATTGCGTCACCGGTTTCTCGTCCCGTGGTGGTATCGAATACACGAATAACCGCGTCTTCGGAACCCGCGGCGGATATTCCGGCTATCACATACTTTCCATCAAAAGACGGCGCGTAGTAGCTAATCACATAGTGAGGTCCTCCAGCGCTCGTGAATTTGCTCGGGTCCACC
>WNFL01087649.1_pt2 | contig 14157 bp, 9 predicted proteins | sample 5400361 | NCBI WGS metagenome assembly WNFL01 (sample SAMN13153351, study PRJNA577476) | soil metagenome | isolation source: 40 cm soil on Douglas fir-dominated hillslope | place: USA:California | collected 2013-09-17
GTCTGTTCGTCAGCGGGGGCGCCGGGTTCGAGCACAACGCCGTCTTCGGGAACGCCGTGTCGCCCCGCGTGTCGGTCGCGTTGTACTTGCGGAGTCCGTCATCGACATCGAGCCTTGGGGACACGAAGCTGAGCCTGAACGCTGGCAAAGGCATCAAGGCGCCCGCCATCTTCCAGGAACTGTCGTCGCTCTTCAAGCTGGCCGCGGCCGTCCCCGGCGTGGGCCCGATCGCGCCCGAACGTGCCCGCTCGTTCGACGTGGGCGTCGAGCAGGGTCTCGTCCAGGGACGTGTCCGGGCGCGCGCCACGTATTTCGACAATTCGTACGAAAACCTCATCGAGTTCGTGAGCAACACCGTTCTGCCGCAACTGGGCGTGTCCCAGGCGGCGGCCGCGGCCTCGGGCTTCGGTGCCTACGTCAATTCGCAGTCCTACGACGCTCGCGGCCTGGAACTGTCGCTCGACGCGATGCTGGGCACGATGGTGCGCGTGGCCGGTTCGTACACGTACCTCGACGCGACCGTGAAGGCGTCGCTCTCAGGCGGCGCGCTGAAGCCGGCCACCAACCCGGCGTTTCCCGGCATTCAGATCGGCGCGTTCTCGCCGCTCATCGGCAACCGGCCATTTCGCCGGCCGACCAATTCCGGCAGCGTGCTCGTCTCGTACGTGATGGGGAAGGCGCAGATCGCCCTCGCGGAGTACTTCTCCGGCAGGCAGGACGACAGCACGTTCATCAGCGACGCGTCCTTCGGCAATTCGATGCTGCTGCCGAATAAGGGCCTGGACGCTGCGTACGCCAAGATCGACCTCAGCGGCTCGTACCAGATCCATCCGCGACTGAAGTGGTATCTCAGCATCGAGAATCTGGCGAACGCGAAATACGAAGCCGCGTTCGGATTCCCGGCGCTCCCCATCACCGCGCGCACGGGCGCGACGGTCACGCTTGGAGGCGATCGCGTCAAGTGACGCGCTGAGACGGACGATCTCTGCGTTAACGGTACACTGAAGGAGTGAGTCCCGTTTCAGAGCCCGCCCCCGAAGAGTCTCAGAGCCCCCTGGCGTCCTCGTCTCTTGCGCAGATCGAGCGGGAGGTCGCCAGGCGGCGCACCTTCGCGATCATCTCGCACCCGGACGCGGGCAAAACGACGTTGACCGAGAAGCTCCTGCTCTACGCCGGCGCGATCGAGCTCGCGGGCGCCGTCCGGGGACGTCACGCCCGCCGGCATGCCACGTCAGACTGGATGGAACTCGAGCAGCAGCGTGGCATCTCGATCACGTCTGCGGCTCTCGAATTCGAACTGCAGGGCCGGCGCATGTCGCTCATCGACACGCCCGGGCACAACGACTTCAGCGAGGACACCTATCGGGCGCTCATCGCCGCCGACGGCGTCGTGATGGTCATCGACGCGGCCAACGGCGTCGAGGACCAGACGCGCAAGCTCTTCGAGGTCTGCCGCCGCCACAGGTTGCCGATTCTCACGTTCGTGAACAAGTTCGACCGCCCCGCGCGCGATCCGCTCGAACTGGTGGATGACATCGAGCGTACGCTGGGGATTGCCGCGGCCCCGGTGAACTGGCCAATCGGCAGCGCGGAAAGGTTTCGCGGCGTGTACGACATCCAGGGCCAGACGCTGTTTCGCTACGAGCGGGAGGCACAGGGCCAGTATCGGGCGCCCGTCGAGTTGTCGTCGCTCGACGATCCGGCCGCGCGAGAGCTGATCGGCAGCGACCTGTACGCACACTTCCGCGAGTCGCTGGACGTGATCCGCGAGGCGGGCACGGCGTTCGACGTGGGAGAGTATCGAGCCGGCAGGCAGACGCCAGTTTTCTTCGGCAGCGCGCTGACGAACTTCGGTCTCGAGCCACTCCTCCAGGCGCTCGTCGAGTTCGCCCCTCCTCCCCAGGCCCGCCCGAGCGATACGGGCGTGGTGAACCCGACCGACGAGCGTGTCACCGGTTTCGTGTTCAAGATTCAGGCGAACATGGATCCGCGTCATCGAGATCGAATCGCGTTCGTCCGCGTCTGCTCCGGCTGCTTCACCAAGGACATGACGCTGTCCAACAGCCGGCTGGGTAAGCCGTTGAGAGCGTCGCGCGTGTACCGGTTCTTCGGCCGCGAACGCGAGACGATTGAGGTCGCGTACGCCGGAGACATCATCGGCCTCGTCAATCCCGGACATTTCGCGATCGGCGACACGCTCCATTCGGGCCCGGCGCTGCGATTTCCCGACCTGCCGCGCTTTCCCGCCGAACGCTTCGGCCGCGTGCGGCTGAAGGACACGCGCTACAAGCAGTTCGATGCGGGCGTGAAGCAGCTCGAGGAAGAAGGGCTGATGCAGGTCTTCTACACGGCGACGGGCCGACGCGAGCCCATCGTGGGCGTCGTCGGGGCGCTGCAGTACGACGTGATCGCCTTTCGGCTCAAGAGCGAATACGGCGTGACGGCCGAGATCGAACCGGCGGGATACGAAATCGCCCGATGGCTCGGGCCGGCCCGCGGCCCGTTACCGTCGCCGACCGGAGGCAGCGTGATGGCGGTCGACAGGCAGGAGCGCAACGTGATCCTGTTCCCGTCGGAGTGGGAAATGCGGTTCTTCGAACGCCACCATCCGGATGTCGTGCTGCTGGATGAGTCGCCGGTCACGACGAAGTTGCCCTCAATGCCGGGCGGCTCGGCGTCGGCGTAGTCGGGCGAACCCCGCTTGCACCCCGACGCCGGTCCGTTGCGCCCTGCAACGGCTGGCTTGCCGGCTGACGCGCTCGCGTGGCGGCTCGTCGCCGCCCTGCCAGCGACATTTCCGCCCGCACGCGCCGTGGCTCTCGTGCCAACGCCATCCGCGCAGCACTCGATGCGGCGCGTTCTCGTGCAAATGGCCGCGTCCAAGCTCTCCCTTCAGTAGTGCACGGGTCCGACAACGGATGAATGCTCGGCCGTGCGCGGCTACACCGGGTGCTTGTCACCTGAAAACAACCGCGCGACACGAATCGGCGCGTCCGAGGCAGTGAACAGGCGCCCCGTGCAGTCCGCGAAGCGCGGCGAGGCCACAATCGCGGACGTCATGTGCGCTGGAATGGTGGCCGATGGCAACGCCTCAGGGCTGCTTCTTCCGGTACATGGAGGAGGTGGAGTACGCCCTGTGGCCAGCGTGTCGAACTGGACTATTCCTGCTTGGACATCCAGCGCCGTCGCTTGAACACGACGCGATCAAGCCATGAGATCGGCCACCGAGGCTGCGTGATCAGCCGGCGCGCGTCCTCTCGTGTTGCGGCCGCGCCGTCCACCAGCAAGGCAGCCGGCCGCTTGTAGGTGCCGAACACCAGGTCGGCGAGCGGCACGCCGAAGAACCCCGCCACGTTCAGGTTGCACCGGTAGTACGTGTGATGCGCCTGGTGGAAACCGTAGAGCCACGCCCACGCGCCGCCGAGCGGGGACTGCTCGATGCGCGGCTTCCAGAAGCTTTCGTATGGCTGGTGGTGCATCGCGTGAATGGTTTCGTAGAGGAAGTGCGCGACGGCAATCGCGGTGTAGCCGGCGATCAGGATCGGCACCCGGGGAAACGAGAACGCCATCGGCGCAAGAAACGGCGTGAAGAACGCGAAAAACGGGACGAGCGCCCATGGCGGAAACGTGGACTGCTCATCCTGATCGATATCCGTGATCGGATACGAGCTGCGAACGGTTCCGGCGTGGTCGTCGAACTTGATGAAGGTCAGCTTGTGATGCAGCAGATGGCCGCTGCACAGGCTCCGGAGAAACCGGACGGTCTCGATGTGAAGAATGTAGCGGTGAAAAAAGTATTCACCAAAGCAGAGCACGAGATTGCACGACAGGCAGGCGAGCACAATCGTGCCGAACCCCGACGCCAACTGCTCGTTCCATGTAGGTCTGAAGGCATAGCGGATGAACCCGAGCAGCAGCGCCAGCTGGCACGCGATGAACAGCGCGAACAGCAGCGGAGCCGCGCGGCTGGCCGTTCTGTTTTCGTAGGAGAGAAAGTTCAGCGTCCAGAAGTTGTGCACTCTGACCTCGCGTCACTGTTCGAAGTGAACTGGACGCGTCAGAGTGGAGTCCGCACAAACAGTACGAAGGGGTACTGCCGATCGGAGCCGCCCTCCCGCGAGGCGTCCAGGCCGAACCGCCGACCGTCAGGTCGGCCATGTGGGCAGGTCTTCGGACTTACGAGCAGGTCGATCTGTATCGACGCCTACTAGTCGTCGCTTCCCGGTCCGGTGAGGACCAGTGCTGTTGACGACGTTCGTTCTCGATTACCGCTGCGGGGCAGTCTCGGTATTTCACCGAGTTCCCTTTTAAGTCTGGCCCCGAAGAGGCCAGACACCAACACGACGCGAACTATGTCGTGCTCGCTCCAGTCTTGTCAAGACGCGCGCGCCGCGCCGAATCCCTCTGTGTCTTCTGTGGTGGAGAGTTTTTCTGCCTCAGCGTCCTCCGCGTCCTCTGCGGTTATGGATTTCTTCACCGCGCCGGCCGCGCGGCTCGTTGTGCGAACGCTAGCTCACCACGCGGCGCCACCACATCACGATGCCCGTGACCGCGAGGAGTGGAAAGCTGAGCGCGAGCACGGCCCATAGGATCTTCACGCCGAGGCCGGCGAACGACCCGACATGGAGGGGTCCCATCCACTTCATGAGCTGGTCGCCGGCACTCATCGCCACGAGCGCCGTATCCTGCCGCTCGATGAGGTGGCCTGAGTACTGATCGAAGTACAGCATCACCTCGTCGCTCCGGTCGAAGTCGCCGTGGTCTTTGTAGGCCATGAGCAGTTGAATCGGCGCCGTCGGCGTCGACGGCATGACGATGCGGCCCATCTTCGCGCCGGGCACGAGCTGGTGAGCCTCAGCGACGAGGCCCGGCAGCGCGTCGACGGTCAGACCGGCACCGGCGCGCGGCATCGATTCAGGCGTACGAGCGACCGTGAGCGGCAGCACGGCGTTGACCGCGCGACGGAACTGACGCGGGAACGCGAACTCCACGCCTGACACCGCCCACAGCATCAGCAGCGCGAACAACCAGACGCCCACGGCGCCGTGCACTTCCCAGACGATCCGCGGCCACGGCTTGGAGAAATCGACAAAGAAAGCGCGCGTCCAGCGCGTGACACCGGGCCACCAGATGACGAGCCCCGTCGCGAACATCACGACGAGCGCGAACGCCGCCGCGCCGTTGACGGCGCGGCCGGTCCGGCCGGCCAGCAGATCGAAATGCAGATCCTGCAGTCGAGTAATCCACGACCGCTTCGGCAACTCGCCAATGACAGCGCCCGAAACCGGGTCCGAATACGCCGTCACGAGCTGGTTGCTCTGGACAAGGTAGGAGAGATACGTGCCGCGGCGGGCCGTCGGGTAGTCGATCCCGAGAAGCCGGGAGTGCGGGTACGCCGCCTGAAGCTTCGAGACGATGTCGGCGGCCGGCGCGTCGGCGGTGCCTGGCGGCCGCCGTGGGTCGAAGATCCCGGCAAATGCCGCCCTCTGCATCTCCGGCCGGAAGACCAGCGCGGCACCGGTGACCCCGATCAGGCAGACGTAAGCCGCCGCCACGAGACCCATCCAGAGGTGCACCTGAAAGAGGACGCGGCGGACTCGCAATGCGCAGGCACTGTAGCGAACTTTCGAGGAAATAGGGACTTATCCGTTGGTCAACTCGAGGTCACTGACCGCGCACTGACCATCTGTTGACCAGTGCGTCAAGCTGCGATTCAAAAGGGGCGTGATACGGTGCGCGCAGATGAACAGGAAACTCCTTATCTTTGCGATCTTTACGGCAGTACTTCTAAGTCTTGCCTCGACTGGGTTGGCTCAAGTCGGCGGCAGTTTGGGCGGGACCGTCAAGGACCCGAGCGGGGCCGTAGTCCCGGGCGTCAGCGTCACGGCGGTAAACACGGTCCTGGGGACCATGTTCAGCACGACAACCGACGGCCAGGGCCTGTACTCCTTCCCAAAGCTTCCGGTCGCCCGTTACGACGTCACGATGCAGATCGACGGGTTCAAGCCGCAGAAGCGCGCTGGCATCCAGGTGGACGCCGACGGCCAGCTTCAGATCAATGCCACGCTCGAGCTCGGAGAGCAGTCCGAAACAGTCACGGTGTCGGTGAACGCGGTGCGCGTCGACACGGTCTCGACGCAGCTCGGCGATGTCGTGCCGTCGCAGACGATGACGTCGCTGTCGCTCAATGGCCGCAGCTACACGGATCTGCTGTCGATTCAGCCGGGCGTCATTCCGACGACCACCATCCAACCGAACAGCGTGATCATGGCGGGCGTGACCGGCCCGGTCGCCCCGTCGGGCGCGCTCAACCCAGGCATCGTGTCGGTGAGCGGCCAGCGCGAAACGGCGAACGGCTTCTACGTCAACGGCAGCGACGTGCAGGAGCGCATGAACGGCGGCACCGGCGTCGTCCCGAACCTCGATTCGATCGAAGAGTTCCGCCTGCTGACGAACAACTTCGATCCGGAGTACGGCAACTACAACGGCGGCATCGTCAACGTCGTCACGAAGTCGGGCAGCGATATGTTTCACGGGAACATGTTCGAGTTCTTCCGCAACACGAACCTCGACGCCCGCAACTACTTCTCGCCCGAGCGCGCTGAGTTCAAGCAGAACCAGCCGGGCGCGACGGTCGGCGGCCCGCTCAGACATGGCAAGCTTTTCTTTTTCGCGGACTATCAGGCGACGCGCACGACGCAGGGCATCGAGACGGGCAACATCTCGGTACCGTCGCTCTTGAATCGGGCGGGAAACTTCTCGGATATCGCCGACGCTCTCGACGGCGCCGTGAACGGGCCGTACTGGGCGAGCGTGCTTTGTTATCCCGTCAGGTCCGGCGAGCCGTACTACACGGGCGCCTGCCGCACGACGGCTCAGTGTGTGTTTCCCGGCGCGGTCATCCCGCAGCGCGCGTGGTCGTCTCCAGCGCAGAAGCTGCTCGCGTACGTGCCGTCGCCGAATGCCGGCAGCAATACGCTGTCGACCGGTGCGTTCGCGCAGACGGTGCGTGACGACAAAGGTTCGGTCCGGCTCGATGGCAACACGAAGCTGTTCGGCCTGCTCACGGGCTACTACTTCGTCGACGACTACACGCTCGACAACCCGTATCCCGGACAGCAAGGCGGCGCGAACGTCCCCGGTTTCGACGCGCAGACGATTGGCCGCGCGCAGCTGTGGACGTTCGGCAGCGGAAAGACGTTCGGATCGAACATGGCGAACGACTTTCACGTGAGCCTTACCCGCAACGCGAACAACGTCGGCGTCCCACACGGCGGCACCGACGTGAAGATCGCGCAGCAGGGGTTCGTCACGGGCCCAGGCACGCCTGGCATCGTCGTGCTTGCCCCGCAGTTCGACGGCATCGAGAACCTCGTGTTCAACACGTTCACGATGGGGGTGACGATCACCGGCGTCAACCAGACGGGCGACACGCTGCACCTGAGCGACAGCGTTTCGAAGGTGTTCGGATCGCACACGCTGAAGTTCGGCGGCCAGTACCAGTTTCAGCAGGTGCGGCTCGAGCCGAACGCGACGTTCAACGGAACGTTCACGTTTGCCGGCACCGAGACCGGATCCGACTTCGCCGATTTTCTGATCGGCGCGCCGAGCAACTACATCCAGTCGTCGGGCGGCGTGTTCTACCTGCGCAATCAGTACGGCGGCGTGTTCGCGCAGGACAGCTGGCGGGCGAAGTCAAACGTGACGATCAACTACGGCGTGCGCTGGGACATCATGGCGCCGTGGTACGAGAAGGACAACCAGATCCAGACGATCGTGCCGGGACAGCAATCGCAGGTGTATCCCAACGCGCCGAGCGGCCTCGTGTTCCCCGGGGACACCGGCATCTCGCGCGGGCTGTCGCCGACGCGGTTCGGCAACATCTCGCCGCGCGTCGGCGTCGCGTACTCGCCGAACGAAAAGACCAGCCTCCGCGCGAGCTACGGATTGTTCTACACGGCGTTTCAGGGATTATCGGCCGGCATCATGTACGGCGTGCCGCCGTACGGCTACAACTACCTCAGCCCCGCACCGCCGCTGTTCGAGACGCCCTTCATCACTGCCGCCGACGGCACGAACAACGGCCAGCGGTTCCCGCAACAGTTCCCGACGTTCGGCGCGTCACAGAGCAGGCCGATCACGAACATCGACTGGTCGCAGTTCCTGCCGGTGAACGCCGATCCGTTCTTCGGCGCGGACAACAAGACGCCGTACTCGGCGAACTTCATGTTCTCGGTGCAGCGCGAGCTGGCGCCGAACATGGTCGTGACCGCGAGCTACGTCGGCACGCGCGGGCACAACATGCTGGTGATTCAGCAGGCCAATCCAGGGAATTCGGCCCTGTGCCTCAGCGTCAGCGAAGAGAGCCAGGTCGCGCCGGGCAGCGCGACGTGCGGACCGTTCGCGGAGAACGGCGTCTTCACGCGCAAGAACGGGACAGTGATCAACAGCACCCGGACCGTGCTCGGCCCTGATTACGGCACGGTCACGAAACAGACGTCCATCGGCTATTCGCGCTACAACGGCGTGGAGCTGAACTTGCACTACACGAAAGGCCCGGCCAGCATTCTGGCGGGCTACACGTACAGCAAGTCGATCGACGTGGCGTCGAACCTCGGCGAACAGGTCAACCCGTTCAACGTCGCGCTGTCGGAAGCGCCATCGGCGTTCGATCTGCGCCACAACTTCGTCGTCAGCTACAACTACGAGTTGCCGTTCGAGCGGCTCTTCGGCCGGAATAACCCGCTCACCGCCGGCTGGGGGATCTCAGGCACCACGAGGCTGAGCAGCGGGTTTCCCGTAACGCTGTACAACCCGACGGACACGTCGCTGCTCGGCACGTTCGGCAACGGCGTGAACAACAATCTCGTGGACACGCCGAACTACGTGCCGGGCTGCGACCTGAAGATCAATCACGATCCGGCGAAAGGTCCGGCGTTCAACACGGACTGCTTCAGCCTGCCGGCGCTCGGCCAGCTCGGGAATGCGCCGAGGCGGTTCTTCTACGGACCGGGGATAGAAAACTTCGATCTCGCGCTCATCAAGCGCGTTGCCTTCGACAAGAGGCGGAGCCTCGAAATCCGCCTCGAGGCGTTCAACGTCTTCAATCACCCGCAGTTCTACGGCGCGGGCGCCGTCGACGGCAACATCGCCAGCCCGACGTTCGGCGAGATCGAGTCAGCGGGGGCGCCTCGCTTTATCCAGCTCGCGGCGAAGTTCTCGTTCTAGCCTGAAGCGGGCTACGCTCGCAGGTAATCAGCTGTCCACGTTCGTACGCGTTCTTTGATGGCTTTCGATGTCGCCAGTTTCCCGGCGAGGACCTCCCGAACCAGGTCGGGGAGCTCCGCGTCGCTTGCGAAACGGAGAGCGACGAGCTGCTGCCGTGTGCAGTCGTCAATTCTCGCGCACAGATCCGGCGGGAGCGTCTGCTGCATCCGCAGGCGCATCTCGAGCCGAATCACGCGATCCTGAACAGTGAGCGCCATAAGGCGCGAAGCCAGGGCGAGTCCGACGAGCGCGACGGCGAACACGAGTCCCCACGTTGTGCTGAGCGACGGCTGGAGGTAAAGCCGGCGGATCGCCAACAGGAAGTTGATCAGCAACACCGGCGCCACGAAAAAGTGGAACAGCGGAAAGAAACGAGTGTGGTTCTTGTACGTTTGCGGCGTCTGGGCCATACAACGGACTCCTTCTGGCGCGATTCTAGAATAGAGTCGACCTTTCATGCATCCAGTTTTGCTCCAGACGCCGTGGCTCACTCTTTACACATTCGGCGTGCTGCTCGCCGCGGCGTATCTCGCCGCGCTTGGATGGATGGTGCGGGATGGAAGGCGCGCCGGACTCGATCCCGACGCGCTCATGTCACTGGGCGTCTGGGCGATTGTCGGTGCGCTCGCTGGCGCAAAAGCTCTTCTGATCGTTCGATCGTATGGTGACTACCTCGCCCGGCCCGCGGAGTTGTGGTCGAGGTCGACGCTGGGCAGCGCAGGCGATTTCTATGGCGGGTTCATCGGTGCACTGATCGCATCCGCCATCTTCTTTTGGCGTCACTCCGAGATGCCCGTCTGGCGCGCCGCGGATGTCTGCGCCGCCGCCATTGCTCTGGGTCAGGCGATTGGACGGATCGGGTGCTTCATGGCCGGCGACGACTACGGCCGTCCGGCCGCTTTGCCGTGGGCTGTCCCGTTCACCGACCCGAATGCCGCCTCGCTCGGCGGTGCTCCGCTTGGCGTGCCACTGCATCCGGTGCAGTTGTACGAATCCGCGGTTTGTCTCGCGTTGTTTGGGTTTCTGGTTTGGCTTGGGCGCCGGCCTCACCGTGACGGCGACCTTATCGGGGCTTATACGCTGCTCTATGCCGTCGCTCGATTCGTGCTCGAGTTCTTTCGCGGCGATGCCGATCGAGGCTTCGTTTTCAACGGCCTGCTCTCGACCTCGCAATTCATCGGAATCATCATGTGTGGTGCGGCGATCCTCGTCCTCTTTGTCAGGCGCCACGGCCGACCGCCAGCCAATCGCCCGTCAGTGACTGGTCACTGACCGTCTGTTGACCGCGTGGCACGCGTTCGAGGCCGACTGACACGGTAAGCTCTTGCTGCGTCTCATGACATTCATCAAGCAGGCCCTGATCTTCGTCCACCGCTGGCTGGGCGTCGTCTTGTGCCTGCTGTTCCTGCTCTGGTTCCCGTCGGGCTTCGTGATGATGTACTGGGATTATCCCAGCGTGAAGCCAGCGGATCGGCTGGCGCATCTGGCCGCGCTCGATCCGGCGACGATCAAGTTCTCGCCCGCGGAGGCGGCGTCGAAGGCGGAAGTCGAGGCGCCGGGGGCGGTTCGTCTCACGACGTTCGCGGGCCGGCCGGTCTATCGCTTCGGCGGACGTGGCGGCCTTGCCGTCGTGTACGCGGACACGGGCGAAGAGCAGATCGAGATCTCGCAGAACGACGTCGCGCGGATCGCGCAGATGTGGTCGGGGCAATCCGCGAAAGCCGCGACCGTCGAGTCGGTGGAGCGGTCCGACCAGTGGACGCTGCAGAACCGTGTCGCCGACCTGCAGCCCCTGTGGAAGTTCTCGTGGCCCGACGGCCAGCAGCTGTACGTGTCGCAGGCCAGCGGCGACGTCATCCAATACACGACGCGATCCTCGCGCATGGCGGCGTACTTCGGCGCGATTCCCCATTGGCTGTACTTCCCGCCGCTGCGCCGCAACGGTCCGGCGTGGAGCAAGGTCGTCATCTGGTCGTCGGGCTTCGCGACGTTCACCGCCATTGTGGGGATGGTCGTTGGCGTGTGGATGTACTCGCCGTCGAAGCGCTACCGGCGCGACGGCGCGGCGACGTCGATCCCCTACCACGGCTGGAAACGCTGGCACATGGTCATCGGCCTCGTCGCCGGCGCCGGCGCGGTGACGTGGGCGTTCAGCGGACTGCTGTCGATGGAGCCGTTTCCGCAGCGCGAGGACGCGGCCGGCTCGAGACGCGCGCAGCAGAGCCTCATGCAGGCGCTGCGGGGCCGCGCGCCGCTCGAGGCGTTCGCCGCGAAGGATCCGCGCGCCGCGCTCGCGCAGCTCCGCGGGCTTCGGGTGAAGGATCTCGAGCTGACCGCATTTGCCGGAGAACCGGCCTACTTCGCGACGATCACGCCCGGCGACACGAGGATTGTCCCTGTGGGCGGTGAGCCCCAGCGCGAGCTCGACGGCCAACGCGTCACGGCCCTCGTCACGCGCGTGACGAGGCCGCTCGGCGGCTCGACCGTCAGCGTCGTCTCACAGTACGACCGGTACTATCTCGACCGCCATCGGCAGGCGCCGCTTCCCGTCGTGCTCGTCGAGCTCAACGATCTCGCCCGCACGCGTCTTTACATCGATCCGAAGTCCGCGCGCGTGGTCGGCGGCTACAGCTCGTCGAGCTTCCTGGATCGCTGGCTATATCATGGGTTGCACTCGATGAACTTCCCCTGGCTGTACAACCATCGTCCCGCGTGGGACATCATCGTTGCCGCGTTCATGTTCGGGGGCACCGCATTGGCGGTCACCTCACTGGTGCTCGCGTGGCAGGTATTGGGGAGGAAGCTGAGGTTGATCAATGGATAAGAACAAACACACTCTCCACCACAGAGGAACGGAGGACACGGAGCAGAACTCCAAACCGCTGAGGACGCTGAGAACCTGGAAGCTTCGACGCGGCCGGCCTGCAGAGCAGGCCCGGATGAGAGGCCGGGAAGTCCAGCATGCGAACCGGACGATAGCCGAACCGGCTCGCATGCTGAACTTCTCGACCTGTCATTGCCGCTTCGCGGCACCGCGTCGAGTCTTTCCTCCGCGTCCTCCTTTCCTCTGCGGTGGCGCTTTTCTCGTCCTGTTCGTCGCCCTCGCGTTCACCGTGGGCGACTCGTCCGCGCAGGCTCCGGCGCGCGGCACAGCACCGGCGCCGGCTGCCGCTCGTCCGGCGGCGCGCCCGGACGCCAATATGTTGCAGTTGATGCGCGGCGTCCTCTTCCCCGCATCGAACGTGCTGTTCGCGGCGCAGGAAGATTTCAGCAAGCAGCCGCAGCCCGAAGACGCCTCGACGTCGCCCAATCCCCTGACGAACACGTACGGCGGATGGCAGGCGGTGGAGAACGCCGCCCTCGCGCTGGCGGAAGCACCACGGCTGATCTCGGTCCCGGGGCGGCTCTGCTCGAACGGCAAGGTCGCGCCCGTCCAGCGCGCCGACTGGGTGAAGTTCACGGCGGGCCTTCGCAAGGCGGGCCTCGACGCGTATGCGGCGGCGAAGAAGAAAGACAAAGACGCGATGGTCGAGGTCGCAGGCGCGGTGTCCGACGCGTGCTCGGCGTGCCACGACGTGTATCGCGAAAAAAAGGGTGGGGAGAAAGATCGATGTCTGCCATAAATCGTCGCACGTCGACGTTCGTTGCCGTCACCGTCACAGCGTCGCTGGCCGCCTGGACGATGGTTCGCGCGCAGACCGGCGCGCCCGCCATCGAGCCGCTGCCATCGCCTGCCGGAGCGTCGAGCTCCGTGCCGCAGATGACGGTCGAAGGCGATCGCATCGTGATGAGCTGGGTCGAAGGTCAGGGCAAGAAATCGACGCTGAAGTTCGCGGAGCGGACCGCCACCGGCTGGTCCACGCCGTCCGTCGTGATCTCGAGCGAGAAGCTGATGGTGAACGCCGCCGACGTGCCGTCGGTGCGTGCGATGCCGGACGGGAGCCTCGCGGCGCACTGGCTCGAAGAGAGCGGGCCGGATCCGGAGGCCTACAACCTGCGCGTCTCGTGGTCGGCCGACGGCAAGACGTGGTCGGCCGGTGTCGCGCCCAATCGCGACAAGACGATCTCGCAGCATGGGTTCGCGTCGCTGTTTCCGGCGGCCGCCGGCGGATTGGGCCTTGTGTGGCTCGACGGCCGGACGACGCATGGGGACGAAGGCGACATGCAGCTTCGCGCGGCGACGTTCGGCAAGGATCACAAGCTGCTGAGCGACACGATGATCGATGCGCGCGTCTGCGAATGCTGTCCGCCCCCCGTCGCGATGACCGCCGACGGCCCGATTGCCGCCTATCGCGATCGGACGGGCGGCGAAATCCGCGACATTTTCGTGAGCCGATTGTCGGCCGGCCGCTGGTCGATGCCGCTGAACGTGCATCGCGACAACTACAAGATCGAAGGCTGCCCGATCAACGGACCGGCGATCGCCGCACGCGGCAAGGACGTCGTCGTCGCGTGGTTCACGGCCCCGAAGGAAGTGAACCGTTCGTATGTCGCGTTTTCGCACGACGGCGGCCGCACGTTCGGACAGCCCGCACGTGTAGACGAGGTGAGCTCGCTCGGACGGATGGCCGTGGCGCTTGCCGCCGACGGATCGGCGATCGTCGGCTGGGTCGAGTTCGCGAAAGAGAAGTCGCAGTTCAAGGTGCGGCGCATCGAGGCCAACGGCACGCTGCATTCGCCCGTGACGGTTGCGGATCTCTCGGGAACGCGATTTCCAAGGCTGGCGCTCGGCAAAGGCGAAGTCGTCCTCGCCTGGACCGAGACGGAGAAGGATTCCTCGCGCGTGAAGACCGCTCGCCTTCGAGTGCCGAGCTGATGATCAGCCGCTGCACACACCTCGCCGCTCGAGGGTTTGCGCTCTGCGTCGGCGTCGGCCTGTCCGCTTGTTCA
>WNFL01053911.1_pt2 | contig 14145 bp, 8 predicted proteins | sample 5400361 | NCBI WGS metagenome assembly WNFL01 (sample SAMN13153351, study PRJNA577476) | soil metagenome | isolation source: 40 cm soil on Douglas fir-dominated hillslope | place: USA:California | collected 2013-09-17
CTCTATTCCCTTCGGACTCTCTCTTTCATCACCCAGCGCCAGCCTTGTCAGCCTCATCGAGGACGGTGATGGGTGTGACAACCTACCTACATTTGAGCAAGCGGGTATGATGTTCCGCGTCATTTGGAGGCAATAGCGAGTCGAGTCTGTTTTTCAGTCTGTCCTTCCAGATGTCTTCGACTTTCAAATAAAAATAAATACGCCATTCACTTTGAATTTCGCTTGTGGACTGATCTAGCCTAAACTGAGAATGCGAGGCAACAGGTTTTGCACCACTTGTGCAACACAACGTAATATCAATGCGCACTCCCCTTTTCATATCCTTGAGCCCACATGCAAGTCAAGGTAATTTAATTCAATTGGTCTGAGACAATGCCCAATCTCCGTTCCTGCCAGGGCCGGTTTCCAAGGCATCGGATAACGAATATGGGCTCCAAGTCGATTCCTATGTGCAACACTCGGAGCTATCTAGAACGCTGGCTGCTCCTTATCGACATATTCCTGCAGCTTGGTCATCTTGTCGATCCAACTAGTCAAGTTCCCGGCTAGTCCCTCAATCTGCTGTCGACTCAGCACACGAGGTTGTACCCAAGTGATATGCGCTTTGGCATCCACTTGGTCTATATCGCCTTGAATGAGCTTTAGGCTGGCAGAAGATTGGCGCGTCAGTCCCTCAGTCCCTCGAGAACCCGACTAGCAATCGATCGATGAATGATGAACGCACCTGAGTGCCTTCATCACCAAATGTTCGACTTCGGCCAGTTGAGTATGCGTCTCCTCGGCGATTTCTTGGAATGTCAGTGTACGTTCACTGCTCTTGCGGCGGAACACGGCTTCGATGAGCGCCATCAGGCATATCTTCTGACGCAAGAATTCGTAGCTCTCAAGCAATATGGGCTATCGTGAGCGATGAAACGGTCAGTCGCACGCCTTGTGCTATAAAATTTTAAGGTGGGCCCTACCTCCTTCGGGAATAGGGGACGCAATGCGTCAAATTTTCCGATACTGCCTTCATTGAAGGCTAGGAGCATATTGCGAAGCCACTCGTGCGGACTATGCTGTAAAGCACCAAGAATGGGGTGCATTATCTAGCAAAGTAAGGCAGAGCAATAAGTTCTTGTACCGTATATGGGGATAGACACCACGCACTAGTTCACCAAAATTGTAAATACTGTCCGCCATAAACCCGCTGATGCATAGATCATGAGCGCGCTGGATTCGCTGCTCCTGATTCAATTCTTTCTCTATATCCACGCAGGCGAGATACAACAGCGAGTTCTTGTAGTATGGCGCGTATTCGCCTCTCAGCTGAAATCATGCATGGTATCATTGGTGCTTTGAAAGCGGTGTGGGTTGGAGAACTGACCTTGTAGTAGTCGGCCGCTACCGCATAATATTGTGAGTGCACGGTCCTGTCCACTCCATCTACACTGTCCAGAAGCCTTCCGGCTTCTTCGATATCCGCTCGTGCGCCAAGTAAATCGCTGAACACAAGCTTCGCGTGTGCCAATGTAGTGAGGACCAAAGCGTGTGCTTGAGGGAATTCCTCAGCAGGTATCCGATCCTTCAGCGAGATAAGAAAGGTTTGCTGAGACGGGGAGTCGGCTGTTCAGGTAGGGCAACACGAAACGGTCCCACGTCAGATACTTTACCCCTCGCATAGGAGTAGGGGACGGGGGTACTAACGTGGTATCTGCTTTGAAACCTTCGTTCCAATTTGCGCAAGTCGCAGCTTGTCGAGTTTGTTCTGGAAATCGGAAACGAAGTGTTCGAAGAGATCGAGCTGGTATGGTGGGGAGTCGGGATGGTCAAGAAAGTCAAAAATGGCGAGTGTGAGTTGATGCCATAATCTGGAAACATCACATGAGACTGCAGATCGGACTTAGGGAAAGCCTGGCGTGTCTTGCTGTGCAGCGTAAAGGATCCGACGATTGATACCGATCAGATTAGTATTATGGTACCCTCGAGGCCAGAACTCATCTGCTCCACGGAGCGCCCGTCTCATTGACCTCTTACGTCCACACACCTTATAAAGTTTCCGCAGTATAGAGGCAAAGTGATACTTACCGTCGATCGTAAAATATTTGGAACTTTTGCAAGAAAGGATGGAGCGATTCCGGTGTTGTGGACAACGAGCCCACCAAATAAATCTCTACTTCGCGCGCTGGCATCGCCGTATAGCAGCTTGTTAGGGGTTTCTAGCTGATACAGTGGCTGCTGGAGAGAGTGCTTCGCGTTATCGCGTCCAAGGGTGGAAGTGGCGGAAAGAGAACACGCGTCCTTCTCATTCTCCACAAGGGTACCAGCGCCAAAACACATCAATCATGCGGATGCGGATGCGGGTAATTCGGACGTGGCAATTGCAAGTATAAATATGTCTATTTGGAAGCTATGCCAACCTGATAATTAACTCGATCTCCATATGGGAACCAATCTAATATCCGTGAAACCGTGCGCCTCGACAGCGCTTTTCGCAACCCATACGCTCGTCTATCTGGACCTCTCAACCACCATGAGACCCCTCAGGGAGGGCTTCCGCCAAGCTAAGCTCGAGCGCAAACTGCAACTGTGCCTCTTCGTCGCTTATGGCGGTCCTCTTCACAGTTGCAGAATGCGTCTTTCCTTTCTTATTCTCCTCTGCATCGCGTGTGGAAGACCTGACAATAGCACTCCAACTCGAGGTCAGAGGTTTGGTGGGTGTCGGTGGCGTAATTTGGCCAGCTGTGGGCGACAAACCCTTTGGACTCGAGATTCGACTTTGCTTTTTACTTTCCACTTTCCCATCTACGGGTACTGAAGAACCAGGTGGGGTACTTGTACTGATGCGTGGAAACTCCTCGGTACTCCTCGCTCTCGATACAGTTTTGGTCGGGCTGGGTAGTCTACCAATGGACATAGGCTCCAACCGTGCAACTTGCACTTTGCCAATGGCGTGCAAAAGCGGGCTGGTGCGTAGCGAGGTACTTGGAGGTGAAACAGACGTCGACGTCGAGCCCTTCTGGCTCCTATGATCCTCTCCTGAATCTTCTGATGGAGAATCTGTGAGTACCCCTGCCTTGACGGCCTCCTCATGGCTGAGCATAAGCGCATACTCCACGGCTTCGGCTTCTTGCAAGCCGAGAGTTTGCAGAGCCACCATCTGCTCTTGGGCAGTCGCGGAGACACGAGGAACAGCTCGAATGGTCGTCTCAAGCTCGGCTTGCGACTCTTTAATCGCGCGCTGCATCTCCGAAAAATCTATAATTTTTTGGTAAATCAGCCACGATGAACCTCATCTACAAAGACAAACATACCTCTCCACCCTTTCCCAATATTATTCTGCGAAGCAAGTTTCTTCGTCTTTTTCCATGGTTGGTTGGTTGATATCGCTCCAGCCTTCCAATGCATGACATATTTTCCCACACTGGCTACCAACGTATCCGCGTCAAGGATAAGATTGCTGACGGGTGCCCAGGTAGCCTGCCCGGTCGGCTTTGGCTGCGGGGTCTTGAAAACCTTTAGAAGACGGAGCGTGAGCGCATCCCAGACTTTAATGCCTCCGCGCGAGTTGCCGGTCAGAACAACCGTCCCATTCGAACGAATGACTGATATTGGCAGATCATCCTCCGTATCCCAGCTGATAATGACAGGGACGTGGAGATGCTCGTCGAGATTTTGCTCTCCATTCGCCGCCCAGGGCCAGGCGTAGACGTGACCTAGAGCGTCTCCTCCATAAATCAGTCTGCTTTGTGCGCTGAAGATATCACACTGGAGAGTCGTTAGAGGGGCAATTGGGCCGTCTAAACGTGCTGCCTCAATTGTGCGGGCGTCGAGGTTAAAAATTATCCTCCATGCATGCGAATCGCTATCGAAGTGGGTAAGGACTGCCACGCCGTTGAGGTGTCGAGTGTCGACAATGAGCTTATCGGGAAGGCTAAGGCCCTGGGTTGTGACATCGATACCAGGAGTTTTGAAGACCATATCTTCTTGGATATCTACTCTCCCAGTGTCAAGCTCGACGTTCTGGTAAAGTATAATATCCCCATTGAGGTGTGCAGATACGACGATTCGCGTATGCAAGTCGAACGCAGCGAGAATGCAAGGGCTGGGCCGAGTCACCGACTGCCAATGAGCCTGGCATTGTGCGATATTCCAAATTTTCACAGACCCGTCACTACCAGCAGTGACGAAGTACTCGTGCTCTGCAGCCTTGGTAGTTGCCCAAGCGACGTGGTTGACAGGACCTTGGTGCTGGTCGAGCGCGTTGCAACGTAAGGAGCGTCCATTACGGCGATTTGAGACTTCCATGGCTTTGGGAACGTTGGTATAGAGCGCCTCTCCCGACTGCGTACCCCATGCGAACTTGACGGTGCCACCCTCTGACGCGATAGAGCACAGATATGGTCGAGGCCACAAGGGACCGGTAGGATCAGGATTGAAGGGTAAGAGCCGACCTTTAAGTATTTTGCCTGCGTCCACTCTTCAGTACAAGATCGGGCTGTGGCAACTGCAATACGAACCGGTCGCTGGCAGGGTACGAACTGCAATACCAAAGTCTGCAGAGAAGCAGACTAAGGACTGGCGGTCGTTGAGGAGATGCATACTAGTCACTGGGAGCATTAGAGGGATATGCGTAGTTGTCGTCGTCTTCGATCTATTCCAGCGCCTAACAGGAGATGTAAGCTAACGTCCGCCAAAAAAATGGAAATAATATTACGCACTGTAGGAGGTTGTACCTGGAAATATATTCTCTTTTCCAAGAATTTTCGACACGTCTCAGCAAAAGCATCCTTGCGTCTGTCGTCCCTTCCTCGGGGGCTACATTAAGGAAATGTGCAAGAAATGCGACTTGCCAGACGTTGTCGTTATCTACGTATCTCTTAAGGTATTTGTCAACCAGTCCGAGCACAAGGAGCGAAGGTGGGTCCAGCCAAGCCGTGACGTTTGTGAGCGTCTCGAACGGCAGCGCATGGAGGAGGCTTCCGACAAATTTTGCGCTTCCCAGACCACCGGTGCGGAAGACTGGGAAACGATAGTTTGCGTGAGAAAGGACATGCTGGGCGGTATTTGCGATTTGAGACTTCGAAAGGTGTTTGTTTGACAACTTCTGTTCAGAAAATCGGTTTGGGTTCTTGTGCATAAACTAGTGGAAGTGCGAACTGGGGCGGCGTTGAGAAGCGAAGCGCACACAACGGAAGTCGCTGAGCACTGCGGATGTGGTTGGGGTTCAAGAAGCAAAAAGAGGAATGTGGTTTCATATTGGCAGCACGAGTTTCATCTTAGTTTCACTACAATGCAAGTAAAATTCAAGGTTTGATTACTACAGTACTCCATTCCATATTTTTCACAAGTCAATCGAAACAGTTTCGCAGTTTTAGCATCGACCTGCAAACACCGGCAAAGCAGCAGGTGCACAGAATCGAAGGTCCCACCGGGCGCCACGGGGAGGCAACTGCAGGACTGAGAACCAACTCAGCCCAGCCCGGCAAGCCACCCACATTGGTGGGCGGCTGCTGAGGTCGAGGTCTACCTTCTCTATCTTTCATGTTGCTTATGTTGTGTGCAGTGCAGAGTCCTGGGGAGGGTGAGTCGTACAGCGCTGGACGACTACGGAACACTATCGACGAGAATCGAAACGACAGGTGGAGAGGAAAAACGCGGCCAACGACGCTACAAAAGGACAACTATGCATGACAGCCATAGATGCTCGAATAGCGATTGACATCTTGACGCGCCTGATTTATTGGCGGAATGGAAGACGAAGAACGGTTATGGGGCCTCACGTGTGGTGGCGTAGAAGAGATCCTTTTCAAGAAAGAAAGTTTAGTGCCGTTGTTGGTCCTGGCTTGCTGGCATTTGGCATTCGGTAAGTTGGTGAGAAACGGGGCAGAGCAGTTGTCATGGAAAATGGGTCATGGAACCGTGTCATGGAACCTGTGTCATGGAACCTTGGTGACTTTCCTCGAGCATTCAAGACTGAGGATTGTGGAGAGGCAATTGGCTGGGCGTAATCGTGTTACGTAAGTTCTAAGCGATGTGTCAGCTAAGGAATTTCTAGAGAGAACACAGCCTGAAAGTGCCGATACTCACCAATGGGCTAAGGCAATGCCGCGGAAGAGCCTCACCACGAAGAGTCTAGTGCAACGAGTAGCGGAGCTGACTCATCCGTAAATCGAAGCCGTTGCGACGAGAGATACCCCAAGAAGACACTAATATGCTCAAGAGGATCCCAACGTCCCGTCCGTGTTCCGGGAGAATCCAACCATGTGGCCGGGCCACCAGACTGGCGCTCAACTGGATGTAACAACGCGCTTGGCTTGTCGCACGGGCAAACAGATACTCAGGCCGTATTAGTGCTCAGCTGGACCTCAGAAGTGAGCTGGGTGGAGTGCAGGTCTGTCCTCAGGAGAAAGAGAAAGAAGCGGCAGGGCAGCGCCTAACGTCTTGCGGCCATTCGCGTTTGCGGGGTGGTTGCGTACCTTGGACGCGCTGCCAGTATGGGCTGACGCTTGCTCTTGAGGCCTTGGTCTTGCGGGCGGACTGGTCGTGGTGGAGGACAAGAGGGAGAGAGCCAAATCAAGCGGCTTTATAAGGTTCCTGCGGGTGGCTGTGTTCACGTCACGAGTCCGGAAGGAGAGGAAAATCAAGGTAAAAATCAAGATAAATTTACGACAGGCTACTAGAGGCGCATTGGGAATAATGGTGGGTAGGGACGCGAATGGTTTGGAAAACGACGCCGGATTAGGAAAGCTGAGTTCAGTTTGAAGAACTCGCTTGCACACAGGCTCATTGGCCTCACTATGCACTATGGTACTATGGGTCACGGAAACCACTGCGTTCATCCAATCACTGATGCGAAGCTGTGGCCGCGTTCAGGTTCCCAACTCAATAAATTAATATGGTCGAGCACATCGAAGAGCCCTAATGCGCGACACTTGAAAATCAGATAGACCATAGCATTGTAATTGTGGCCAGAATGCCTGCCAGCCGCATCACGATCACAATTTCGTAGTTCCTGATAAATCAGTAGAAATATTTGATCTGGTCCTTGTTTTGTATCCTAGGCCCTACCGTATCCACCCTAAATTTCGGAGTCCAGACAAGTCGTGAAGAGCTCCCAGTGCTTCCAAAATGATATCACACCTCCTTGGAGTAGATTTCTGACGCTCAAGTGGCTGGTACCTTCCCCCTTTTTTCCCGGATGCCATTTCCGTTCGCCCTTCATTTTACTACCCAATATACTGCTCCTGGTGTTGTACACATTCCTACTTGATTCCTTCTACTTAATTCCCAAAATGACGCACCCATGCATCCTTGCCACCGTTCCCTGCCGCATGTTCGAGCATCCAGTATGTAAAACGCGGTTATTACTAGTTTTGTACGAGCTTTTATTAATACCAGTCCGGTTCTATTCGTTTTACATGGTCCTCAGATATGCATCACGCTCGCTCTCTCAATACGCTTTCCGCTGAACCGCCTCTCCCAGGCTCTCTTGTGCCTTACCCATGTCTCACTAGCACGGAATTGGAACCGCCAAATTCCAGTACAGGCCTTATACCAAGCTCGCACAAAGCGACGGTTCTGCCAGTCAACTCTTCAATAGGTAATACAAAATCCACTGGAGCACGCTATCGGTCCTCTATTAATAGGACCATTAATAATGAGACCAAGCGACCAAGCTCACAATAATCCGTCACCGAACCTGTCATAAGTCACGAAAAGCGCCGTAGCCGTCCAAGTGGACAAGTGGACAGCCCTGCACGAGATGGGGCTGAGTATGGCATTGGTTGCTTTTGTTCCATGAAAGCTTATTCATCCCTGTCAAGCGAGGCGGGTGCCATAAGCGTTAACGTGAATCACAGATGATTACATACCTAGGCGTCTGATCGCTTGAAATGAAATAAGGTGGACGTTTCGTACTCCCCGCACTGCATTCACTTTCAGGGATCAGTCTTATCAGCTTCTCTCGAGAAGATGTCAGACAGAACGTATAAATTTGGTAAGAAATACTAAGGTATTAGGTTCACAAGAGTTCCGTACGCGATGGGAGGCGCTTAAGCTATGCGGGCTTCAATAAATTATCGCTGCGGGGATGGTCCATCGGTCATGACACGCCATCCCCGATGAAAATGGCCGGGGAAGAAGTCATGTCGCCTCTAAAAGACTAGCCTCTTGCAATTAGCTTGTAATACGCAGCCTGTGCTGCGGCTTCTTTAGCTTCGGATTTCGTATGGCCCTTTCCCACCCCATAGGGAATGCCCCATACTGCGAGGCGGTCAGTAAATGGAACCAAGAACTAGATATCTCTGACTTTTAGCAGTTGCTCTCCAAGTGGCTTCATGGAGGGCGCCGATTGTGGCGAACTCGTATCGCAGATTAACTAGGTCGCCGATCCTTTGGAGTTCGTTGTTAAGCCTTTGACGGTAGTAGGGCTCTTGTTCAGGCATTTTAAATGGTGCCTACTTGAGTGTGCCTTGGAGAGGGCGAAGTGGTTGGCCTCAGAGACCCAGCACACCAACAAGATTTATAGGGGTGGGATGGTGCTTTGAATACAGTGCGGTGTTCTTTATGGAACCACCTCGAGGCGGCTACGTGCTTTTCCAGACCCGAGAGCGGTGCTCCTCTCCGCGGAGACCGACGAGATTCACTGTCCGCGAAACTGGATATGGCTTTGCCGCAGTGCTGCTAATCCCGATCAAGTGCTTTTGAAATCCGAGTATCTGCCAACCACCAACGTGATCAGGATGTTACCGGATAAGTGTTTGGATTACTGCACAGAATGCCTCCCAGGGTCGTCCGGGGAAATGACATGCTCCAGAATAGAGTAGGAAGATATAGCAACAAGTCAGAATGGACAGGTCGGCCATTCATCCTGCCTTCATCACAGCCACTTACTCCAAGTAGTAGTGTTCTAACTATATATACCGCCTGCATGCACGAGATCTGGACAGATAGTAGCGCACCATAAGGCAGCTCACGAGCTCATGGTCGTCGTCTGCGAAGGGGACTGCCTGTCCAGAGACGAGAGGTTGAAGGCAAGAAATTCAAGCCGGCTTCGGCTTGCTGACCATCCTGGATTCGCTGTGCCAGTAAGTATAGAGAATCCACTGAAATTTTCTTCATCCAGTTCTCCGTATGTTCTTGGCCTGGGTTCAAGATTGCGTTGCTTTGCCATGGGTTTCTTCTCAACGCCTTCAAGGCCTCCTCCGAGGGACGACAAAGCGCGTCTTGAAGTCTCTTTACAAAAATTGAAGGACATCCATCCGCAAGCACTGCTCGTCGTCGTGTCCGTTGGCAGCATCGTCGGGACACTCGGGTTTGGTTTCGCATACAAGCGGTACATTCGACGGATACCCAACGCGCAATTCGTCTCTGCAAATGCCATTGCAAAGAAGAGGTGGATTAAAGGCGTTGTTACCAGGTATCATGTGCTGGCTCGTGCCTGTACAAAACACGAGGAGCCTTATTGATTCTGATGCTTAGTGTTGGAGACGCCGATAACTTCAGGTTGTATCATACTCCAGGATTTGGCTGGAGATGGCCGTTAAAATTCCGAAGCGTCCCAGAAACAGTGAAAGGTTGTCCTGTCTTGCACGTGGTGACACACCTACTGAGTACGCTCTCCTATTATAGAATTGAAGGACCAAACCATACATATACGCATGGCTGGCATTGATGCCCCCGAGGTGAGCAGTCCCTTCTATTGCCCGCCTCAGTTCTCTCAATGTAGAGAAGGCCTCACATTTCGGTCGTGAAGCGCAAGAATATTCTACGGATGCTTTACAATGGTTGAGAGATACGGTTCAAGGAAAACAAGTCTGGTGTCAACTGCTTCATCGAGACCAATATAGCCGCATTGTGCGCCTCCTTTCTCTCTTTCAGAAAGAGAACGCCGTCTTACCACACAATACACAGGTCGCTCTTCCAATGCTCCCGACGAGGATACCATTCCGGTATCGAAACCTCTCGATCGAGATGCTTAAAGCGGGCTGGGCAACTGTTTATGAACAGACCAATGCGGAGTATGGCCCATTGGGCAAGAAGTTCTACATGGACGTCAAGAAGCAAGCAAAGTAGGCTTCATTCTGTACTCGTCCGTCCGCAACCCCCTTTTGACCAATATTTCCAGAGCTGCCAAGCGGGGGATGTGGATAAAAGGCGAACTTAAAGAAACACCTGCCGAATACAAGAGGCGCCATGCTGCAGGAGGTGGCACAACAACTACGGCGAAAGGGGAATGACCGGGTCCAGTGGGCCCGGTTCTAACGAAGACCGGCAACCGCCGTAACTCAATGGCAGACTGTGTTTACCCGAATGTCGTTCCATCTACGTACCTTGAGAAGTTAAGGGCTGCGCGCGGTGCGTTAACGCTGACCGACGTAGAGATATCCATGCTCAATGACGGAATTCAATACTGCAACTAGAATCTGCTACTGCGGTAGTCTAGATAGAGCGAAATAAATAAAGTATAGCAACCGTGCGAAATGTGCATCCAGAATTTATAGATCCCAATCAAAGCAAAACCTTCCACTGTCCGATGTACTCAATGTGCTCTGCGTATTGGACCAGAACTTGGTCTCTTCGGCTGTTTGTGAGACCTTGATTTCCTGCCTTTCTCCTTCCTCGTGTTCGCGAGTCGGACAAGAAGGTGAGTCCCACCGGACAGTCCAAATAGCAACATCCCGCCTCTCTTCCCACTCTTTGGTACAGTCAGTCCGTTCTCTTGCTTCTATGTCAAGCTCCGTCTTAGGCGCATGTACTTGAGGATCGTCGTTCACCGACACGCCGTCCAAGCAGAGTACCCTCTGAATTAACACTCGCTTCAGACTGGGGAAATGGCGTGTAAGCTCAACAATCTCCTTTGCTTCCGAGTCCGAAGCGCGCGTGTTCCATTGTTGGCACAACGTGCAATCCACCGAGTAGAAGTACGGGAGGGCGGCGTCTGATGCGGAAGCGCCGACGAAACGTGAATCGTAAGAGGGCAACACGAGGTGCCGGTGCCCCGGTTCGGGTCCGTAATTGAAATACATGCGGGTGGAAAGGTTGAATGCAGACTGTGGCCGAGGTGGACGGTGTAGGGTTGTGAGTTTCAACAAGGCAGGAAAGGAAAGGAGATACGTTGTATCCACCTGTGGCGAGTGGCGTTAGTGAATTAATCGTGAGAGGAAGGCAGACAAACCATAGGAGGGGATCGGGGATCGGAATACAAGGCAAGATCATTTAAAGCGGGGAACGACTCCAGAAGCTTGGGAATATATGTCCGTGTTGCGTTGGTGACCTCCAGCCATAGATATCGAACAGAGGGAAGGAAAAACGGCTCCTCGTCCCCATTCACAGGCTTTAGTCGGATATTGGAAAGCGTAAGGTGAGTAATGTTAGGGTAGGTGTCGCGTAGCTGAGGAAGGTAGTGGAAAATAGGGATTTTCTGGATTGTCAGTTCACTGTTGGTAAGATTCAATCAATTGACTGGGGAGCGTGACAAGCAGGACGTCTTGCCGCACCGCGTAAACCTCATGTACAATTTGGCCTCTTCGTCAGGCGTCTGCAATTGTCGTTCGCTTGTAATAAGGAATTTAAAAGCGAGGTAGTGCTTGCCAACGAGGGCCAAGTGACCATTGACGAGCCGCAGAGACCGAAAACCCGTCTCCCATGCCATTGGGCCAAGTCCCCGCTTTCCGCGGGCACGGGGACTGCACAGTCGAGGTGGATAAAAGCATTCGACAAAGATCTGATCTAATATCTCGTTTGGGAGAGTGAGTAAACCAATTTTTAGTACATCCGCGACCATTTGTGATGGTTAGGAGAGTCTAGAAGATGACAAAGGGGAGGGTGGAAAATGGAGGTGAGAAACGCCTAGTCAAGAGCGACCTTCTATAGACCATAGTGCAGACTTACAGCCCAAAAAAATATATAATAAGGTGCTCAGAGAAAACCAGATGGGGGAGAGAGTGAGTGCGGAAGTGTCGCTGTTGATTTTTGTTGCTGGCCAGCGTCGAGCGTGTGCCTGGGTAGTCGGGGTCTTGTAACCACCGTTTCACCCCGCCTTCGTTCCGTTTCTTCGGACTACCGTTTTATAGCTATTCGGCTTGCGAGTTTATCCGAACCGCACCGAGGCGAGGGTCGGGATCAGACGAAAGAATATGAGAGGGGGTCGCCACCTCTATATGACGGGACGAAGTCTGTCTCGGGAATCATGTTCTTCTCTAAGGCGCTCTCTTGACCGCTTGGAAAGGTGTCGCGGTCGGATGGCAGAATCGAAGGCTTTGTTCTACCCCGCACTCAAAGGAATGAGGCAGACAGATCACGGATCAGTATCCCGATCCAGCATCCAGCATCGACAGAGACAGATATTAATTGCGTTGCCTACTCAGTTGCCCAAGGCTGGGGTGGAGAGATGAATTAAAGGCCGCACGATATGATGCAATATACACGGAGGTGTGGGTAAGGTCAATTAAATATCCGTGTGATAATATGCCGAGCAGCGATATCTTCTCGTCATGACGAGGGTGGGAACATGATAGGGCCCAGAACCCAGGAACAGGAAACACTGCTCCCGCGTCGCCACAGGATTTGTGGCTCCCGGTGGTCGATTGGCGTGGGGCTGTGAGGGTGAGCAACGTAACATATAGTAACCGGGTGCTTCTTGTGCAGGCGAATTATGCGTATGAGGTGGTGATTCGGCGATTAACTCGCATTTGGAGGGGGATCGTCGAAGGCGGTTTCCGATGCCCGTAACACGCGGGCTCGTATGCGTTGAGTAAATATGCGACAAAGGGAATATCGTCCTAGCCTGGGGGAGATTGGAAGCTGGACGGCGGGTATGGTCGAAATCAAGCAGCTTGCGATAATAAACCACAGAAAATCTTGAACCCGATCGCAGTCGCTGCGGAACTTTAGAGCAGACCTAAGCCGAGCCGCGAAATGTCCGAGAAGTGGAGGAAGATCAATATTGATCAGTACGACGAGGACGTGTTACTCGAGTCCGAGCTTTACGACCCAGATCCACGAACTCCGTCCACGATCCTTGCAGATGCAAAAGGCAAGGCACAACTCGTTAGGTCGGCACTGGCAAAGTTAGTTATGTCTTTTGTAGTACCAGTGGAAGAATGGATCTGACTTGACCACATTCTAGGGGCGACAATGCAGGCGCTCTTAATTGTGTGCTGGAAGGCGCACCGTATGGACAGAACGTAGACGAAGCAAAGGTAAATTATGGTCTATTTACTGCGAACTCAGGAGCAGCATCCTGCGCTCTCTTGGTCGGCTTGGGATTTGGACCTTTTCGCTTCCTAGACACCGGTTGTACTGGATAAGATCGTTACCATTCCTCATTTCGATGCATTGTCGAACTCTCATTGACGCTGCTTCCTCTTTCCACTAGATACTCACTCTACAAAGTCTTCTGTTGGTCTTGAACAGTACCAAACCAGCTGACATAATACCGGCGATCAAGGCCTTACCCTCTGATGCCCAAGATACATTGATGAAGTATCTCTACAAGGGAATGGCTATGCCGGGATACACTGATATCAACGGTGGTGTGCTCCTCAGCTGGCATGAGAAGGTATGATGTGCAATGATATTGTGTTACTGGACGACTGACTCCACCTGATCAAGTTGACGGACATTGCTGGGACTGGATGTATTGTTCGCGTAATGACTGACAGGAGGACTGTATAAATGCAATCGCTCAAATAAAAAGTTCAATCGGAGTTGAACGAGCCCGACGCATTGTCCAACCCTCAGAATGTTTCAAATGTAGTACAATTCATTCTCTCGAGGGATCACCCTCCTAGCGGCCTGCATACACATTGGTCTTCTCATATATCCAGTATTCACAAGAATGTAAGCACCCCATCTATATTTGTAGAAGTGCATAAAATCACTAAGCCAGTTCGAACCCGGGGCTTCGCCAATTCATGAAAGGCGCCCTAACCGCTGAGCTACCCGGCCAGTAAGTGACACGGAGACAATATTCACCATTACTTTGTTCAGGTCAATGGCTGTACGTGTTGTGCAGCCTCCATCTCTTAATTCTAGCTCTGTGGTAATGAGGTGACCGCCCCAAGAGCGATGTTGCACGACTTCGTCAAGGAACTTTCCTCGCTCCGTTTGAAGCTCTCCATTGCTCTCCATTGCAGCGCTTTGAGTGGCTGGAGTGGCTGG
>WNFL01084986.1_pt1 | contig 14144 bp, 18 predicted proteins | sample 5400361 | NCBI WGS metagenome assembly WNFL01 (sample SAMN13153351, study PRJNA577476) | soil metagenome | isolation source: 40 cm soil on Douglas fir-dominated hillslope | place: USA:California | collected 2013-09-17
GTCTGCTCATCGTCGCTCCTGATTCGCAGGCACCAGCGTGCCCGCTGTCAGGCAGAAACTCCACTTATCGCCCTGTGCAGAATTCCGGGACCGGCTCTCGGTACATCCCGATCGAAAATATGGTCGAGGCAGCCGTGCAGCTTAAGATAAGCCACTGGTTTCGGGACAGCCTGCATTCTTTCTTCAACAGGCTCATCGTCCTTTATGAATTTAACGGGCGTCTGAACGGCCTTGGAAGAGGAATTGTACGCTCGTTCAACTAAGCAGTCATAATTTGTTGTGGCAATCATCCGCCAATTAAAGCTGGTAAGTAGGTTGTGTGCCGCCGACGGTAAATATCCTTCGAACGCCTGGCGCACTGCCTCATAGACTAGCCCACTTCCTCCACTAACTGAAATTGCCATTTCCGCGACGGCCATTACGTCACGGTTCGGTATCTGCTTCGCGAAAAATTTCAGTGCCAGAATATCGCGAAGCTGTTCCGCGTCTGGAGGTTGCTTTCCAGCCGCATTCTTTGATTCTTTCGATGCGCCCGCGCCCAGGAACGGAATTACCCGTTTGCTTTTTACCGCCTCAACCAATACGGCCGGAATCGTTATCATCGGTGTAGAAGGTCTCTTCCCCATAATCCTCGCCTCTCGGTCGAGCCTCTTCACTAGAGACCTAAACACTTTCTAGTTGTACCGAGGGTCGTTGGAAAGCTATTTAATTACGAAATGGGGTCTTGAAGCGTGACCAAGAAGAAGGCCCTGATCAACCCCGGGGCCACGCCTGGGGGTCCTTGGTAACCAAGCGAGCACGTCGGACGGTTCGAACTTGTCGACGTGTAGCGAATGTCTCACCGGCACACCAAACCGACAATCGAATTCCACGGGAGCAATCTCAAACACTGAGCCAGATGTACCGCCGCAAAAATAAATGGTATGAGAACTTCCACTGTGTGGAACGGTCGATACAAACTTTTGTTTTCTCCTCGCTGCAGCATGAAAGCGGCCGTCGGCGTTTATTCACACAGGCTTAACGCGCGCGCGAGGCTCCATGTTTACCCATTTCACCCCCGCCGACCTGGTTGCGATTCTGAATGGGCTGCAGATCCCCGCAACGCTTGCGCCGCTGAACGGTTGCGGCAAATTGCCGACGAGGTCGCTAACCCTAGCGACAACAATGGGCAATGCTGGAGCAATACTACGGCGGTCGGCTGGACGAACGAACGTTGGCATGAAGCACTTTCGGTGAGAAGCGCTTCGTCGTCGTAGAGATTTGACCACCCCACCCCAATCGCGGGGCGGACATCCAGCCTGATCTTAGCGCGCTCGAACGGCGATCTCCGCTCGACCCGGGGCTAGCCCTCTAGCGTAAATCCCACGCGCAATGTGACCTGGTAGTGGCGAACCGACCCATTCTCGATGTGACCTCTAGTCTGCACGACTTCGAACCATTTCATCTCGCGAATGGTCTTCGACGCACGAGAAATGGCATTCTGAATGGCACCCTCGATACTGTCTTCGGAAGATCCCACAAGTTCTAAGATCCTATAAATATGGTCTTTCATTGCAGCAGTAGCGGGCATGACGAAGCTCCATTTGGTTGTTGTTTGAAAGACTTTTTCCAGCGAACGGGTCCAATCCCTGCAGGTTCCACTCACAATGTCGTTCGCTGAGATTTCCCCACCGATTCAATCCGGTCAAGTTTTGCTACAGGTTATTCAGGAATTCCGCATCATGTACTGGCCTTAACAAAGATCCGGGTCAGCCTTTCAATGCGCGTGCTGAACCCCAAAGAGCGCCGCGATTCAGGCGATGGGGATAAAGCGACAGCATGGCATCGTACAATTCGAGCGTGGTCGAAGTCTTGTCGACAAGTCCGTCAAAGTCACGGATATATTGGCGGGTCTCCTCGATGACGTTTGGCCCGTCGCTGTTGGTTTCGCGCTTGTGTCCTGCTATCACGACTTTCGGCCTTAGAGCCTCGACTTTGTCTAGCGCGGCAACCCATTCCATACGCTTTTGGTGCGTCAACGATTCCGCAAAGTATTGGTGGACGTCATTGTAGGCGAGGTCTCCAGCGACAACGAGGCCGACCGACGGAACATACAAGCAGGTAGAATCGTCAGTATCGGTGTGGCCGACGTCGACGACAACCAGTTCTTGCCCTTCCAGATGCAGGGTGTCGCCCTTAAGCTCCTCGGGCAGGACGATGTTTTCGGGAATCAGACCCGGAAACCGCTTATTCCAAAGTCCGGCCATGGCTTGCGGAGATATTTGCTTCCGCATGATCTCGATCACTTTGGGTGTTGCGACCGCGCTGGCGCCGGGAAACCGCTCCAGCAAAATACCATTTCCGAAGAAGTGGTCGCCGTGACCATGCGTAGCGTAGATAGTTTTAAGGTTTTTGCCGCTCTCCTCAACCCAATCCGCAAGTGCGGTCGCCTGAGCAGTCGTCGCGAGCGTATCCACCAGAATTGCGTCACGCTCGCCGTAAATGAGAATCGATGACGTTGGCGACCACATGCGCACCGCTTCTCCCGGCGGGAGATCGTCGGAGACTGTCGGGACTGCAGGGGTCACGAAGACTTTCCAGTTCAGCCTGGAGGTGCTGGGCGGGATGCTCATGCTCTAAGCCTCTCTAATGGTTCGAGGTAGGTTGTCGGATCGGTGCTTCAAACGGGTAAGGCTCGACGACAGAAGCTCTCAGATCAGCGGAGCGCCTGAATGCCTCTCGTAGAAAGCGCGTTCTTGCTTCAGCTGAATCATTCGGGCGAATCTAGTTCAGTGCCACGGATCCTCCCACCACCAGATGGCGAGTAAACCAATCTCGCGCCTCATTGCCGGTGAGAGAGAATTCGGCCTCGTATGGTGAGAAGTGATTTCCCGGCAGCATCACCAGCTTTTTCGGCTCCTTGGCCTGGCTGTACGCATCAAGCGCAAGGTCCGGCCACGCCAGATCGTCTGCCAGCGCAACGATCATCAGTAGAGGAGTGGGAGAAATCCACGGTGTGAAAACCGAGTTCTCCACGCTGCGGTAAAGATCCATCGAACGGAGCGTCAGATAGTTCTTCCAGTTTGGCGCTATTTTTTGCTGCTCCATGAAATACTCATACGCTGCCGGGCCAGCCATCGCGCAAGGCTCGGTCGGGTTGTCGGACACGGCCTTCAGCGTCTGGGGCGGCTTGCCCGAATAGCGCTGCTCGCGATCTTCATCCTGAGCCCTGAGCGCGGCGGCTTGCACATGGCGGGGCAAGCGCTGGAACGCCTTAAAGCCGCTGATCGCAGGAATTTGCGAAACGACACATTTGACGCGGCGATCGTGCGCGGCCACCTCGAGAACATGGCCGCCGGAATAACTGGTGCCGAAGATGCCGACCTGTGTCTTGTCGACCCCCGGCCGTCCGCTGATGTAGGTGATCGCGTCGCGGTAGCCGCGCCTCTGAAGCGCTGGATCGACTTCTTGTCGTGGCTCTCCGCCAGATTCGCCAAAATTGATGTTGTCATACGCCAACACTGCAAAGCCGCCACGCGCGAAGTACTCGGCGTACTTCATGATCGAGCCTTCCTTCACGCCCGACATGCCCGGAGCCATGACAATCACGGGCAAGGCCTCTTTCTTGCCCTTGGGCGTTAGAAAGATTCCCCTCAAGATTGCTCCGCAGGATTGGAATTCGACACTGGACCGTTCAATCTCAAAGTTGTTCTGGTTGTGAACGACGTTGCCGGCGCGAATGGCCGTGTTGTTGGTGCTCATAGTCCGACGCTCCTTCTCTAACCATTGTCTGACCGCGGGCTTGGCAAGCTTCGCCGCAGTCCTATGCGCCCCCGGATTCAACCCAGTCGGGTCGAGTCCGAGCATCCGGTCATAACCGGCGGAGTATGGGCCCTATGCTGGATGTAGCGGTCCGACCAGAAGCGATCCGCAGCGGCGTAGTCGCGTTTGTTGAACAGCGTGAAGGCTTCGAGCACGAGTGCCTTGTTCAGTTTGGCTGAAGTGCTAGCCATGGCGAAGCTTTCTGAGTTTGAGAGGCTGCCACGGTAACCGCTCCGCCGCCGCGGTCCCTAGGTCGTAAAAGAGTCTTTTTGGGACACAGGCGCTGCGTCGCTTCCAGAATCCGACAGAAGAACTTGCGGGCCGGGATCTGCGGGGCTGCGCCAACGAGGCTTTCTTGACCTCTCGCCATCCAACGACAGTCAATACGCTGCCGACATGCGATCAGCACGTCGTCTGAGCTTATTGCCCCGTTGCGCCACGGCCACGAGCCGCCTGGCGCAATGCATGGGGTGAATTTCCGAACCGCCTTATGAAGGCCCGCCGCATGCGTTCATGGTCACCGAAGCCAACCGAGGACGCTATCGACACTATCGGCTCGCGGCCGGTCTCTACTCGGGCCTTAGCCGCTTCCGCCCGCAATCACTCGATTACGGTCGCAGGAGTTTCGCCAGTTGCCTCATGGAAAGCACGTGCAAACTGTCGCGGACTGAGGGAGGCAATGCTCGCAAGCCGCTCGACCGTCAAGTCCTCTGCCAAGTGCGCCTGCGCAAACATGAGTGTTCTGCAGCGCGATCGGACAGTGGGTCCAGCGAAAGCATCTCGGAATATTGGGATTGGCGCCGGAATGGCACCACAAGGTTTCGAGCGACTGCTCGAGCCCGATTCCGTGCCATAGTCCGCTTCGATCAGCGCCAACGCCAAGTCTATGCCAGCCGTAACAGATATGTCCGTCCCTTACAAAGATTCGGTCGGATTCGACGTGCGCGGACGGGAAGCTGCGCGCGAGCCTCTCTGCGTAAGACCAGTGCGTCGTCGCCCGCCGTCCATCGAGCAGCCCGGCGGAAGCCAAGAGGAAGGCTCCCGTGCACACGCTGGTCACGCGTCAGAGTGGTCGAGCGTGCGTTCCCACCGCCGCAAACTCCGGCTCTTCCAAGTCAAAGACACCAGGGCCGCCGACCACCACAAACGTATCGATCGGACGCTCGGGAAGCGGCGCCCGCAGGTTCGCGTCTCCACGTAGGAGCTTCCTTGCCTTCAGGAAACGCGGACAAGACTCTTGCCGAAGTTGCGACCCGTCAGCATGTCAATGAAAGCGCGCGGGGCCGCCTCCAGGCCCTCCGCGATGTCTTCCCGGTAGCGGATCTCGCCGGACCTGACCAAGGGGATCAACTCCCTCAGAAAGCTATCATAGTGCTCGGCGGCAAACTCGCTGTCGACGAACCCTTCGATTCGGAGGCTGCGCCGGAGAATGGTCAACATCGTTTCCGCGACCGGCGGTGCACGGGCCGGTTCTGTATCGTTGTAGTGCGTAATGAGGCCGCAGACCGGGACCCGAGCATAGCGATTGAGCAGTGGTAGAACCGCATTCCAGACCGAGCCGCCGACATTCTCGAAATATATGTCGATCCCGTCCGGGCAGGCCTCCGCCAAGACATCGGAAAATCTCGCCGCGTTATGGTCAACGGCCGCGTCAAACCGAAGCTCGTTGCGGACGTAAGCGCGTCTGACTTCACCTTCCGCAATCCCGACCGCGCGCGCCCCTGCGAGTCGGGCAAGCTGGCCTACAAGGGACCCAACAGGCCCACACGCCGCAGCGACGACGACCGTTTCGCCGGCCTTGGGCTGACCGATCACCTTGAGGCCTGAATAGGCCGCGAACCCCGGCATGCCCAAAACACCAAGTGCAGTGGTCGGAGGGTTGCCACCAGTCGCAATGCGGCGCACCGCCTCCGCGGGCACAGCGGTATGCGTCCGCCAGCCGGTCCGCCCCTGCACGAGCTCGCCTTCACGGTAGCCTTGGTGGCGCGACACCAGGATCTCTGCGATGACTTCCCCTTCCATCACCTCTCCAAGTTCGATAGGCGCCGCGTAGGATTTGGCGTCGTTCATCCGTCCTCGCATGTAAGGATCAAGGGACAGATATTTGGTTCGGAGTAGAAGCTGGCCTTCGGCAGGAACCTGCACCGGCCCGGATTCCAGGCGGAAATCAGCCGGCGTCGGCAGTCCCTTGGGCCGTGCTGCAAGGACGATCTGGCAATAGGTGTCCAATCTTGGCTCCCGGCATGCAATTCCGCCAATGGAAGAGGCGCTCAGGATCGCGGCACGACGAATTTTATTCTGTCCGACCGCGGTCGTGCGTGAAAGGTCGCAGATGCCGCCATTTGAGACACGCGCCTAGGCTGCTGATAGCGCCACTCGTCGCGATGACTTCGCCCCTTATCGTCTCAGCGGAGAATTACATCGATCAGCCATCCGCCAAGCCGTGTCACGTGGCCACTGTGCCAAGAAGCCCTACAAGGCGCGCCAAGTGCTAGTTTTCTTGTTGGTTTTTCGCTGAATCGGCGGGATATTCGTCGATGCATTGGAGGGGACCGAAAAATACTCCCCTGGGGAGATCACCATGCACCGCGTTGGGTTAATTGTGCCGGCCGGCTTTCATGTCATGAGCTATGCCGCGCTCGCCACTTTCGACACCGCGAATTACATTGCCGGCGAAACGTTCTATGACGTGAGCATTCTGTCGGAAGACGGCGGGCCGGTGCCCAACTCTTTCGGCACGGCGACGGAGACTATACCTCTCAACGTCAAGCCTTTCGACACGCTGCTGTTAGGGGCCTGCCTTGCCATAACACCGCCGACCCCGAAGCTATTGGGGTTTCTTCGCGAAGCCATAAAGGACGCAAGGCGTGTCGCCTCGATCTGCCTTGGCTCATTTGTCCTGGCTGAAGCTGGGATTCTGGATGGGCGGCGCGCAACGACGCACTGGGCCTGGGCTCAAGAGCTTGCGCAGCGTTTCCCGAAGGTCCGGGTCGAAATGGACCGCATCTTTATAGCGGACGGTCCGGTCTGGACCTCCGCCGGGATGACTGCTGGCGTCGATATGGCGCTCGGTCTTGTCGAACGGGATATGGGCGAAGATGTCGCTCGCGCCACCGCCAAGATGATGGTCGTTCATCATCGGCGGGCCGGTGGGCAGTCCCAACACTCGGCGATGTTTGAGCTCGACGCGAAGAGCGATCGTATCCAGGATGCGCTCGCCTTTGCGAAAAAGAACCTGCGCGAGCCCCTGACGAACGAACAGCTTGCCCAAGCGGCACGTCTCAGCCCTCGGCAATTCACGCGCGTGTTTCGAAAGGAAACCGGTCAATCGCCTGCTCGTGCCATCGAGAATCTTCGCCTCGAGGCCGCACGCTATCTAATCGAGCAGGGTCGATTGCCGGTCGAGGTAATTGCCCGGGAAACCGGTTTCGGTGACCGGGAGCGGATGCGTCGCAGCTTCTTGCGCGCCTATGGTCAAACTCCTCAGGCCATACGCAACGCTTCTCATCCGCTCGCCACAATATAGATAATGGCGAGCGCGGCGACCCCGCCAGCCTTTTCCGGATGACCCCGACGTACCGACAATCGGAAGCGGGGCGATGACCCCACGTGCGAAGCAATCGATTGGGGTCCTTTCCTGAACACGGTGAGTATCGCGCCGAGTGGATCACCTGCCCTGACCAGGGTGATGGCCGGAAGAGAGGCATATACGACCTTTGGTCGGCTGTAGGATTGTCCTACGATGTCGTACCGGGCGGCAGCAATCGAAACACCCAACTCGATCTCCGCCACCAAGTCCGAAAACCTTTCGAGTAAAGCGGGGCTAACTCAGGGAAAGGTGTGACATGATTATTGATAGCGCAACGCTAGACCCCGCTCACGCCTATAAACTTCTGATTGGAAGCATAACCCCTCGCGCGATTGGCTGGATCAGCACTCTGTCGAAGGATGGTGTCGCGAACCTGGCGCCGGTCTCATTCTTCACGGGGGCGGGCCGCAAGCCGCCCATGGTCTGCATCAACTTGCAGCCGCGGTCGGACGGCCTGACGCTCAAGGACACGTTCACTAACATTCGCGACACAGGAGAGTTTGTCGCCAACATGGTGACGCTCGAGCAAGCGCATCAGATGCATCGGACCGCCTTCGAGTTCCCGCCGGGGACCGACGAGTTCACTGAGGTTGGGCTAGAGAAAGCGCTCTGTGAAGTCGTCCGCGCGCCGAGGGTGGCTGGCGCGCCGATTGCTATGGAATGCCGTAGGCACGCGATCATTCCCCTTGGGGAAATTGGAGACCACATGGTCATCGGAGAGGTTCTACGCTTTCACATTCGCGACGACCTCTACCTTGAGCGTGGTAGGATTGATACGGCGGCAATTCACTCCGTGGGCCGGCTCGCTGCAGAGTACACGCTTGTCGAGAACGTCTTCGTCACGCCTCTCGACGACGAAATTATCAGCAGTCGTGCGGGTAGTCGCATGCAGCGCCTCGATGGGCGCCCGGAAGGATGGTCGCCGATCGACACCAAGGGCTGGTCTCCATCCGGTGCGACAACGTAGCAAAACGGGGGAGAAGCTGTGATGACCGGCCAAGCAGCGCCCGCTCTCATCCTAGTGCACGGCTTTCTCGATTCAGGTGAGGTCTGGCGGCCCATTTTGAACATTCTTGGCACGTCGGCCAACGGTTGGTCCACCCCCGATCTACCCGGTATGGGAAAGTTATGGGACACAGAAGGACCGTTCTCTCTTCGTCGCCATGCAGATGCGATCACTGCCCTGATTGATCAGATGAGCGGCGGCGGCGTCGTCCTCGTCGGGCACAGCATGGGCACGCAGATCATCGAGCTCGCCGCGCAAAACCGCCTGCAGAGCGTCCTTGGCCTCATCCTCCTTTCGCCCATACCGCTCGCGGGTGCCCATGCTCCGGCCGAGATTGCCGGCGCACTTGCTGCATCGGGCGAAAATATCGAAACCCAACGGGAGCTTCGACGACAGCTGATGGCACCTGGGTCCAAGACGGATCTGCTCGAGTGGCTGATCGGGCTTGGACGGAACGTCAAACAGAGCACGACTGAACAGCTCGTGTTCGCTTGGAACGAAGGGATCGCCGAAGGCACCCGCCCCAGCGCCTTCGCAGGGCCGACTCTCGTAGCAACTGGTGAGGCGGATTCCTTCGCTACGACGCAGATGGCAAAGGAAATCGCGTCTCGCTTTCGAAATTCCTCATTGGTTTCGATACCAAACGCCGGTCACTGGCCTCACGCGGAGAATCCGCAGTTCGTTGCAAAGATCGTGTCGGACTTCGTCACGTCTATTTCCACGCAGACAGGGGCATCCAAGGCGCGAGGCGGATGGGCCCAAGCTTTCGGCGATCGGAGCGAAGGCCGCTTTACTGAGAATTTCGACGAGTCTGTCGTGTTCGAGGCCTCTGCCATGACCGCCCGCGTTGAGGGCCGCGAACGCGTCGCGACTATACTGGGTGCGGCGAGCCGGCTCTATGAGGCGCTGGAGTTTACACGCCGTGCCCAGGACGGCGATCATTCCTTCATGGAGTGGGAAGCACGTTTGCACGGGGGCGAGCGCGTCTCGGGCATTACGATCCTTACGACCAATGCGGGCGGCAAGATCGTGGGCATCGCCATCCACCATCGGCCGCTGCCCGGCCTGCTTCGTTTTTCGGCCGAGCTTCGTCGAGCCTTGGCCGGAAAAATTGAGCCGGAGCTGTTCTACGGCGCTTCGTAGCGACGTCCGTGTAACACCCGTGCGGCCTGGGCGACGGCGCGATGTCGAAGTCAGAGAGTCCGAGCCTGACGCAAGGTGGGTGTAGAAAACCTGTAACGAGATGATATCGCAGATGGCCATCCGCGAGGACATCAGGTTTACCGTCGATGGAGGCGTCAAGCTCGGCGCCTGGCTATATCTGCCGGACGGCCCTCGCTCACATTGCCCAGCGATCACGATGGCCCACGGATACGCCGGAACACGCGAGCACGGCGTTGCCAAATTTGCCGAAGCATTTGCGGCCGCCGGTTTCGTCGTCTTGCTGCATGATCATCGAGCGTTCGGCGTCAGCGACGGCGAGCCGCGCCAGGACGTCGATCCTTGGCGCCAGATCGCCGATTGGCGGCGGCCGATATCGTATCTCGAGAGCCGGACGGAAGTCGACGCATCCCGCATTGGAATCTGGGGCACGAGTTACGCGGGAGGGCACGCGCTTGTTCTCGGCGCGACAGACAAGCGTATCGCGTGCGTGGTCGCTCAAGTTCCGACCATCAGCGGATACGAGCAGGGATCGCGGCGTGTCCCACCTGAAGGCATAGCGGCGCTGGAGGCTGCTCTCAACGATGACGAAAGAGCTCAGGCGCGTGGCGAGTCCCCTCGACTGCAGGCTATCGTCAACAAGGACATTGGGGTCCCCGCGTCCTACCGGACGCAGGATGCCATTGATTTCTATCTCCAGCCGCTTAGCCCCGGCGCGAGATGGGACAATGTGGTGACGATGCGGTCGACGCGGCTGGCACGGATGTACGAGCCGGGCGTATGGGCCCCGAGAATTGGGCCGACGCCGCTGATGATGATCGTTGCGAGGCAGGACACCGTCACGCTGACTGATCTCGCTCTCGAAGCCTACGAACGCGCACACGAACCCAAGAAGCTTGTAATGATTCCGGGTGGTCACTTCGATCCCTATTTGTCCGGCTTCGACGCGTCGTGCGGCGCTGCATTGAAATGGTTTCAAGAACATCTCGAGCACTAGGGAGATTTGAAATGCCGCTGATCAGCTTGGAGAGCGAAGGCTCGCTCGCCGTCATAAACTTGGAAAATCCGCCTCAGAACCGGATCAACGAGGCGTTGGCTGCCGAGCTTTCCAGTGCGGTCGACAGCATCGAAGCCGGAGAATTCCGTGCGGTTCTCCTTCGTGCGAATGGGCCGGACTTCAGCTTCGGCGGCGACATCATGAATTGGCCCGACATGACGGTTCGCCAATTGCGGGCGACGTTCGAGCAATACATGACGGTCTTCAACCGCTTCGAGCGGCTCCCGCTTCCGGTGATTGCCGCGGTTCAGGGCCTTTGTTTCGGCGGCGGCCTGGAACTGGCGATCCGGGCGGACATGATCTTCGCGGCGGAAACCGCAACCTTCGGTCATCCGGAGCAGACGCTTGGGATCGTCACGGTGCTCGGAGGTATCTATCGGGTCGCGGAGCGAGCCGGGCGATCGTTCGCCTCCGAATGGGCTCTCACCTCCGAACGCGTTCCGGCGGCGACCATGATGCAGCGCGGCGTCGTCAATCGCGTGGTGCCGGACGCCGAATTGGATAAGAGTGCGCGAGAGTTCGCGATGCGCCTGGCTAAAGGACCCACGCGTGCTTACGCGGCGCACAAGGCGCTTCTGAGAATTTGGGCGGAAGCGGGCGTTGCAGCCGCGGACAGCGCGATGTTCGATATTGCTATACCGCTGTTCGAGACAGGGGACGTCCGACGGGGCATTCCATCCGCTGTGAAGGCGCTTAAGGCGGGGCAACCTCGCCCCGCCATGGATTTCCAGGGCCGCTGAGGGTTTCAGAAAGTTCGATCGTATGAGCTTGACTCGGAAAGGTATCTCGATGCAGGTGCGGAAGTCGACTTCGACAGGTACTTCCAGGATCTACGCTCGGGTCAAAGCACTGCGACGAAAGCGACGACAGTCAGTCGATTGTGTCTCAACCAGCAAAGCTAGCATCGTCCTGGTCCACGGTGTTTGGGCCGACGCGTCGTCCTTCAACCGGGTGATCCCGGTGCTTCATGAGGAAGACTACGAAGTCGTCGCTCCACAATTCGGTCCTGACACGCTTGCTAGCGATGTCGACGCGGTCGAGCGGGCCCTACGGCGTTTCCGGAGCCCCACCATCCTCGTTGGACACTCCTACGGTGGAACTCTCATCACTGCCGCTGGCGTCGATAATCGTGTCGCCGGCCTAGTCTATGTTGCCGCGCTTGCTCCGGATGCGGATGAACCCGGCAGAGCTTGCAGGACAAGTTTCCAGTCACCGACCTCTTCAAGTTCAATCACGTCGAAGTCTCAGATGGGCTACTATGGATGAAACCCACGGCCGGCTGCTTTGCGATCGATCTACCCGAAGGAAGGCAAAACCTTATCTGGGCGACGCATGCTGCACCAGCAGCGGACCTCCTGACCCAGAAGATCGCCGGCACAGCCTGGAGAACCAAGCCAAGTTGGTACGTTGTCGCCAAAGACGACCGCGTCGCTCACCCCACGATGCAACGGTTCTGCGCGCAGCGCATGAGGGCGACCATTTACGAAGCCGACGGCGGTCACATCTCAATGCTTTCGAATCCTGATTTGGTCATCGAGGTAATTCGCGAAGCAGCGGATGCCGTTACCGCATCGTGTCTCAGGTGACGCCTCCAGCCGGTTGGATACGATGCCTTATTGGGCATCTGCGCATCAAGGACACACTTACCGCTTACTCGAAGGGCAATTCGCGTAGCAGCTTAATGTTGAGGATACATGCCCCCGCGCGGCAAATGCACAATACCGAACCGCAAAAATGGCCAACAAGCCGACGTACGCCATGGCTAACAGGACGCGCAAAGCTGCTCAATTCAGGAGGAGGCACGTGATGCGCAAAGACATCGAGTTCAAAACTGAAGATGGAGTCACGCTACGCGGTTGGCACTACTTGCCCAATGGACGACAGGGCAAGGTTCCAACCATTGTGATGGCTCACGGCTTCTCCGCCGTGAAAGAAATGTATCTTGACCAATTTGCCGAGGCGTTCGCGGCCGCCGGGCTGTCGTCGGTCGTCTTCGATAACCGAAACTTCGGCGCAAGTGACGGCGAGCCGCGACAAGAGATCGACCCTTGGCGGCAGGTGCGCGACTATCGCGACGCCATTACCTACGCTGAGACGCTTGCAGAGACCGACTCCGATCGCATTGGGATCTGGGGATCCAGCTACAGCGGCGGCCACGTTCTCGTGGTCGGAGCGATAGATCGACGGGTCAAGTGCGTCGTGTCGCAAGTACCGCTGGCAAGTGGTCACAACAACGCCCGTCGGCTCGTTCGGGCCGACCACCTTGCAGGCGTCCAGGAGATGTTTGAACAGGATCGACGAGCGCGAATGGCGGGTAAGCCGCCGGCCACGATTCCGGTGGTGGCCGAAGACCCCGCCTCGGCCTCAGCCTTACCAACGCCTGACAGTTGGAAATGGTTCACTGAAACTGGGCGCGCTCGCGCGCCATCTTGGAAGAATGAGGTGACGCTTCGCTCGGTTGAGATGTTCACAGAATACGAACCTGCCAGCTATGTGAGATTCATCAGCCCAACCCCCCTTTTGATGGTTGTTGCGTTGGGCGATGTGTTGACAGTCGCTGACCTGGCGCTCGACGCATACGAGCAAGCGCTTGAGCCCAAGAAGCTAATTGCGCTCTCTGGCGGCCACTTTGACGCATACGTGAAGGACTTCGACGCTGCGTCAAAGCCGGCTGTCGATTGGTTCACCCAGCACCTCGCTTCAAAGTAGCCAAACTCCCGTTCCTAAAATCAAGTCGGTTAAAAGCGGGGGCCGTCTTGAAATTGACTGCACAAACGACAGGAGATGCGAATGCCCATGATAGATGTGATATTTCCTAAGGGTTCGTTGGACGAAGCCGCAAAGGCGAAGCTCAACGCAACGTTGTGGGAGACCGCCCTGCGCTGGGAGGGTATTGAGGCCACAGAAGGCGCCGCGTCTGTCGCCTGGGTGTTTCTCGACGAGCGTCCGGAAGGCCACATAAGCGTTGGTGGTAGGCTGCCCGGCCAGAGCATCTATCGGCTCAACGTCAGGGTTATGGTCGGCTTTATGGATCAGGAACGGATCGATAGGATGGTCGCGGAGCTAACGAATGCCGTTCTTACGGCGGATGGAAAGGTCGGTGACGGCAGCCCGCGAGTATTCTGTATTGTCGAAGAGATCCCGAGCGGCACTTGGGGTATCGACGGTAAAGTATGGACGACGGTCTTCACCGCGCAGACATTGGGCTTAGACGAACGACGTGTCGAGCGCATGAGAGCCGTGGTGGCCGAACGTCCAAGGCTCGATGTCAAGATCCCGCTAGAGGCGTGAGCGTCGGTACGACATTATACTAGCTCCTGCCGGGACCTGGGGCGCAGGGAGTCGCTTCGTTTTCGTCTGGGTCGCAACCGATCGATGTGCATGGGGAGACATCTCTCAGAAGGAGACGGCTCTCTGTCAAGGCCCGCACCAAACGTCGCACCGCCAAGTCTCGGGAGTGAGAATAGCGGCTAGGCATCGACGCCGCTACTAACTGTTAGCTCGAGCCTCATGCCAATCCGTGCGGCGTC
>WNFL01267255.1_pt1 | contig 14143 bp, 10 predicted proteins | sample 5400361 | NCBI WGS metagenome assembly WNFL01 (sample SAMN13153351, study PRJNA577476) | soil metagenome | isolation source: 40 cm soil on Douglas fir-dominated hillslope | place: USA:California | collected 2013-09-17
AGAGCTGCAGCGCGAACCAGAGACCGCCCAGCGAGACGCAGAACACGCAGATCTGCGCGAAGTAAGTCACGAGCAGCGAGAAGTCGCCCAAGCTGATCGTGCCCGCGATCGCGAGGTCTACGACCTCGAGGAACGCGCCGCGCACGAGCGCCACTCCGGGCACGGACGCGCACAGGATCGCGAACATCGCGAGCGCGATCACGCCGCGGTGACTCGCGAACGACGCCGTGCTCTCGCGGTCGAAGCGCTCGCGCTCGCGCGTCTCGCCCCCCTGACTCTGCACCGCGAGGATGTTCGACATGTCTTCCTCGAGCGAGCCCGTGGTCTTCGCGCCGGCCGCGCGGTTCCGTTCGCCGCGGCGGCGCAAGAGCGCCGCGAACGGCCAGGTCGCGGCCAGCGAGAGCAATCCGAGCCCGACGGCGTAGAGCGCCAGGCGCGGCGCGCGGAAGCTGTCCCAGATCGCGAAGGCGTACAGGGCGACGCCGAATGGTGCCACCGTGAGGCCCAGCAGGGTCCGGTAGCAGGCCGCCGAGATCGTCGGCGTGTCGTACATCAGGCGGTACACTGAGTCGCCGATGCGCGCGTCGTCGAGGCGGGTCAGCGGCAGATTCTGAATGCGCTCGAAGAGCTGCGAGCGGAAGTGGTGATTCAGGTCCTGACTCAGTCGCAGGGTCCAGCGGAACTCGAACAGACCCCAGAGGCCGCCCACGAAGCTGAAGCCCGCGTTGGCCGAGTTCTCCGTCTCGGTCGCCTGGTCGACCCCGGTCGCGAGGTAGGCGTCGGTGCGATCGCGCTCGCCGCCGTCCGTGCCGATCTGCCCGATCGCCAGCAGCAGGAGCGCCTGCGCGGCGACGGTGAACAGCAGGATCTCGTCGCGCGACGCGCCGATCAAGAGCCGCAGCACGGGACGCGCCACGAACGGATACGAGCCGATGCGGTCGGCGAGCGACAGGTCGCCGATCACGTGATCGAGCAACAGCTTGATCGGCACGGGCAGCACGAGCAGCGGCACGATCGACAGCATCGCGAGCGCGACCTTCAGCGCGAAGCGGCCGCGCAGCGGCGCCACGTAGCGCAGGCTGCGCGCCAGGACGGTCAAAGTCGACAGCGCGCCGCGGGTCACGCCAGCTCGTCCGCCGAGTGACCGCGCTCGGTCTCGACCAGGGCGCGGTACGCCCCGCCCGGGCGCGCCAGCAGCTCGTCGGGGGCGCCGCGCTCGATCACCTTGCCGTGGTCGAGAAACACCACGCGACTCGCCAGCCGCACCGTCGAGAGCCGGTGGGTCACCAGGAGGATGCAGCGCCCGCGGCCCCACTCGGCGAGGCTGCGCACCAGCCGCTGCTCGGTCTCGGCGTCGAGCGACGCGGTCGGCTCGTCGAGCAACAGGATCTGAGGGTCCTTCAGGAGCGCCCGCGCCAGAGTGAGTCGCTGCCGCTGTCCCGTGGACAGGCGCGCCCCGCGCTCGCCGAGCTCCGTGTCGTAGCCGCCGGGCAGCGCGGAGATGAACTCGTCCGCGCAGGCCACGCGCGCAGCCGCGCGCACCTCCGCGTCGCTGGCCTTGGGCCGCGCGTAGCGGATGTTCTCGCGCACGCTCGCGGCGAAGAGCACGTTCTCCTGCAGGGCGATCGCGATCGCGCGCCGCAGGTCGGCGACGCGCAGCGCTCGCAGGTCCACGCCATCGAGCTCGATCGCGCCCGTGTCCGGATCGAAGAGCCGCAGCAAGAGCGCCATGACGGTGCTCTTGCCCGCGCCCGTCGGGCCCACCAGCGCCGTGATGCCGCCGACCGGCGCCTCGAAGTCCACGCCGACCAGCGCCGGGCGGTCCGCGCTGTACGCGAACGAGACGTCGCGGAACGCGATGCTCTTCTCGAGCCGCGCGAGCGGGCGCGCGTCGGGCGCGTCCGCGACCTCCGGCTCCTGCTCGAGTAACTCGAACGCCCGGTCGAGCCCGACCGCGATGTCCTGCGCGTTCACCCACACGCGGAATATCTGCGTGACTCCGTCGGCGCCGTTGGAGTAGAGGCCCTTCCAGGCGTTGTACATGCCGAGCGTCCAGACCGCGAAGCCGGCGCTCACGAGGAGCTCGCGCGCCCAGCCGAAGTCGAGCCGCTCGACCACGCTGGCCAGCCACAGCGGCGTGCCCGCGCGCGTGGCGAGCGTCGCGAACAGAGTCGAGCCGATGATCGTCGCGCCCACCAGCCAGAACACACCCACGCCGAAGCCAGCGACCCAGGTGCGCGCCGCGCGCGCGCCCGCGAACGCCGCGCGCGACGCGGAGTCGAAGCGCGCCTGCTCGAAGCCCTCCAGGCCGAACGCCTTGATCACGCGCATCCCCGAGAGACTCTCCTGGATCTGCGAGGTCAGCGCGCTGTTCGACGCGCGCGCCAGGCGGAAGCGCCCGCGCAGGCGCATGCCGAGGGCTGCGCCCGCGAGCCCGAGGGGAACCCACAAGAGCAGCAGCGCCACGGCGAAGCGCGGCGAGAAGGCCGCGAGCGCGAGCGCGACGACGGCGAAGCGCAGCAGCGCGAACGCCGGGACGAGCAGGAACGACTGCACGACCTGAGTCACCATCGCGCTGTCCTGATACGTGCGATAGATCGCGTCCCCGACGCGGCTCTGGTCGTGGAAGCGCAGCGAGAGCGCCTGTAGCCGATCGACGATCTGCATGCGCAGCAGCTGATTGAGTCGCTGCAGGATCCAGACGCCGTAGTAGATCAACGACATCGAGCCCGCGGTGATCGCCACCGCGATGCCACCCATGACCCAGGTGAGCCGCGCCGCCGCCACGCGCCGCAGCTCCGCAGTGAGCGCCACTCCCGCGCCGAGCTGCGCGGGGTCGAGGCCGAGCAGCCGCACCGCGAGCGGCGAGATCTCCTTGCCCTGCAGCACGCCGTTCCACAGCGCGGGCGCGAGGATCAGGAAGCTCGCGAGGCCGACGAGCAAGAGCAGCGCGGAGCCGAGCGCCAACACCACGAGGTGTCGGCGCAATCCGCCGAGGAACGGCAGCACGCGCCGCACCAGCCGCGCGAGCCCGAGCAGGTCGAGGTCTGCATCGCGGCCGGGCGCGAGCGTGGGTCCGTTCCAGCTCATCGGCGGGCGATGTTACCCTGCAGGGGATGGTTCGACCGCTGACTCTCGCCGACACCGCGGACGCGCGCTCGCTGCTGCGCGCGCGGCCGCTGCGCAACGTGTTTCTGGACTACGTCGTCTCCGCCGGCGCGCTCGGGCGCGCGCCGGGCTTCCTCGGCTACGAATCCGGCGGACGCTTGCTCGGCATTCTGCTGATCGGCCCGCTCGGCGGCACCGCATTGGAGGTGCAGGACCCGGCTGCGCACGCGCCGCTCGCGGAGGCGGCTGCGCGCGCCCGGCTGCGCCCGCGCCACATCGTCGGGAGCGAGGACGTGACCGAGCCATTTTGGGAGAAGTACGCGCCGCACGCGCCCGCGCTGCGCTGGTCGCGGCGCGAGCCCGTGTTCGCGATGCGCGCGGAGGACCTCGCGCGCAGCACCGACGTCACGCGCCTGGCGCGCGTCGATCCCGCGCGCGAAGCCGAGGCCGACGAGATCACGGAGAACAGCGCGCAGCAACACCGCGAGGACCTCGGCGACGACCGCTACGCGGCGGACGAAAAGGGCTTTCGCGAACGCCATCACCGAGACGTGCGCGATGGCCGCTGGTGGGTATCGCGCGTGCGCGGCCAGATCGTCTTCCAGGTGCACGTCGGCGCGGCCAGCGCGACCGCGGTGCAACTCGGCGGGGTGTTCGTGCCCCCCTGGGCGCGCGGCCGCGGTCACGCGACGCGCGGTATGCACGCGATCGCCGCGCGCATGCTCGAGCGCCACGACGTGGTGACCCTCTACTGCGACGAGGCGAACGCCGCCGCGCGCCGGGTCTACGAGCGGCTCGGCTTCCGGCGCATGTATTCGAACCGCAGCTATCTGCTGAACGAGCCGCTCGAGGGCTCTGCGCCGGCACTCTGAGTCGCGAGCGTGCGCAAGCTCGCGCTCGTGCTGCTGGCGATCGCCGTGACGCTCGCGCTCTACGAGGCCGGCCTGCGCCTGGCGTGGACCAACCCGTTCGCGCACGAGTCACCCGATCTCGTGTTGATCCTGCGCACGCAGCACGCCGGTGTCGAGCGCGAGGTCGATCGCAGCGCGCTGCACCTCGATCCGCCGAAGGTCCGCTTTCGCACCGACGCGCGCGGCTATATCGAGCCAACGCAGCGCATCGCCGACCCCGAGTTCACGCTCGCGTTCCAGGGTGGCTCGACCACGGAGTGTCTCGTCGTGCAGGAGGACCTGCGCTGGCCGAATCAAGTCGCGGTGCAGCTCGAGCTGCTCGGCTTCCGCGTCAACGCGCTGAACGCGGGCCGCGCGGGAAACACCGCGCGCGACGCGCTTGTGAATCTCGTCGAAGTGGTCTCGCGCGACCGCCCCGACGTCGTCCTGCTGATGCACGCGATCAACGACGCGGGTTTGCTCGCCGCCGGCGGCTACGCGCTGCGCGCGCCCAAGCCCGACGGCTGGCGCGCCGGCGCGCGCTGGCTCCTCGAAACCGCGTCCGCGCACTCGTCTCTCGTGGCGCTCGTGCGCCGCCGGAGCGGCTTCGAGCGCGAGGTCCCGCGCCCGGCTCCGGCTGCGGAGGAGGCGGACCCCGGGCCGTACGCTGAGCAGGTGCGCGCGTGGCTGCGCACGGCGCGCGCCCTCGGCAGCGAGCCCGTGCTGATCACCGAGCCGCTCTCGACCTTCCGCAACGAGCTCACGCCGCCGTGGACCGACGCCGCCGCGCTGGCGGCGTTCAACGAGCGCCTGCGCGCGCTTGGCCGCGAGGAGGGGGTCGCGGTCGTCGACCTCGCGGCGCTCGTGCAAGCCGAGCCGGAATTCGGCTCGCCCGAGAAGATCTACTACGACGGCATGCACGTGAACGACGCGGGCGCGCGCATCTACGGGCGCCTGGTCGCCGAGGCGCTCGGGCGCGACGTGTTGCCGCGGCTGCGCGCCGCGCGCGCGAGTCACTCGCCGCAGATCGCGCGATAGGTGCGCCAGGAGTCGATGAGCCACTGATTCGCGCGCTTCTCGGCGACCGCGCGCTGTTCGCCCGTGGCGGGCTCCGCGCGGATCGCGAACAGCGTCATCGGCCGGCTCCCGGTCAGGGCCTCGTGCGGCGCCGCAGCCAGCTGCGCCTGCCAGCCGCTCGCCACCGGCTCGCCCTCGTACACGAGCAGCGAGGCAACGACCGGCGCGGTGTCTCTGCGGCGGCCGTCGCCCCGGGCTCGCGACCGCACGATCGGCAGCTTTCCGTCGCCGCTCTCGAGCCAGTCCAGCGTATCCGCGCCGGGCTCGATGTCCCTCCAGATGTGCGCCGTACCGCGGTAGTAGAGCTGCTTGGGGTTGTACGAGCGAATCACCGTGAACTGGAGTTCCGGTGAGCCAGCGCTCGCGGGCAGGCGCCCGTCGCGCCACTGGTGCACGTCGACGGCGCGATGAATGTCGGCCTCGCGCTCGGGAATCACGCTGCCGGGCGGCATCTCGGGGACGAGCGCCTGTGGGTTCGCGCAGTCGTCGCTGCGCAGATGGAGATACGAGTGCACCACGACCGGCGCGAGCGCGAGCGCGAACAGCGCGAACAGCGCGACGGCGTAGCGGTCCGAGACGGGTGAGCGCGCGCTGCCCGGCTTCGCGCGCAGCGCGTCGCGACCGGCGATCCAGACCAGCGCGCCGATCACGAAGACGAACAGCACCAGGCCCGACGCCGGGTGAATCCGCGTGTCGAGGATGCCGGCGCCGTAGTAACGCACCAGCAACACGAGCGCGGTCACGCGGATGAAGTTGCAGACGAGTGCGAGCGGCACCGCGGCGGCGAGCACGGCGATGCGGCGCGCCGGCGAGCGCCCGAGGTGCGCGAGGATGATCGCCGTGAGGATCGCCGCGTACAGCGTCGCGAAGCCGCTGCAGTTGTCGGCGACCTCGATGATCTGCCCGGGAATCGCGAGCTGCGTGCCGTCGCGCGCGATGGGAACGCCGAAGAGCGGCACCAGCCAGCTCGTGGCGACGGCAGTCACGAGGCGCAGCGCCCCAAACACCTGCGCGATCGCCCCCGCGGGAATCGGCAGCATGAAGAGGCCGAGGAACAGCGGCAGCGCGATAGCGCGCGTGCGCGCCGCGCCCAACAACACCAGCGAGAGACCCGGCAGGGCGAGCACGAGCGCGAACGCCGCCAGGAGCTGCGTATTGATCGCGCTGTCGAGCACCAGCAGCGCGGCCGCCGCGCCGAGAAACACGAAGCCGAACAGCGACGCGCGCGGCGCCGGGTCGGGGTCGTCCTTCAAGTGATCGAGCGCCAGGTACGCGATCAGGAACGGCATGAAGATCCCGTGACCGTTGCGGTAGATGCCGTCCGTCCAGCGGCTGACGAGCCACGCCGACGTGGGCGCGAAAGCGAACGCGAACGGAGCCAGCCAGAGCCAGCGGCGCAACATCGCTCCCCTTCGGGTCAGATCCGCGGGAACTTCGGCGGCCGGCGCTCGAGAAAGGATTGCACGCCCTCCTTGAAGTCCGGCCGGCTGAAGCTCTCGACCATCAGCTTCACGGCTTCGTCGAGCGACGGCCCGAGCTCGCGCGTGAGCTGCTGGTACACCTGCCGCTTCATCACGCTCATCGAAGCGGGCGACGCGTTCGCGGCGAGCTCTCGCACGTAGTCCTGACAGTGACTCACGAGCTTCTCGTCGGGAAGCACGCGATTCACGAGCCCGATGCGCTCCGCCTCGCGCGCGTCGATCTTGCGCCCCGAGAGCAGGAGGTCGAGCGCGTGCGCGGTCCCGACCAGCCGCGGCAGGGTCCACGAGAGGCCCCACTCCGCGATCAAGCCGCGGCGCACGAACGCGGTCGTGAACGTCGCGCTCTCCGACGCGAAGCGCAGATCGCAGAACAGCGCGATCGGCATCGCCATGCCCGCGCAGGGCCCGTTGATCGCGGCGATGATCGGCTTGCGAATCGACATGAGATACGAGTAGGTCTTGCGGAACGAGTCACCCATCTCGGGATCGCCCGGGTCGGCCTCGAGCGCCGCTGCCGGGCGCGCGCCGCGCTCCGCCCCGCGGCGGTCGGAGCTGATCGCCTGCAGGTTCTTCAGGTCCGCGCCCGCGCAGAAGCCGCGGCCCGCCCCGGTGAGCACGATGCCCACCACGCTCCGGTCCGCTTCCGCGGCGGCGAGCGCGTGGCGCACCTCCTCGCCCATGCGATCGGTCCACGCGTTCAGCCGGTCGGGTCGATTCAGGCGAATGGTCGCGACGGGGTCGGCGACCTCGTACAGGATCTGCTCGTACACGGGAACCTCCATCGAAGTCAGGGGCGCATGCCGCGCCGCTTCACGCCGACCTTGGCGGGAAGCAGGCGATAGGCGGTCTCGACCCACTCACACAAGAGCGGGCGAGTGTCTCGCGGATCGATGATCTCTTCCACCCCGAAGATTTCCGCGGTGCGAAACGGCGAGCGCATCGCGCCCAGCTTCGCTTCGAGCTCGCGGCGCAGCGCGTCGGGGTCGGCGGCGGCCTCGAGCTCGCGCTTGTAGGCCGCCTCGACGCCGCCCTCGATCGGCAGCGAGCCCCACTCGCCCGATGGCCAGGCGTAGCGCAGGTTCAACTTCGAGTGATTCCCGTGCGCCGCCCCCGCGACGCCGAACACGCGCCGCACCAGGATCGAGCACCACGGCACGCTCGCCTGGTACACGGCGCTGATCGCGCGCGCGCCGCGCCGGATCGTCCCGGCCTTCTCGCCCGCGACGCCGATCAGGAAGCCCGGGTTGTCGACGAAGTTCACGATCGGCAGGTGGAACGTGTCACACAGATCGGTGAAGCGCGTGAGCTTGTCCGCGGCGTCGCCGTCGACCGCGCCGCCCAGGCGCTTGGGATCGTTGCCGATCACGCCCACCGGCCGGCCCGCGAGCCGCGCGAGCCCGGTCACGACCGAGCGCCCGAAGCGCGGCGAGATCTCGAAGAAGTCGCCGCGGTCACACACCAGGGCGATGATGCGCCGCACGTCGTGCGGCTGGCGGCGGCTGCGCGGCACGATCTGCAGCAGCTCTTCCTCGCGCCGCGACACCGGATCGTCGCAGGCCTCCACCGGCGGCAGCTCGTAGACCGAAGCGGGCAGGTACGACAGAAAGCGCCGGATCTGCGCGAACGCCTCGTCCTCGCTCTCGACCTCGTTGTCCACCGCGCCGCTCTCGCGCGTGTGGATCGAAGACCCGCCGAGTGTCTCCTTGTCGACGTCCTGCCCGATGCCGCGGCGCACGACCGGTGGGCCGGCGACGAAGAGCTGCGCGCTGGCGCGGGGCATGACCGAGAAGTGCGAGAACACGACGCGCGCCGCGCCGAGCCCGGCGACCGGGCCGAGCGCCGCGGCCACCACCGGCACCGTCGACATGAGCTCGGTCATGATCTCCATCGCGGGATTCGCGGGCACGTACGTGCGGCGCGTGGTCTCGAGCGACTTCACGCTGCCGCCGCCGCCCGTGCCGTCGACCAGCCGCACGATCGGCAGCCGCAGCTCGAGCGCCATGCGCTCGGCGTAGCCCGCCTTGTAGCCGACCGTGCCGTCCGCGGCGCCGCCGCGCACGGTGAAGTCGTCGCCGCCGAGCACCACGCGCCGCCCCGCGAGCCGCACGGTTCCGGCCACGAAGTTCGAGGGCCGGATCTCGACCAGCCGCTCGCCCTCGTACACCGGAACGCCCGTGAGGGCGCCGATCTCGTGGAAGCTCTGCGGGTCCGCGAGCCGCGCGATGCGCTCGCGCACCGTCAGCCGGCCGGCGTCGTGCTGCCGCTGCACGCGCTCCTCGCCGCCCATGCGGCGCGCCAGCTCCTCGCGCCGGTGGAGCTCCTCGACCTCGGGCTTCCAGCTCATCGGGCAAGTATAAAGCTCGGGGATGGGCGAAAGCGGCTTCAGCCTGCTCGACGCGCAAGATCTGTATCTGTTCAACGAGGGGACTCACCTGCGCCTGTGGGAGAAGCTCGGCGCTCATCCAGTCCGGGTGGACGGCGTCGACGGGGTTTTCTTCGCCGTTTGGGCGCCCAACGCCGAGCGCGTGAGCGCGATCGGCGACTGGAACGGCTGGAACGGGGCGTCGCACCCGCTGCGCGTACAGGGTGGCTCGGGGATCTGGGCCGGCTTCGTCCCCGGGGTGCCCCGGGGCGCGCGCTACAAGTTCCGCATCGAGCGGGGCGCGTTTCGCAGCGACAAGACCGATCCGTTCGCGTTCCACTGCGAGGTCTCGCCCGACACCGCGTCGATCGTCTGGTCGCTCGAGCACGACTGGACGGACGCGGAGTGGATGGCCACGCGCCGCGGGCGCAACGCGCTCTCGGCGCCGATCTCGATCTACGAGCTGCACCTCGGCTCGTGGCGGCGCGTGGCGCACGAGCGCTGGCGGAGCCTCTCGTACCGAGAGCTCGCCGAGCAGCTGCCCGAGTACGTCGCCGCGCAGGGCTTCACGCACGTGGAGCTCCTGCCGGTGATGGAGCACCCGTTCTTCGGCTCCTGGGGCTATCAGACGACGGGTTACTTCGCGCCGACCAGCCGCTACGGCACGCCACAGGACTTCATGTTTCTGGTCGACTCACTGCACCGCGCCGGGATCGGCGTGATTCTCGACTGGGTGCCGTCTCACTTCCCCAGCGACGCCCACGGGCTGGGTTACTTCGACGGCACGCATCTGTACGAGCACGGCGACCCGCGCCAGGGCTTTCATCCCGACTGGAAGAGCTACGTGTTCAACTACGGCCGCCACGAGGTGCGCAGCTTTCTCGCCTCGAGCGCGCTCTACTGGCTCGAGCAGTATCACGCCGACGGGCTGCGCGTGGATGCGGTGGCCTCGATGCTCTACCTCGACTACTCGCGCAAGCCCGGTGAGTGGATTCCGAACGAGTACGGCGGCCGCGAGAATCTCGACGCGATCGGGTTCCTGCGCCGGCTGAACGCGGACATCTACGAGAAAGCCCCCGACGTGCAGACCTGGGCCGAGGAGTCGACCTCGTTCCCGATGGTCTCGCGGCCCACGAATCTGGGCGGGCTCGGCTTCGGCTTCAAGTGGGACATGGGCTGGATGCACGACTCACTCCAGTATTTCGCGCTCGACCCGGTGCACCGGAAGTTCCACCACGGGAACCTCACCTTCCGCATGCTCTACGCCTGGAGCGAGAACTTCCTGCTGCCGCTGTCGCACGACGAGGTCGTGCACCTGAAGAAGTCGCTGCTCGCCAAGATGCCCGGCGACCCCTGGGGCAAGCTCGCCAACCTGCGACTCCTGCTCGGCTACCAGTACACACAGCCCGGGAAGAAGCTGGTGTTCATGGGCGGCGAGCTCGGCCAGTGGGAAGAGTGGAACCACGACGGCGAGCTCGACTGGAGGCTGCTCGACTCCCCGGCGCATCGCGGCGTGCAGCGCTGGCTGCGCGATCTGAACACCGCGTACCGCGCCGAGCCCGCGCTGCACGCGCGCGACTGCGAGCCCTCGGGCTTCGAGTGGGTCGACTGCAACGACGCCGCGCAGAGCACGCTCGCGTTCGTGCGCCGCGGCGGGGCTCCGGAGCAGGTCGTGCTCGCGGTCTGCAACTTCACGCCGCTGCCGCGCTCGCGCTTCCGCGTGGGCGTTCCGGCCGGCGGCTTCTGGCGCGAGATCCTGAACGGCGACGCGACCCTCTACGGTGGCAGCGGCGTCGGCAACCTCGGCGGCGTGCGCGCGCAGCCGATCCCGCACCACGGCCGGAGTCACTCGATCCAGATCACGCTGCCCCCGCTGGCGCTGGTGGTGTTCAAGCTCGGCGAGAGCTAGTCGCCGACGAAGCGCGCGCGCGGGCGCAGCACGTACTTCGTCTCGGCCTGCTCCAGCACGTGCGCGACCCAGCCGGCGCTGCGGCCGATCGCGAAGATCGCGGCGCCCATGCCCTGGGGGAGGTCGAGCGCGGCGCAGGCGGCGGCGAGCGCCGCGTCGACGTTCGGCCTGGCGCGCCCGGCCTCCTCCATGGCGCCGACGATGGCGGCGATCGTGCGCACGCGCGGCGCGCGCGGTGCGAGAGAGAGCGCGGCGGCGAGCAGCGGCGCGGCGCGCGGGTCGCCGTCGGGGTAGAGCGGGTGGCCGAAGCCGGGGAGTAACTCGCCGCGGCGCATGCGGTCCGCGACCGCGGCGCCGGCCCGCGTCGCGTCGCCCGCCTCGCGCGCGAACACCTCGACCTGCTCGCTCGCCGTGCCGTGCAGTGGACCGCTGAACGCCGCGAGCGCGGCCGAGAGACACGCGTACAGATCCGCGCCGGTCGACGCCGCGACCCGCGCGGCGAACGTGGAGGCGTTCAGCTCGTGATCGGCGCAGAGCACGAGCGTCAGCTCGAGCAGCGCGAGCGGCTTCTTGCGCAGCGGCACGCCGAGCGCGCTCGCCAGCGCCCGCGTCGGGTCACTGGTGGCGAGCGCCGCGCCGAGTCGGCGTGGGTCGAGCGCGAGCGCGAAGGCCGCGGCGAGTCGCGGAATGAGTCGCCGCGCGCGCGCGCGCACGGCGTCGGGGTGCGCGTCGAAGCGCAGCGGGTCGGCCGCGGCGAGCGCGGGCAGGGCGAGCGCCAGCGCCGCCAGCGGCGAGCTGCCGGGCGGGAGGAGACGCGCGAGCTCGCGCGCCGGGAGCGCCGGTCCGTCGCCGGGCCAGCGCGCCGCGCGCGAAGGCAGAGCGCTGGTCCAGAGCAGCTCCGCCACCGACGTGAACGGAACGGCGTCGCGCGCGAGCTCGACCGCGAGCCGGCCGCGGTACTCGGGCCCGCTCGGCGTCATGCGCGTGATGCGCGTGTCGAGCACCGGCTCGCCGAAGTGCAGCGCGCCTGCGGCCGGGCCCGCGCTGCGCGCGCGCAGCCCGTCGAGGTCCGCGCGCGTGTAGCGCCGCCCGCGCCCGTTGGCGCCCGGGGCCCCCTTCACCAGCCCGCGGCTCGCGTAGGCGTAGAGCGTCTGCAGCTTGATGCCGAGGAACTCCGCCGCCTCGCGCGACGTCAGCGCGTCCTGGGGTCGCTTCATGATCCGTATATTGATCCATCGATCAACGTTGATCAAGATTGATCCGGGGGGCAAGATCCGGGGAGAGGAGAACGAGGGATGACGACGGATGGACTGGAAGGCGTGGTGGTCGCGGATACGCAGCTCAGCGACGTGGACGGCGAGCGCGGGCGCCTGGTGATCCGCGGGCACGACGTGGAGTCACTCGCGCTCGCCCACGATTTCGAGGCGCTGTGCGCGCTGCTCTGGACGGGCGCGCTGCCGAGCGCCGCCGAGCACGCAGAGCTGCGCGCCCGCCTGGGCCGCGCGCGCATGCGCGCGTTCGAGCGCCTGCCGCGACTCGGCGACGCGCTCGACGGCGCCGACGGCATGGAGGGATTGCGCGCCTCGCTCGCCCACCTGCGCGCGAGCGAGATCGACGCGCGCGACGTGCACGCGGAGCTCACCGGCGCGGTCGCCGTGTTCGCGGCCGCCTGGGCGCGCGTGCGCCGCGGCGTCGCGCCGCTCGCCCCCGATCCCGCGCTCGGTCACGCGGCCGACTATCTGCGCATGGCGAGCGCCCGGGGCACAGATCCCGCGCGCAGCCGCGCCCTCGACGCCTATCTCGTCACCGCCGCGGATCACGGCATGAACGCGTCCACCTTCACCGCGCGCGTCGTCGCCTCGACCGACTCCGACCCGGTCTCCGCCGTGGTCGCCGGGGTCGGCGCGCTGAAGGGCCCGCGGCACGGCGGCGCGCCCGGCCCCGTGCTCGCGATGCTCGATGCGATCGGCTCGCCCGAGCGCGCCGCCGGGTGGCTCGCCGCCGAGCTCGCCGCAGGCCGGCGCATCATGGGCATGGGTCACCGCGTGTACCGGGTGCGCGATCCGCGCGCGGCGGTGCTGGAGCGCGCGGTCGAGCGGCTGCGCGCCGCCGGCCTGCGCAGCGATCGCCTCGACCTCGCGCGCGCCGTCGAAGCGGTCGCGGTCGCCTCGCTCGGCGAGCGCCGGCCCGAGCGCCGCCTCGCCGCGAACGTCGAGTTCTACACCGCGGTGATTCTCGACGCGATCGGCCTCGCGCAGGAGCAGTTCTCCCCCACGTTCGCCGTGGCCCGCGTCGCCGGCTGGCTCGCGCACATCGACGAGCAGGCGCGCGGCGGCCGACTGATTCGCCCCTCGTCCCGCTACGTAGGCCCCGCGCCGGAGACTCCCGTGGCCGCCTGATCAGCGAGTCTGCGGCGGCGCACTCTGCGCGCTGCCATAGGAGGCCATCCTCCCGAGCTCCCTCCGGATGTTGCCCTCGAGGTTCGCGATCCAGGAGATCACCGTCTTGTGGATCACGCCATCGGATTGCATGAGGTTGCGGCTCTCCACGATCTCGATCCGGAGCTGCTGTGTGTTCATATGGATGGCGACCCGGAGATAGTGGCCTCGCGTGTCGACGGTCGCGTAGCGGATGTCGCCCTGCCGAGCTTCCGGGAACCAGCTGTGTCCATGCGCCGTTGCAAGGAAGTCACGCACCAGCATCGCATCGAAGTCGGCCTGCGAGAGCTCGTGAGTCGGATCGTAGGAACGGGGAGGATGGGTGTTCAGGATCCCCGCGATTACCGCAACCTCGACCTCTTGGCCAGTAAGTCCCGGCGGCACGTTGATGACGGTCGGGGGCGGGATCGGGACGGTTCGGCAAGCGACGCCGGCGAGCGCAATGGCGAGAATCAGAGCGGTGCGGCGCCCACACGCCATCGATTTTCCTCCCCGCGAGTCTGCCACCAATGGAGTCAAGAGCTCAAGGCCTCGATGAGTCCCCTCCGGGGGTGTGCCCTGGTGCACACTAGGGGCGTGATCCGCAGCGACGTGGTCGGGAGTCTGTTGCGCCCCGAGTACTTGAAGCGCGCGTGGAGCGCGCGCGAGGCGGGGGAGCTCGCGCAGGCGGAGTACAAGCGGATAGAGGACCGCGCGGTGGACCAGGCGGTCGCGCTGCAGGTTGGCGCGGGGCTCGACGCGCTGACCGACGGCGAGATGCGCCGCTACGCGTTCTACGGTCACTTGATCGACTGCGTCGAGGGCTTCGACAAGCTCGGCGGCTGGGCGATCGCGTTCCGCGACGAGGCCGGCGACGAGACTCGCCTGGAGCGGCCGGT
>WNFL01364696.1_pt1 | contig 14142 bp, 11 predicted proteins | sample 5400361 | NCBI WGS metagenome assembly WNFL01 (sample SAMN13153351, study PRJNA577476) | soil metagenome | isolation source: 40 cm soil on Douglas fir-dominated hillslope | place: USA:California | collected 2013-09-17
CAGGGCGGCCACCTGTTCGTGCTGGAACGCCCGGCCGAGATAGCCGCGCTCGTGGCCGGATTCCTCTCCGCCTGACGCGAGGACCGGTTCGCCCAGTTCCGGCCGGGGTCAGCGCCGCGCCGCGCAGAAGCCGTTGGTCGGCACGCCGACGCACGGTCGCGGCATTGTGCGCAGCTTCGGCAACGGCGCGATCACGATCTTGGTCTGCTTCGGGTAATGCGAGCCCTTCGGGCAGGTGATCGGCAAGCCCTGTGCACCGGTCGCGCAGACAAGTTGCTGTATCAGCTTGTTCACTGGACTTGTCCCGGGCTTGCCGCATGGCTTGCCGTCGACGGTGGCCGCCTGGATGTTCTTGGGCGCTGAGGTCAGCTTGCCGGCGTGCGCACGGTTGCCGAAGAAGCAATTGCGCGGATTCGCCGGCGCGAGCAGCCCGGTGGTGGCGAGATCGCTGTTGGTGGCGTTGCCAAAGAAGCCGACGCGGGCGAAGGCATTCAGGTAGACCAGGTTGCCGACGGCAGGGAAGACGCACAGCGCCTTGCTGACCTGGACTCCGCCCTGGCAATGCGACAGCGGCGGGGGAGTCTCGAAATCGGGATAATCGTGCACGACGATGCCCCAGGCGCCCTGGTCAGCGATCCGGTTGTCGCGGATCGTGTCATAGCTGCCGCCTGAGATCTCGATGCCCGTGCCGACGGCCGGCTGCAGTCCTGAGGTGGGCACGTTGGCGTTGTTGTTATGGGTGATGAGGTTGTGCTCGATGATCAGGCACGATGCCGTCTGGCTGTTCGGGCACCGGCCGTCCTGCGGCGGCGGGGAGTCGTCATTGTTGAGCGAGTTCGGCGCCAGCCCGGTGCGGTTGTGGTCGAAGACCGAGTTCCTTATCACCAACCGCCCTCCGGCATTGGTCCCGGAGTACCCGAGCGCCGAGTTGCTGCCCCGGTCGAAGGCGAGCCTGGCGTCGCAGACCCGCTGGCACGCGCCGACGTAGTATGCGGCATCGGCCATGTTGCTGGCGTAGGACCTCGTGATCGCGCCGCGGCTGGAATTGCTGACAAAGATCCCGTATTGGGGCAAGTTCGGCGCGTGAATATTGCTCGGGTGATACATCGAGGTCGCGGTGAGATAGGAGCCGCGGTAACCGCGTAGGCCGATCTTCCCGCTGCCGTCGCCGCCGTTCCACCAGATCTCGTTACCGTGGCCGCCTTTACCTGATAGGTAGTCGCAGACAGTGAGGTTCTGGATGGTCACGCCGTTCGCTGTCCAGACCACGACGCCGTCACGGCCGATGCCGTGGTTGTAGTCCTGCAGCTTCGGGCTGGACGGGCACGGATGCCGGGCCGAGCCGTTACTGCCGTCGATGATGACCTTGTTCCGGTTCAGGCCGCGGATATGGATGTGCGGCTTCTGGATCCAGACCCCGGCCGTCGGCCACTTCGCGCTCTTCTCGTGGTAGACGCCCGGCCAGATCAGCACCCAGTCGCCGGAACGCGCGGCGTTCACCGCCGCCTGCACGGTCTTGAAATGCCGGACACCGTGCGGGCATGGCGAGGTACTGCCATTGCACACCAGCAAGGCGCGGGGAGCCGAGTGATCACCAGTGGGCGCGGCGACCGCCTGGCTGGTAATGGTCACCGCCGGGATGGCGAATGCCAGCGAACTCGCAGCCATAAGCGCCCAGAACCGTCTCATCGACCCTCCCTGTGGCAATCGCTTGCACCGGAGACTAGCTGCCGCCGTGGGTAATTGCCGCCGAATCGCGAGTTGTCGGGAGGAAGCGCGGTGCAGGCCGCTGGGCTTAGGACACGTCCGGCTCAGCGTCCTGGCCGGTCAGCATGCGCATGAGCTGGCTGGCGTTCGGCTGTGCGATGGCCTGGCCGCCGCTCTGCCGCCCGCGCTAGTTGAGGGTGAGGATGATGCGCTCGCGGACGTTGCCGCTTTCCAGCTGGCGGTGGGCGTCGGCGGCCTGCTGCATGGGCATGGTTTTGCGGGCGCGCAGGCGGAGCCGGCCATCGGCCAGCAGGGGCATTGTGTCGTCCAGGGCGCCGGGAGCGCGGTCGTTGGTGGGCTGGGAGAGCGTGACGCCGAAGTCGGGGGCGGCCGGGTCCGACAACGTGATGACCCGCTTGGGCCCGCCGGCCAGCGCGATCGCGTCGGCCAGGACACCGGTGCCGGCCGCGTCGAACACGGCGTCCACCGGACCCAGCGCGCGGACCCGGCCGGCCACGCCCGCGCCGTACCGCACCGGCGTCGCGCCCAGCTCGCGGGCGAGCGTGTCGTCGTGCTCGCCGACCGCGCTGATCACCGTGACCCCCCGGGCGACCGCGAGCTGCGTCGCGATGATGCCGACCGATCCGCCGCCGCCGAACAGCAGCAGCGTCTCACCGCCCGTGACGTCCAGCTGCCGCAGCACGCCGGCGGCCGCCTCGGCCGAGCTGGGCAGCGCGGCCGCATCGATCCACGACACGGCGTCCGGCTTGCCGGTCCAGACCGGCGCCACCGCGTACTCGGCGTAACCGCCCAGGCCGAACAGCAGCGCCGCGACGCCGTCGCCGGCGGACGTGCCGGTCACGCCGGGCCCGACCGCGTCGACGGTGCCTGCTGCCTCGAAGCCGAGCACGGCGTCAGGGGGCAGCGGGATGTCCTTGAGATAGCCGGCCCGCAGGGCGAGATCGGTCGGGCTGATGCCGGCGGCCCTGACCTTGATCCTGATCTGCCCCTCACCCGGTTCCCCCAGCGGAACCTGGGCCCACTTCAGCACCTCCGGCGGTCCGTATCCGGTCATCACAACCGCGTTAGGCATAGCAGTTCCTTCCTGGTAGCTGGGCATGGCAGTTCCTTCCCGGCAGCGGCCGGTATGGCCGCGAACGGCAACCTCAGCGTGTTCGTTGCGCGCAGTTTCCTGCTCCACCGGCCGCACCTGGCGGCGGTGCCGGCGCTTCCCGGCCCTGCGCGCGGGCCGGATCAGCGGCGCCTGCTGGCGGAGAGCTGATGGCCGCGCCGGCCCGGCCCAGCAGGGTGAGTGATCCGGCGGCCGCGACGGCCGCAGCCAGCCCAAGCGCGGCGCCCGGTCCTTTGGCGTCATAGATCACGCCGCCGGCCGCCGAGCCAGCGGCCAGCGAGCCTTGCAGCGCCGACACGAACAGGGCCAGGCCTCCCTCGACGTTGCCCGGCATCGCCCGGGCCATCCAGCTCTGCGCGGCCACCGGCACCGCCCCGAAGCCCAGGCCCCAGACGGCCACCAGCGCGATGGTCAGCGGCCGCGCGCCGGTGACTGTCGCGAGCAGCAGCGCGCTGACGGCGATCAGCAGGCCCGAGCCCATCAGCGTGGCCCGCAGGTGCCTGCGCACGGTGACGCCTGCGGTGAAGTTGCTCGCCGCACCGGCCAGGCCGAACCCGAGCAGCACGAGCGTGACCGCGCCGGCGCCCAGGCCGGCCCGGGCGTGCAGCAGCGGGCCGATGTAGGTGTAGGCGGCGAAGTTGGCAAAGAATATCGCGCCCGCCGCCACCAGGCCTATCCGCGGGACCGGCAGCGTGAGCACCGTCAGCAGCGCCCTGGGCCGGACCCGGCCGCCGGGGCCCAGCCGCGGCACCACGGCGAGCTGAGCTGCCACGGCGATTAGCGCGAAGACGGCCGCGACCGCGAACGCCGCCCGCCACGTGGTGAGGGTGCCGATCAGCGACGCCGCCGGCAGGCTGACGACGGTCGCGATGAAGATCCCCGAGCTGACCACCGCCACCGCGGTGCCCCGGGCCCGCTCGCTCACCAGGCTGATCGCGGCCCCGGCCCCAAACACCCAGAACCCGCCCACCCCTATGCCCAGCACGGCGCGGGCCGCGAGCATCACCCCGATACCCGGCGCGATGCCGGCGATCACGTCGGAAACCAGGACCAGCGCGCTCAGGCCGACCAGCACCCTGCGCCGCTCCAGCCGGGCCGCGCACAGCGTCAGCACCGGCGCCGCGACCGCGGCGGCCACGGCCGGCACCACCACCATCAGCCCACCGGTCCCGACCGACACGCCCAGGTGCCCGCTGATGTCCCCCAGCAGCCCCACCGGGACCACCTCCGAGAACACCAGCGCGAACGACCCCAGCGCGATGGAGACCACCGCCGGCCACGCGTCGCGCTCCCCGGCCCGCGCCCGCGCGCCGATCCGGCAGGCCAGCTGCGCCGGCACCACCCGGTCAACCACGGTGCCCCCGCGCGCGAGGGTCACCGGGCCCGCCGGCCTGGCGACCTGGCCGCTCCCGGCGGCGACGGCGCCGGCCCCCCGCCTCGCCAGATCGCGGTTGCGCTTTGCCATGTCCAGGCTCCCGGCGGCCGGTGGTCACGTGTCCCGGCCCCGGCGGGCCGGTCACCTTCTCCCCGGCAACATACGTGATACGTCACGTAACTGTCAACATGATATGTCACGTAAATATCGACTGGGAAGGCTGACGGCGTGCCCGGTTGCCTGCCTGTGCCGCTGCCGTGGGCATCCGCGGGGCCGGCGCAGGCGCTTCGCGGCGCTTAACAGGGGCCGTGCTTCCGCCAGATCCGCCGGCAGCATCGGCGATCTTGTCGAAGGGACTGGGCCGCCGGATTTCGGCTTACAGGCGCCCAGCATGGGCGCGGCAGGCGGGATCTCCGGTCACGGTGCCCGGCGGCGGCGCGCGGATGCCGACCGGGTCGGGCTTGCCGGTCGCGCGGCGGGACGCGGCACTGATCCAGGCCAGGCGGGCGGCGACGTCCACCTCGTCTTTGCTTTGCTGCGATGACGACCAGGACGCCGTGGGTGAGCGCCCCCAGGCCGGAGTGGTAGCGGCCGTCTGACGGCCGGGGAAGGTGCGTAACTCCTTATGCTCAGTCGCCGCCGGGAGCGTACGCCGCCACCCGGATTACGAGGACCTCGTTGCCCACCGGCCGCAAGCGCGAGCGCTCCAGGGGCGGCCGGGACTGCGAGGCCGGCCCGGCAGCGGCGGTATTAGCAGCTGGCGCGTCCCGCGCCGGTCCCAGGCGCGGCGGTTGCCTGCCGGCGCAGGACCGAGACGGCAGGGCGGGGCCTTTTCAGTCCTCCGCCGGGTGCCAGTCCACCGGCGGGGGGAGCGAGCCCTGCTTGATGATGTTGGCGTACACGCCTTCCAGTGCCTCGCTCAGCGCCCCCACCAGGCCCTCCGGCAGCCCCCCGAAGAACAGGCGCCGGACAAGATCCACGTGCCCGGGCGCCGCCTCCTCCTGAGCCTGCCGCCCGCGGGCGGTCATGGTCACCTCGGTGACCCGCCTGTCCGCGGCGGACAGGCCGCACGTCACCAGGCCCCGGGCGCTCATCCGCCGCACGTGGTGGGACACCCGGCTGCGCTCCCAGCCGATCTGGGCGGCGAGCACCGTGATCTGCATCCGCCCCCCTTCAGCAACGCTCAGCCCCGTCAGCACGTCATAATCGGGCAACGACATGCCGCTATCGGCGAGGAGCTGGCGATTCATCTCGTACGCCAGGCGCAGCTGGACCCGGATATAGGCCAGCCACGCCCGCTGCTGGTCCCCGTCGAGCCATCCGCCGGCGGGCGCCGAGACCGTCTTGCCGTTACGTGACATATCACCTGAGCTTACTGCTCGCGGCCGCCGCGCGCATTGTTGCGGTGCAGGCCACCCTTCGGGGGTTCCTCCGGCATGGGTGCGGGCCGCCCGGGGGTGAACGGCTCGGGCAGGAGGCTGGTGCAGACCCGGCACCGCGCAGCGGCGCCGCTAATCTTCTATCCGGGCAGATTCGGCAACGCAGCACTTACGCGACCACAGAGCATCGACGTCGCCTGTACCGCCCACCGCGGTGAACATCTCGGGCATAGCGTCACCCGCGCAGAACCGCATAATCTGCGCACGCTCACAGCAGCCCCCGCCCAGGCAGGTTTGCTCACTCTTCGTAACTACCGCTGGCTCGGCTCAAGGCTTCCATCGGGGGCGGCCTGGCAGGCGTGATGCTCACGAAGTTGTCGCCGACAGCCAGACAATTACGGTCCCAACCATGCTCACAATCAACGACGCGGCGTGCTCATGGCGAGTGACGCGTAACAGGCAGATCGAGATCTCCGGCCCTGACGCGTTCACCTTCACCAACATGATGACCCCCGCGATCTGAACAAGTGCTCGGTGCGCCAGGCGAAGCACGAGTTCATCACGCTGCCGGACGGCGGCATCGCCACAGACCCGGTGCTGCGGTGGCTGGAGGAGAACCGCTTCTGGCTCGCTCGCGGACTCCGACATCGGGCTGTGGGCCCAGGGCCGTTCATCGACCCAGACAAGGAGATCCCCAAGCGGTGACCGGACTGGCCCCCTCCCGGCGGGCCCGGCCGGGCATCGTCGGCCGGCCGGCGGCGCCGCTCTCCGGGGTGATTCCACTCGCCGGGACCCGGGAAGCGGGTGGCGGCCGTGCTGCCCGCGGAGGCGCCGGTGACCGAGACCTGGTCGCCACGCCCAGCAGCTCCTCGGCCCGGCCAAGCTCGCGGCGACGCTGAACGCTGTGATCTGCGACTGTTTCGCCTGAAGGCCGGCCGAACTGAAGGCCGGTCAGGGCGGGGCAGAGCGCACGTAGGGTGCAGGCATGAATGCCACAAGCGGGCCGTACACAAAGGCGCATGGGGCGCGGGAGCCTGCCCGTGGCCAGCTCCCCAAAGGCGGCGGGACGATCCTGGACGCGATCGGCAATACGCCGCTGGTCATGGTTGACGGGATATGGGCCAAGCTCGAGTTCCTCAACCCTTCAGGGTCGATCAAGGCGCGGATCGCCAAGTACATGATCGAGCGGGCGGAACGGGAAGGGCTGCTGCGGCCGGGTGACACCATCGTGGAGGCAAGCAGCGGCAATACCGGAAACGCGATGAGCATGGTCGCCGCCGTCAAGGGATACCGGATGCTCGTCGTAATGCCGGACGGGATGAGCGGCGAACGGCTGGCGATCTCGCGGGCCTTCGGGGCGCAGGTGATGACGCTCGGCGACTTCCACGTCAATGATGCCCTGGCCAAGGTCGCTGAACTCGGCCGCCAGCCGGGATACTTCGCGCCGCAGCAATTCGATTCGGAGTGGAATGTTGAGGAGAACCGCACCTGGCTCGGCCCCGAGACGCTCGCCCAGCTGCCCGACGGCGTGGTCCCGGACGCCGTGGTCGGCGGGGTCGGCACCGGGGGCACCATCGTCGGCGTGGGTCAGTGCTTCCGCGAGCGCAGCCCATCGTGCCAGGTCGTCGCCGTCGAGCCCAACGAGTCGTGCACCCTGATGTGCGGCGAGGTCGGACGGCACCTCATCGAGGGCATTGCCGACGGTTTCGTACCGGGCATCTTCGCCAGGCACCGGCACATCATCGACGAGATAGTCGCTGTGGACAGCGGCGCGGCGATCAGCGAGATGCGCCGCCTGGCCCGCGAATTCGGGCTTTTCGTGGGCCCGAGTTCCGGGGCGCACCTCGTCGCCGCCCGCGAGCTGCGAGCGCGGCACCCGGGCCTCCGGCACGTCGTCACGTTCTTCTGCGACGAGGGGGAGAAGTACATCAACGACTACTTCCTCAGCCCCTGACCAAAGCGTCAGCGTGCCCGCACCGGCACGCGCAGGTCCTGGCACCCGGCATGTTGGACGACTTCCTGCCACATAGCTAAGGCCTAGTCGGCAGGGCGGGCGCGCTCGAGGGCAGGAGGGCCGTCCAGTGGCGGAACGCCAGCGCCGGCCTTTCGGCGTGCAGGCCTTAAGGGGTTATCGCACCGCTGGCGTCGGCACCTGCCGCTGGAGGCGTGCCGTCGACCGCGAGGACAGCCAGGACCGCGCCAAATGGCGGGCTTGCTGCTGGCCGGTTCTGGTAATGGGAGGTGCGCCTGGATCTGGCAGCGGTTGCGGCGGCGGTCCTTCTGCTTGAGGATGTACCGGCTGCGGCCAGGTCGGTGACGATGCTATGGGCGCTCCGCTCCATGATGCCCAGGCCGGCAGTGATGTCGCGCAGCCGCACGCCCGGGTCACGGGCGATGCACGCTACAGCAGCCAACCAGGCAGTGAACCTCTTCGCGCGCAAATCGAGCCGTCGTCGTGCTCCCCGGCGCTTCTGGGCTGGCACGCCGCGGTGCTGCACCGGATCGCCGTCGCCGCAAGCGGTGTCCCGCGCGGGTCCCGGTACGTGCACCCCGACGCGAGCAGCACAGGGCCTCCCGCGACCCGCGCCGGCCGGGGTGGCCTGGCCGATAGCGACCCCCATAGTGCATGAGATTATCCCAGACTATGCGCAAAGATCCGCGGGAATCCCCTGAGTACGCCGCGGTCGCCGAGCATATCCGGCGGCTGCACGAGCCGGCTTTCGGCAAGCCGCACCATGTCACCGACCTCGTCACGACGACCGACGCCAGCCGTATCGTGGTGACCGGATCGGTCTATGACGAACTCGACGGGCTGCCACGCACGGCCCTGTACGAGGTGCGGGACGGCGCGCTGCGCGCGCTGACCTCCGGCGGCGGGTCAGCCAGGGCCGCCCGGCTCGCGCCGGACGGGTCAGCCCTGGCCTTCTTGTCCGACCGGGCCAAGGCTGACGTGTTCCAGCTCTACCTGCTGGCCGGCGGCCAGCTGGGCGAGGCCCGGCCAGCGCCTGCTGTCCCCGGCACGGTCGAGTATCTCGGGTGGTCACCGGACGGCACCCGGATCCTGGTCGGGGTCGCCGGGCTCGGAGCCGAGATGGCTGACGCGCAGGGATCGGGAACGGTCAGCTCGGGCGAGTCCGGGCTGCCGTCCTGGTATCCGGAGGTCGAGGCCGGGACGGCGGAGGATGCCTGGCGCAGCCTGTGGCTCTACACGCCGGCCTCCGGCGAGCTCGCTCGGGTCTCGCCCGACGGCCTGAACGTCTGGGAGGCGGCCTGGTCCGGCCCCGGGCATGTGCTGGCAATCACCAGCGAGCAGCCCAGCGAGGACGACTGGTACTCCGCGGTGCTCAGCCGGCTCGACATCTCGACGGGTGAGGTGATCGAACTGCTCCGCAGTGACGTCCAGCTCGGGCTGCCTGCCGGGACGTCCGACGGTAGGAGGGCCGCTGTGGTGCAGGCCGTGTGCAGCGACCGGTGGATCGTGGCGGGTGACTTGATCCTGCTGGACCTGGTGGCCGGCACGAGGTGCGCCGTAGACACCGGCGGGACAGATGTCACGGCGGTCCAGTGGATCGACCGAACGCGGCTCGGCTACGTCGGCCAGCGCCATCTGGACAGCGTGGCCGGGATCGCCGACGCCGGGGAGGGACCCCTGCCGGAGACGATCACCGCCAAGGAACTGGTCGCGTCCGCGCAGTCGTGGGCGAGCTGGTTCTACCCGGCCGGCGCCTTTACGTCCGACGGCCGGGTCGTCGTGATCCGGGACGACTACGACGTCCCGCAGGAGATCGCGATCGTCGGCACGGGCGCCGGCCAGGTGCTGGCTTCGCTGGCCCATGCCGGCACCGACTACATCCGATCGGTCGCGGGCTCGGCGACGAACGTCGGCTGGAGCGCACCCGACGGGACGCCGATCGAAGGAGTCCTGTGCACGCCTCCGGGAGCAGGGCCGTTCCCGCTGGTCTTGCACGTCCATGGCGGGCCGGTCGGGGCTTACCAGCCAAGCTGGACGATGCGTGACTACGCGGTACCCCTGCTGGTCTCCCGCGGATATGCCGTCCTGCTCCCGAACCCGCGCGGTAGCTCCGGGCGGGGTCAGGAGTTCGCCGCCGCGGTCGTCGGCGACATGGGCGGCGCGGACACCTGCGACTACCTGTCCGGTATCGACGCAATGATCGAGCGCGGGATCGCCGACCCGACGCGGATCGGCACGATGGGCGTCAGCTACGGCGGGTTCATGTCGGCTTGGCTGGTGACCCAGGACCAGAGGTTCAAGGCCGCCGTGGCCGGCTCGCCGGTGACTGAGTGGTACAGCTTCACGTTCACGACCAACATCCCCCGCTGGGGACTGTGGTTCCTGGACAACGCCGATCCCGAGGAGATCGGCAACCAGGTGCACACACGCAGTCCGGTTATGCACGCGAGCAAGGCCAGGACGCCGACCCTGCTCACGGCGGGCGCGAAGGACCGGTGCACGCCGGCAGGCCAGGCCAGGGAGTTCTACCAGGCACTGATCGGTCATGGCGTCGACTCCGAACTGGTGATCTACCCCGGGGAAGGACACGGCGTCAGCCGGTTCCCGGCCATCACTGATTACCTGACCCGGCTCGTGACCTGGTTCGAGAAGTACATGCCGGCCTGATCTCGTGCCACGCGTGCGCGCCGGATACCCAGTTCGGCCCGGCCCGGACGCCGCCGCGCGCAGGTTCACCAGCGCCGGACGGCCCGTTGCCTGGGCGAAGCCATCCGCCATCCCGATGGCGGCTCCCTCTTGCAGGGCGAGGATTTAGCGGAACTCGCCGGGGAAGTCCTGCAGCAGCGGCAGTTCGCTGGAACCGGTCGCGGGATCAGTGAGCGTTACCCAGCTCCGCACCAGATACGGCTGGCTGGCGACGGTGAGCCGGCCCGGCTAAGGAAGCCTCGATTTACTCGTGGTACACGAAGATGGCCGCGCCGAAGGCGACGACCAGGTCATGGCCGGTGAAGTGGCTGGCCACACCGGGTATCCCCGCGGGAAGGATGCCGCGGAAACCCGGATGACGGGTCGGGAACGGGCAGCGGGGCGGGCTCGGAGCCACGAGCACCGGCATTGCCAGCTTCTCGGCCAGCCCGACCGCGCCTCCCATCCGGCCTCGGTGTCGATGCTGGGGCCCGGCCACCATGAGGGGTTGCGCTGGCGACCCGGTCGCGCAACCGGCTCAGCGACTGGTCAGGGGCGACGGGGTCCCCGTCGACGGCACGCGAGGTCAGGTGGCCCAGCGCCGAGACATCGGCTTGCTGGTCCCAGTCGTCCAGCGGCAGCGAGATGTACACCGGCCCGGCAGGCGCCGCGGACGCCAGCAGGATGCCCTTCGACAGCGCCTGCGGGACGTCCTGCGGACTCGCCGGCTCATTGCTCCACTTGATCAGCGGCTCGGCCAGCTTCGGCGCGTCGACGCTGGTCAGCATCGCGTTCCCGGTGCCTGCCGCCGCGTGCAGGTTCACCAGCGCCGGGCGACCCGTTGCCTGGGCGAAGCCATCCGCCATCCCGATGGCGGCTCCCTCTTGCAGGGCCAGGATGTAGCGGAACTCGCCGGGGAAGTTCTGCAGCAGCGGCAGTTCGCTGGAACCGGGGTTCCCGAAGATCGTGGTGATGCCGTGGGCGCGCAGCACCTCGCAAAATGTGTCGCGGACGTTCATGCCTGAACTCCTCTCCTGGGATTTCCTGCTGCGCCGCCTGGGAAGGGCTACCGATCTGGCTCCCTGGCCGGTGCTGCGGCCGTCGCGGGCCGTAATAGAGGTCCACGGCGTGGCCGCCGCAGAATCAGGCTCAGCGGCGCGTCCTGCGGCGTCATCCTGGCTTCGATGAAGACGAGGCTGTCGTGCGACGCGTCCAGTGCCCGCTTAAGGTCCTCGGCGGTCGCCGCGATGAACGACCTCGACTCCCTTCCCGGGGTGAGGACCTTCGGCAGTGCCGCGTAGTCCCAGTTGGCCACGTCGTTGTAGCGGGCGGTCCTGCCGAGGATCGTGCGCTCGATGGTGTAGCCGCGGTTGTTGACCAGGAAGATGCAGGCTTGAGGTCGTGCCGCCGGATCGTGCTGAGCTCCGGGGCGGTGAGCTGGAACGATCCGTCTCCGATGAACAGCAGGTGGCGCCGCTGCGGCGCGCCGACGAGGCCGAGCAGGGCGCGGAGGCTGTAGCCGATCGACCCCATGACCGCCTGGGTGATGAAGTCAGAGCCGTCCGGGAGCGCGAGCCCGGTCGCGCCCGCGCCCGACGTGCGGTCCTCCGCGATGAGCACGTCGCCAGGACGCAGGAACAGCTGGACGGCCGCCCAGTAGCCGCCTGCGTGGACGGGCCGGAACTGGCTGCGCTGGCGTCCGGATCCGCCTGGGCCGTCCGGGCTGGCCCAGCGCCTCCAAGTCGGCCGGAACGCGCCGGCGCCATCGCAGCGAGCGCAGGCGGCAGCTCGCCGATCGTGACGGCCTGGAAGTTCTTGGTGCCGACTTCGGCGCTGAACGGCCGGATGCTGATGACATCAGCCGGGAGCGCGTCAGAGAGGAACCCGGACGTTCTGTCCACGCAGCGGTGCCCGATCGAAAGCAGGCAGTCGCTTCGCTCGACGGCGCCGCGGGCCTGTTGTCGCCGTGGAAGTACTCGCCGGACACCAGATTGTCTTTCCACTCCGCATCGCGCTGCAACCGTGAGGATTGCCACCACGGCGGCCGGGCTTGTCCGCGCGATGGCGCCTGCCTGACAGGGATCTGCTTTCAGTGGCGTCGGCCTCAGCGTCCGCTGCGGCTCCAAGTTCCTCTACCGACGGTGGCGAGGGCCGGCTCCGCTTGCCCTGCGCGCAGGTCGAGGTGGTTGTTGAGGGTGATCGCGGCGTTGGTCAGGGACAGGTGCGTGACCGCCGTCACCGATGAGCCATATTCATGGGTCTTATGTGGCCCGAGGGCTGCGGTCAGCGAAGGCTGCTCGTCGCCAGTTGGGTCCGTTCGATGGGGGACACCGTGACCAGTTGCCCCGGGTCATGCGGGCCGCCGCGGCAGTAAGACAGGCCCGGCGGGCCACTGACCCCGACCGGCTCACGCACAGTGAACACCTGGCCGCGGGCGGCAGGCAGGGCCAGCCGGATCGCGGCCGCGGTGCGCGCGATCCCCAGGTCGCACCTGTATTTGGCCACACCGATGTAGCCCGAGGCTCCGGGCGCCAGCACCACGGTCACCGGCTTGCGGGAGGTGATATAGGTGCCGCACGGTCTTCTCTGGTGGGCAGCATGTGCAGGTGCTGGCGAACGAACACATTGACCGCCGCCACCCGGCCAGCACGCCGACGCGACCTGAGGCAGATCGTTGAGGCGGGAGACCGTCGTCAGGGTCGACAGCGGCGAGGGCCGGGTTACCTGGCCCCCGCCGCCGTGGGGTGCAATGCGCCGGGCCGTCAGCTGCAGGTCCAGCTCGGCTTGTCGAAGTTGACCGTGATCACGCCGTTGGCGTTGAGCGCGAAGTGTGTCACCTCGTGCCCCACCACGCTGGAACCGTCAGGAGCAAACACCCGGATCGTCAGGGTGAACGTCGTGTTGGAGTTCCTCTCGTTGAGGTTGAAGTTTCCCCACGCGGTCGCGTGCCCGGCGTAGGTGACGCCGGACCAGGTGACGGTCACCTTGCCGGTGTCGGTGAAGGTCGCCCACACCTCATCGCTGCCGGGGAAGTAGGTGACGTGCTCGACGGCGTTGCCGTCAAAGATCGCCACACCGGCCGCGCCGGTGCACGGGTTCGTCGCCTCGGGTTCCTCGAACGTGCCGTGCTGGTGCTCGGTCATCGTGACCGTGTGCCCGCTGCCGCCCGTTGCTGCAAGCGCCGCACCACCGGTCAGCGCCGCGGCGGCGACACCAATACCGACCACCAGCCCTCCCACCATCAATCGAATGCGTCCCCTCATCGCGCCTCCTCGATCATGGCCGAGGCTCCCCCGGCCAATGCGGATTCCTGCATCACGGTCCCCGCTTCGGTGACGCCGACGACTGGCGCAGCCCGCGCAGGAACACAGGTAAGAGCCCGCGGCTGCGTCGCTGATACACAGACCGCACACAAGGCACATACGGCCGACCTCGCCGCAACCCGAAGCAACGCACGGACGGATCGGGCACGTGAACTTTAAGACCACAAGACCGGCCCACGAGGTGGATTCGGCGTCCAACCAGCCCCGCGCATCGGTTCACCGACGGTGAGGGCAGGCATGGCCGGCGGTCTTTGTCCGGCGGTGGGAAGCTGTCGCGGGCTGGGGCGGGTGAGGGCTGATGCGGGCATCCGGGACGCCGGTAGGCGGCAGGCGGGGCGTGTGCCGTCTGCGGCGGGGTCGTCAGTCAGGCCGGCGCCCCGGCGCGCGATGGTCAGGGGTGGACCGGTCCGCTGGGCCCGCGGTCGAGGCGCAGCGACTGCATGATGGCGAACGTGGTGGTGGTGGTGAAGATCTCGATGTCCGCGGCGGCGAGCACGCCGGTGTACTTGGCGATGACGGGCGCGGCCGCGCGTTCGGTGACGGTGTCGAGGTGGGCTTTGACCCCGGCC
>WNFL01217748.1_pt1 | contig 14139 bp, 12 predicted proteins | sample 5400361 | NCBI WGS metagenome assembly WNFL01 (sample SAMN13153351, study PRJNA577476) | soil metagenome | isolation source: 40 cm soil on Douglas fir-dominated hillslope | place: USA:California | collected 2013-09-17
TGATGCGGCCGCGGTCATCATCACGCAGGAGATCTTCTTGGCCTGGCAAGGGGCCTCCCCTCTCCGCGCCGAAAAGTTCCGGCAACGTCATTCCGAAGCTGGCCGCAACTCTGGTCGCCGGCGCAACCGCGTCGGGGGCGAGCTCGTAGGTATCCAGATAACTTTCGCCGGCCCGATGGGCCGCGACTTGTACGGTGTTCTGAGGATTCGGCATGCGATTGGGTCTCCGTTGAGGGGGCTAAGTGTCGATGTAACTGCTTGATTCCTAAGAGCTTGCACCCGGCAGGGCTCGAACCTGCAACCCTATGATCCGAAGTCATATACTCTATCCAATTGAGCTACGGGTGCGTCGAAGCCGAGAAAGCTAGCGTTGGGAGAGGGGAAGTCAAGACGCCTCGGCTTCGCATTACAAATGACAAATGACAGATGACAAATTGATCTGATGGACCAGGAAAGCGGAAGGGCGCATGGGGGGAGAATGGCGTGATTATTGATCGGCCGCGCCTACGGTGAATAACGCTTTCGCCGAAATGACCAATAGACGATAGGAAAAACGAAGAAAAAACGATTGGGGCCGGCCATCTGTCATCTGTCATTTGTAATGGTCGCCCCGGCTGGCAACGCTGGGAGTTACGCCCGGCATTGCCAGCCGGGGCGACCATGGTATACTCCCCGCTTCGTTTGCAAAAACGCCTATGCCCATTAGTCGAATCTGTTTGTTCACTGGATTGATCGCCTTTGCACCTTCGGGTCTTGCCCAAGAGGCGAGTCCGTTACCTTCTGCTCCGGCCAAGCCGTTCGTAGTGGATCAAACCGGCGCGGAAAAGGAGCTGAAGAAAGAGAAGGCGGGAAAGAACGTGACACCGACGCCGACCCCTGATTTACGGTTTCCAAGTAATCCAATCGCACCTTCGACACGGGCTCCCCAGGCAAATGTTTCTTCTAATGAGCCAGCGGTACCCCGAGCTGAACCGGTCTCCGCCCAAGAGGTGCTGACTCGACTGCAGATTTTCCTGGATCAACGGTCGTTTGGTCCGGGCAAAATTGATGGGCGCTGGGGCGAGTTCACTGCGAAAGCGTTGGTCCGTTATCAACTAGCCAATGGTGAATCGCCGAGCGGACAGATCGATCCTACTATGCAACAGGCGTTATCGAAGATTTTTCCGATCTACACGGATTACACGCTGGCGGCTGAGGATCTGGAAAGAGTGGGTGATGTTCCATCGAAACCCTCGGAACAAGCAAAGAAGAAGGCGATGCTTTATCGTTCCGTCGGCGAATTTCTAGGTGAACGCTTTCATGCGGACCCGGATTTCATTGCGAAACTTAACCAGGATAAGAAGATTGATTCGCTGAAGGTCGGGGACACGGTCCGGGTTCCGAATGTCCCGGAATTCAAGATCGAAGATGTGAAAGAAGTTGACCATATCCCGGCACATCCGGAGTTCAGCAAGCGAGTGATCAAAATCGATACGCGTTACCGGATGCTCGATGTGTATGACGGGGATAAGATCGTTTGCTCCTATCCAATTACTCCCGGATCAACGAAATTGCCGGCACCGATCGGTGTTTGGAAAATAGTTGGTATCGCCACTCTTCCCTGGTTCCGTTGGGATGAAGCGATGCTGGAACATGGTTACCGGAGCGATAATTACTTCAATATTCCGCCCGGGCCGCGAAATCCGGTCGGGATTCTTTGGATGGGTCTGAACAAACGGGGCATCGGGATTCATGGGACCAACAGCCCGAATACGATCGGGCGCGCAGCGAGCCACGGCTGTATTCGCTTGGCCAATTGGGATGCTGCTCGCGTCGTCAATCAGGTGACCGAAGGTATAACGGTGCAGATCTACTAGCGGCTTGCGCCGCTAATAGAATAGCCAATAGCCGATAGCCGATGATGGGAGTGGCATTCGGCGTCCTGATGGGGAACGGCTGGCGCCGCTAGTAGAATAGCCCGATAGCCAATAGCCGATAGCCGATCAATGGGAGTGGCATTTGGCGTCTGGATGGGGAATATTATTCCAGGAGGGTGATCTTATTTTGCGAGGATCATTGAATTATGAGATTTGTTCTTTCGTTAGTGGGCGCTCTCGCTCTTTTTCCGACACTGACCGGGGCGGGGCCTCGCGATAACGGTCGGGTGCAACACCATCGGGCGCACTTCGTGACCGGCGTCCGCTGGGCGCATCCTGCGTACAGAGGATATTATTGGTTCAATGGGGCGAATTGGGTGGTGTCTCCGCTGGCTTTCCCCTACGGAGGATTAGGCGTGAACAACGATTTTGTGTATCAAGGACAAGAGGTCTACAATGACGTCTATCCCTACGGAATACCGACTTCCAATCCCGACGTCGTGATTAGTCCGTTTGCGTTGAACAATCTGGTCGACGTCAGCGGAATACCGTCCGGTGCCAGGGTGAGAGATCCGGTCTCTGAAGAGATTTTTCTCAGACCGTGAGCGTGGCATAACCGCGAATCGGCGTGTGGGCGTAACGGCGTAGCCGCAGGCTCTTTGTGATCTGGAGTCTGCCATCAGGGCTCGCGCTATGACGGACAGGTCCGACTTCGATGCCCGTTAGCCATCGTTCGAACATCAGAGAAAACTTACGCCTCCGCGCAAGCTACGTCGGACAAGTTGGTTGCAGATCCCCGGATGCCGGATAGCGCCGGAGGGGCAAAAGGGAGCGCCAGCTATCTGCGATTTGCTTTCTGCTATTTCATTCGAGCTTCAGGCGAGAATGAAGCTCCGCAAGTCGCTGGGCAGGGGTGTTTCGTAGAGGTGCTCCCGTTCGCGGAACGGAAACCGTAACTTTGTCGCATGGAGCGCATGCCGATCAAGCAGCAGCTTTTCTTGGAGCTTCGGAGTCCAGCCGGTTTCGATGAATTCCAAGTAGCAGTTTTCATCAGGCCCATAGATTTTGTCGCCGACCAGTGGAAAACCAAGTGACGCTAAATGAACACGGATTTGGTGAGTCCGTCCCGTGATCGGTTGGCAATTGATCAGTGCGAAACGGCCCCGGCGGTTTTCGAAGCGCTGAACAACCTCAAATTTGGTTCTGGCTGGGTAGCCGGTGGGATGAATGGCCTGTTTTAACCAGATTTTGCTGGGAGTTTGTTCGCCCTGGCGGAGGAGCGGTTGATCAACCTCAAATCTATCACCTTCCGGCCATCCGTAGGTAATCGCCGCATAAAACTTTTCGATTCGATGCCGATTAACTAAGCGACCTAGCTCGCGGGCTGCCGACGCGTTCTTTGCGACCAGGACTAATCCACTGGTTTCGCGGTCTAGCCGATTGATCAATGAGACTTGTCCGCCGTTTTTGATTTCAAAGGCGAGAAGTTCGCACAACTCTGACCAAAGTGTCCGCGGGCCGCCCGGTTTCGTCGGGTGAATGGGATCGCATTGCGTTTGGCGTTCGACGTCTGGCGTTCGGCGTTCCGAGGTCGCTAAAGCTAAGCCGGACGAGTTGGCGTTGCGAGTGTGATCGGAGAGACGGGCAAGGGCGGGGAGGGGTTCCGAGTAAAGGGGCACGTGTTCCCGACGTTTCTTTGTTATTTGCTATCTGCTATTTGCTATTGCATCTCACCTTGTGATCGAATTGAGAGCGGTAACTCGAACTTATCGGCAAGGGGATACTCCGGTTGTCGCGCTCGATTCGGTAGATCTTAAGATCGCCGCGGGCGAATTTCTCGCGATTACCGGTGAATCAGGTTCGGGCAAGAGCACGCTTTTGCATCTGATGGGCGGCCTGGACAAACCGGACCGTGGCGAAATCCTGATCGATGGCTGGTCCCTGGTCTCCGCCACCGAAAAGCAACTGACGAATTATCGCCGTCACCGGCTCGGCATCGTATTTCAGTTTTTCAATCTTTTACCGACATTGAATGTGGTCGAGAACGTTTGTCTGCCGCTTCGGCTGCAGCACGTCAGCGAGAAGGAATCGCGGCGTCGTGCAGTCGAGATGCTCGACTTGGTTGGTATGAGCCAACGGGCGAAACACTTTGTGCATCAACTCAGTGGCGGAGAAATGCAGCGCACCGCGATTGCTCGAGCGCTGGTGCATCGCCCACAGCTCTTGTTGGCCGATGAGCCTACCGGGAACCTCGACAGCGAAAACGCGGGGCGGTTACTCGAGGTTTTTCGGACGATTGCGGAGCACCAAATGACTACTCTGGTGGTGGCCACTCACAGTCTCGATGTTGCGACGATCGCACAGCGACATTTGCGGATTGCGAATGGGCGGATCGTTATGGATTCGGCGGCTGTCGCCGCCGAGTCCATAACGAATAGCCGATAGCAAATAGCCGATCGCCTTCGGCGTGACGGCGATCTGCAGGCTCAAAACCTGTAATGGAGAGATTGCTAGCAGCAAATGATCAAAAGAAAACAAAAGATGCGTAAAAAGAAACAAGCGTGGATATGTTTGTTAGCCGATCTGATGCTCCAGAAGCGAAGCACGGTAAACGTGACTTTCAGGTCTAAAGCGCTCAGACCCTCGCAAAGGGAGCCTGTGGCCACAGTGCGACCGGGCCCGATTCGATCTTTTGCTTGAGATCTGAAAGTTTCATGATAAGAAACATCTCGATGTGCGGTATTGTTGGCTTATTCCTTAAGCAAAGATTCCTTGAGCCCGAACTCGGAGCTTTGTTCAGTGAGATGTTGATCTGCATGAGCAGCCGGGGACCAGACAGTGCCGGCTTTGCTGTTTATGGCGCTCCCGCTCCCTCAGGTAAACTGAAAGTGACTCTGCAGCATTCGGATTTCGGTTTCGATTGGTCTGCGATTGCAATCGCATTGGAAAAGCGATTTCGTGATAAACCATCGGTGGAGGTGAATTCTACTCATGCCCGATTTCTGGTGAAGACCGATGCCCAACGTGTTCGGAGTTTCTTGGAAGAATATTTTCCGGAAGTTCGCATCATGAGCGTGGGCCACCGAATCGAGATCATGAAGGAGACCGGGTCGCCGGAGTCGGTCGTCGAGCGGTTCTCGGTTCGAAGGGTTGCCGGTAGTCATGCTATCGGTCATACCCGAATGGCAACGGAAAGCGCGGTCACCACGGAGGGATCGCATCCATTTAGTACCGGGGTCGATCTCTGTCTGGTGCATAACGGGTCTCTCAGCAATCATAACCGTTTGCGCCAACGGCTCTGTCGGGAGGGAATCGAATTTCACACCGAGAACGACACAGAAGTGGCAGCCGCCTATTTCGCCTGGCACCTGGCGAACGGTGCGACGCTCAAAGAGGCGTTGGAAGCTGGGTTAAAAGACCTCGATGGTTTTTATACTTTCACCGTGGGAACCGAAGACGGTTTCGCGGTTTTGCGGGATCCGATCGCATGCAAACCGGCGGTTCTTGCTGAAACGGATGATTACGTGGCGATGGCATCAGAATATCGGTCACTTGCTAATTTGCCCGGCATCGAAGGAGCACGCATCTGGGAGCCGGAGCCGGCCGTGGTTTACAATTGGAGCCGAGGAAAGGGGGCCGAAGTGACTGGTGAGAGGGCTTGCCGCAACCTAGCCTTGGTGGAGTGAGGTGAGAGGTGAGAGGTAGTAATAAGATTCGGCCACCTTCTCGCAAACTGTGATCAGCGGATTACACTATGATGTTTACGCAGACGGTTGATCTGGCGAAGACCAGTGTTCGGGCACTTAACCAGAGGCTGCATGAGCTGAATGCTGAGCACGATGAGGAACGCTGGCGAATACTGAATCCTCGTGGTGCTCATGCGATCGCCTGTGGGCTCCAGGTTCCGGTGACGGTAGAAATCGAAGGGCACGCTGGATATTACTGTGCCGGAATGAATCAGAAAGCGACGGTGATCGTTCACGGAAACGTCGCTACCGGCGTCGCTGAAAACATGATGTCCGGGATTGTCCACGTGAATGGTAACGCGAGCCAATGCGCCGGTGCGACCGCGCACGGAGGTCTCTTGGTAGTCGAAGGGAATGCGTCGGCCCGATGTGGTATTTCCATGAAAGGGATAGACATCGTCGTAAAGGGTTCGGCCGGCCACATGAGCGCGTTTATGGCTCAGACTGGGAACCTGGTGATTTGTGGGGATGCTGGTGATGCCTTGGGTGATTCCATCTATGAAGCTCGATTGTTTGTCCGCGGCGGAGTGAGGAGTCTCGGTACGGACTGTATCGAAAAGGAGATGCGCCCGGAACATCTCAAGGCGCTAGAAACACTCCTGAAACAAGCCGGTTGTGACGCCCGTCCAGAGGAGTTCAGGCGCTTTGGTTCTGCTCGCAGGCTGTATCGTTTTCAAATCGACAATGCATCGTCGTATTAAATCAAAGAGTCAACGCGTCGGGAGGGATCGTGGCGTTCGGACGTTGGTAGGAGGCACACGTGTCGGACGAAGCCTTTCTCGTCCCGGAGTCCATCTCAGATAAACGGGCGAAGTCGGAAGCATCTCCCCTCCGGCGTCAACTGACAAAAATTCTTATGGTTACTGAAATACTTCCCGGAATGAGGGAATCGGCGACGTTCGATCGCCACGTGATCCACGAAATCCAGCGTGCGGCTGAGACCGGTCTGTACGACATTCGCGGTTGGGGTTCGAAACGTCGGTTACCGCACTTTGATGATCTGGTTTTCCTCGGAGCCAGCATGTCGCGTTACCCGTTGGAAGGATACCGTGAAAAGTGCGGTACGGATGTTGTGCTCGGCGCGTTCCACGCCAAAAAACCGATTCATTTACAGATTCCAATCACTATCGCGGGGATGAGCTTTGGCGCGTTGTCGGCCGAGGCCAAGGAATCCCTCGGTCGCGGCGCTTCAGAAATTGGAACTTCCACGACTACCGGGGATGGCGGCATGACCGCCGAAGAGCGGAAGTCCTCGAAGATCTTGGTCTACCAGTATTTGCCTTCTCGTTACGGGATGAATCCGGACGATCTACGGAAAGCGGACGCCATCGAGATAGTGCTCGGTCAGGGAGCCAAACCGGGCGGTGGCGGCATGTTGCTCGGCAGAAAGATCAGCGATCGGGTGGCCGAAATGCGTACGCTGCCGCCGGGCATTGATCAACGTAGTGCTTGTCGGCATCCGGATTGGACGGGGCCGGACGATTTAGCGATCAAGATCGAAGAACTTCGAGAAATTACCGATTGGGAAAAACCGATCTATGTCAAGATTGGCGCATCCCGAACCTATTTTGATGTGAAGCTTGCAGTAAAGGCTGGTGCCGATGTGATTGTGGTCGACGGTATGCAAGGAGGAACCGGAGCAACCCAGGAGGTGTTTATTGAACACGTCGGCATTCCTACTCTTCCCGCGTTGCGCCAGGCGGTCGAAGCACTGACCGAAATGGGAATGCATCGAAAGGTGCAGCTGATTATTTCCGGCGGGATTCGTTCTGGAGCTGATGTCGCCAAGGCTTTAGCAATGGGTGCGGACGCGGTCTCGATCGGGACCGCTGCTTTGATTGCGTTGGGTTGCAACAGTCCGAAATACCAGGACGACTATCAAAAGCTCGGAACCGCTGCAGGTTTTTATGATGACTATCAGGATGGCAACGATCCAGCCGGCATCTCTACCCAGGATCCGATGTTAGCCAAGCGACTTGATCCAATGATAGGTGGAAGACGTCTAGCCAACTATCTGCGAGTGCTCACGATGGAAGCTCAGACGATCGCCCGCGCTTGCGGTAAGAGTCACGTGCTCAATCTTGAACCGGAGGATCTGGTTGCTTTAACCGTTGAAGCTGCGGCCATGGCTAAAGTGCCGCTGGCGGGAACGGCCTGGATTCCGGGAATAGCCGATAGCCGATAGCCGAGGGTCGAAATCTCACGCCAGTACGCCTGAGAATTTCACGCAAAGTCGCCAACCGTTCGGACTAGATGATGAAATCTCACGCAAAGGCGCTAAGGTGATTGAGATCTTATGAACGAATCCTTGGATGCCTTCATAGAGCTGCGTCACTAAAAAATCCGTGAACAGTCGCGACCTGTACTCTTAGTTAAAACCTTTGCGTCTCGGCGTGAGGTTTTTCGACCTTGCCAAGGAAGTTTCTTTTGCGGAAACTTTCAGTAGTGAGGAAGGCGAAGCCAAATGTGGAAGAAGCGCCGACTGTTGAGCAGTTTATCGGGCAACGCATTCGCACGCTGCGACTGCAGCGCACGGTGACGCTCGATCAGCTGGCGGAGCGGGTCCGCTTGACCAAAGGTCAGCTTTCCAAGATCGAGAATGGGTTGGTTTCTTCGCCCGTTTCGACCCTGACGCGAATCGCATCCGCACTGGGAGTGGGCCCCGGCTATTTCTTTCAAGTCGACGGCTCGGAGCGTCGGGCAGTACACATCCGAAAAGACGAGAGAAAAATCATTGTCGGTCGGGGTTCGAAAATGGGGCACTACTATCAGTCTTTGGCCTTTGGCCTGCCGTTTGAGAAGGATTTTGAGCCTTACCTCATGAACATCGAAGAACGGAAGATCGATCCGAGCCAGAACATTTTTCGTCATCCGGGTCACGAATTGCTTTTTATGCTGGAAGGAGAAATGGATTACCGGCACGACGATCAGATTTATCACCTGAGCCCCGGCGACAGTCTTTTCTTTGATGGAACCATCGAACATGGACCCGTGATGGTGTATTCGCCGCCGGTCCGTTTTCTGAGCATCATCAGCAATCCGAAGGGTGAGAGGTAGGGCGCTACCCGTCGGTGAGCGACAGCGAGCCAAGACGTGTGAGCCATTAGGTTTCCGGTGACGCTATTAATGGCTCACACACCCTATCTCGCTGTCGCTCGACGGTGTGCCGCCGTCGCTGCGCTATGGCGCGCCCCTAAGCTGCGCCGTTGATGAAAGCCACAAGACTGGCCGCGACATAGGCTTGGCGGAGTCGGGTATCGCCCTACCGAGTTTGGGTGTGTTCAGCCCCTAGCGCGTTTGCATCGGCGAGTTGAGCAGAAAGCAACTGAGTTGAACAAGAAGCGACACCGTATTGCTCTTCGTTAGCGGTTTTATCGGGTGAAAAGAGGGGTTTCAGGCGAATCACGGGTGGCATAGTAATTGCTTAATATGCAACGCTGGTTTCGTAATAGAAAACATTGACCTCATTTTCATCAACAGAGATCGTCTTATGAGCACCGCTAAACCTGGAGGCTATGGGCTAAGGTCCACCTGTCTCTCATTTGTAGAGATCTTATCTCAATCCGTCGCCAATATTTCGCCCACTTTAACACCGGTGGTGATTGTGCCATTTGTGTTCGCTTCCGCCGGCAACGGCACCTGGCTGACCTATCTGGTTGCCACTGCCGCTTTGATGTTGGTCGGACTGAGCATTAACGAATTCGCTAAGCGTTCCGCTTCACCTGGAGCGCTTTATGTCTGTATCGGACACGGCCTCGGCCCAAGCATGGGGTTTATTGCCGGATGGTGTCTGATCGTGGCTTATATTTTCACGGCAATCGCGGTTTTGGCCGGGTCGGTGAATTACGCATTGATCTTGCTGAACATGCTGCACTTGTCAGTTCCGCCGGTATTCCTCTTTGCGATTGGAACGTTTCTGGTCTGGCTGGTGGCGTACAAGGATATTCAGCTTTCGACCCGCATTATGCTTCTCCTGGAAGGCGGTTCAATGGCCTTGATCTTAATAGTGTGCTCGATCGTGTTCATGCAACACGGGACGGCGATTGATCCTGCGCAGCTCAAACTCGAGGGCATGAGCTTCGATGGCTTCCGCTTAGGTCTTATTCTAGCGATTTTTAGTTATGTCGGTTACGAAAGCGCAACTGCTCTGGGCGATGAAGCTAAGCGACCGCTGGTTTTTATCCCGCGAGCGGTACTGATGAGTGCCCTGATCAGCGGCATATTCTTCGTTATCTGCTCGTACACGGCTACGCTTGGTTTTCGCGGGCTTTCGGATCCGTTAGACAAGAGCACTGCTCCTTTCAACGACTTGGCCAACATCGCTCACTTACCTTTCATGGGAATACTCATTTCCATTGGGGCGGTCGTCAGCATGTGGGCCTGTACTCTCGCTTCGGTCAATGCGGCTTCGCGAGTCATCTTCACCATGGGACGGCATGGTGTTTTCCACGGCAAACTTGGTTTGGCTCACGGCAAAAATGAGACACCTCATCACGCGGTGACGGTTTGTGCCTTGCTCACTTTTGTTTTTGCTGCGCTGTTTGGCTGGTTCGGCCTTGGAGTGCTCGACATATTCAACGACTTCAGTACGATCGCGACGTTTGGTTTCCTGATCGTTTACATCCTGGTTTCCGTCGCGGCGCCGGTCTACCTCAGGTCGCTGGGAGCGCTCAAGGCAACGAATATCGTCATATCAATCGTTTCGATTCTACTGATGCTCATGCCGCTCATTGCAGCGGTTTATCCGGTGCCGGCGCCACCGGCGGACAAATTCCCAATCTATTTCGGTATCTATCTTCTCGTGGGAGTCGGGTGGTTCGCATGGCTACGGTTCAAGTCTACCCATGTCATGGAAACGATGCGCAGCGATCTCGCATCGGTGCACGATCGGTTTGAGGTGAAAAGGAAGTTCGCTGGCTCAGAAACGAGCCTAATCAATGCGGTGTATCCATCAGAAGATGGTGCCGATGCTGCTAGTTAAACTTACCCACAACCGGGAATCCGGGCCCGCCTGAGCGGGCCCATCATCATTGGCGAAATAGGTATGTCGAGCTTGCGCGAAAGTGTTCAATCACGTTTAAAGGAAGAGAAGGTCAATTATTTGCTGGTTCAGTTTGTTGATCTGAGCGGCGCAGCAAAGGTGAAAATGTGTCCGGTAGAAGCGCTGGACACTCTGATCAACGAGGGGGCCGGGTTCGCCGGCGCCGCCATTGGAGGGTTTGCCCAGGGACCGAACTCTCCCGATATGATGGCCCGTATCGATCTCGAAACGTACACCCCTCTTCCTTGGTATCCGGGAATGGCTCGATTTGTCGGAGACCTCTATGTAGAGGGAAAACCGTATCCACATTGTCCGCGTCTGAATTTAAAGCGAGTGCTGAAGGAGGCAGCCGAGAAATTCGGATTTTTTCTGAATGTCGGACTTGAACCGGAACATTTCCTGGTCACGAAAAAACCGGATGGCTCGATCGAGCCTTGGGATCCGGCCAATATCGATCAGTTACCCAAGCCTTGTTACGACTTTAAAGGAATCTCGTCGGCATTCGGCTATCTCCAGGAAATCGTAGGTTATTGCAATCGGCTGGGCTGGGGTGCCTATCAGGCCGATCACGAAGATGCGAATGGCCAATATGAAGTGAACTTTCAGTACGCAAACGCTTTAACGACCGCGGATCGTTATACGTTTTTCAAGATGATGACTTCTCAGGTGGCGCCGAAGTATGGGGCCGTTGCCACGCATATGGCCAAACCGTTTGCCGATCGAACCGGAAGCGGCGCGCACATGCATTATCATGTGGCCGACCGGGACGGAAAGAATTTGTTTGAGGATCACGAAGATAGCCGTGGGATGGGGCTATCCAAGTTGGCTTATCAATTCCTTGGGGGCGTTCTCAAACATGCACCGGCGCTCTGCGCGATTTTATCGCCAACGGTGAACTGTTATAAACGTTTACAAGTAGGGGAAGGACTTTACAGTGCGCGATCCGGTTTCACCTGGACACCAGCCTTTATTAGTTACGGTGGGAATAATCGCACCCAAATGCAGGGCGTTTGTGGTCCAGGCCATATCGAGGATCGAACAGTTTCGGCTGGATGTAATCCTTATCTTGCGTTCGCGGCCTATTTAGCGGCCGGCCTGGATGGCATCGAGGAAGGCAGAGATCCTGGCGAGCCGAATCACGAAAATCTGTATGAACTTACGCCGATGGCGATCCGGAAGCGAGGGATGAGAACCCTGCCGCAAACGTTACTGGAGGCATTGTTCGAACTCGAACGAGATTCGGTTATTCTCAACGCGCTCGGCCCGATCCGCGATGAGTTCCTGGATTTAAAACGTCGAGAGTGGACCGATTATCACCGAAGTGTGTCAGGCTGGGAGATTGAGAACTATCTGACACTGTTTTGAAACGTCGGTAGCGCCGGGAACGCAGAACGCTGAGTAGGATTTGAGAATGACTCATCGAAATCTAGGAACCGGCTTTGATGAGGACTTTTGATGTAGCTGTTCTCGGTGTTGGCGGGATCGGCAGCGCGGCTTGTTATCATCTGGCTAGAACTGGGCTACGCGTAGTAGGAATTGAGCAGTTTTCGATTCCGCACTCTCGCGGTAGTTCCCATGGAGTGACTCGTATTCTTCGTGAAGGGCTACATGAGAACGAAACCTACGTTCCTTTGGTGCGACGAGCACTCGAGCTTTGGCGCGAGCTGGAAAAGACCAGCGGCACCCAATTGTTCTACCAAACCGGCAGTCTGGATATTGGATTACCGGGGTCGTCGATCGTCGTTGGATCTCTGAATTCGTGCCAGCGGTGGTCCATTCCGCACGAAACGTTCGCGGCCAGCGAGTTGCGCCGTCGCTATCCTGTCCTCCGAATCTATGATGAGATGGTAGCCGTTTTGCAGCCGAACTCCGGGTTTGTTTTGGCGGAAGGCTCGATCACGGCGCATGTGAACGGCGCCTGCGATCATGGTGCCGAGATTCATGGGCACGAGAAAATGATTGATTGGGAAGCAAATGGGGACGGCTACGCGATTCAAACGACTCATGATCGGTACGAAGTGGGACAGATCGTGTTCACCGTCGGCGCTTGGGCATCTAAAGTAACTGGAATAAGCGTTCAAGTCCGACCCGAACGCGCAGTGCTCGGTTGGTTTCAGCCTAAGGAAAATGCTGCGCGGTTTGGAGTCGGATCGCTTCCGGTGTGGATCATTGATTCACCAGATGGCGGTCATTTCTACGGACTTCCGATTTTTGGAATTCCTGGTTTCAAGCTCGGCCGGTTATCACGTAACCTGGACGAAGTTGATCCCGATCTTCCCCTGCTCGAACCTGATTCTCGAGATGAACATGATCTCCGACAGTTTTTGGAAAAACATTTTCCCGATGCCAATGGCTCTCTTTTGTCGATGCAGACCGCCTTTTTTGAACATTCACCCGATCGTCATTTTATTATCGGTGAATTGCCAGGTTTTCCTGGAGCGTGGGTGATCGCAGGGTTGAGTGGACACGGGTTCAAGTACGCGAGTGCACTCGGTGAATTGGCCAAAGATCTGTTGGTGCAGCGAAAAAGCGGATACGATTTGTCCCCGTTTCGATTGGATCGGTTCTGATCTTAGAAGTTACAAGTTGCGGGTTTCGGGTTACAGGTTGGGGGTTGGGGCTTGGCGCGATGCGCCGGCGTATCCACACCGCGGGCGGAGGAGCGCGTCCCTCCCGTGCAAACTTGCAACCAGCTACCTGTAACTTGTAACCTGCAACTTGTCGTGCTAACTCGAACGTTCCGCTATGGTCTTTCCGCATCAACAAACGCTGGCTAAGTCCGCAAGCCTAAAAGGGACTTCGCTTCACACTGGCGAAGAGGTGAGCGTAACTCTGATGCCGGCACCAATCGATCACGGGATCAAATTCAAACGGGTTGACCTCTCGGACGAGCCAACGGTCGAAGCCAGAATCGAGAATGTCAGGCTGGTGGAACGGGCCACAACCCTGGCGGAAGGAAACGTCAAGGTTCATACCGTCGAGCATCTGCTCTCTGCCCTTCACGGAATGGGGGTGGATAACGCAATTGTAGAGATGAACGGCAATGAAATGCCGATCGCCGACGGTAGCGCCCGAGCCTACGTAGAACTGATCAAAAAATGTGGGCTTCAGGAGCAGAGCGCTTTTGCCAAGGTCTTTGAAATTCGGGATACATTACATATTGAGACCAAAAGCGGTTCGCTCTTGATCCTGGTACCTGATGAAAGGTTCCGAATTTCTTGTACCCAGGTCGGTCCGGAGGGAAGGTTCACCCAATATTATTCGACTGAGATTACCCCGGAGATCTATGAAAAAGAAATAGCCCAAGCTCGAACCTTTGTGTTTTTCGAGGATGTGAAGCCATTGCTCGATAAGGGATTGATTCGGGGAGGAAGTCTCGAAACAGCGATCGTTATTCGCGGCGATTCGTTGATGAGCAAAGAACCGTTGCGTTATCCAGACGAGTTTGTCCGGCACAAGATCTTGGATGTGGTAGGAGATCTTTTCTTGGCGGGTT
>WNFL01054355.1_pt1 | contig 14137 bp, 17 predicted proteins | sample 5400361 | NCBI WGS metagenome assembly WNFL01 (sample SAMN13153351, study PRJNA577476) | soil metagenome | isolation source: 40 cm soil on Douglas fir-dominated hillslope | place: USA:California | collected 2013-09-17
ATGCCGTTCATCCGTTGGTTCGCCATTGCTATTTTGTTTGGAGCGGTCCCAGCCGTTTCTGTCGCCCAGAAGCCACAAAACAGTGGGAAGAAAATGAGATATGCGCATACCACGGGAACAGGCACGCCCGCCAGCCTGTCGCACCACAAGGACAATTCCGCAGCCTTCCTGCACGAGAATACCCGCAGCAGCCATGCTGCGGAACTCAATCGGATCGAGCAGCAATCCTTGCGTGTGCCGGCAGCGACCTCGAAGCAAACTCGGGTCCGGCCCGCCAGTCCGCCGAAACTCGGTGCTGCCAAACCAGACAAGAACGTTGCCATTAATTTCTCTGGCCGCGCACAAGCTCACAACCTCACCACGACAAAATCAGCCGGAAAGTCGCCCGCTACATCAGCCCGGAAGCCGCACTAGCTCGCGTTTCGCGTCCTGGCAGGAGGGGCCGGTTGAGCCTCCGCTGGCTGCGCCGCCACAACGGGCTCCTTAAGCGAGTACTTTACCAAACAGTAGATGGCGCGCACGCCGTCCTTCCAGCCAATTTTTTTGCCTTCTTCGTAAGTGCGGCCCCAGTAGCTGATCCCAACTTCATAAATCCGCAGGCGGCGTTTGGCGACCTTCACTGTGATCTCTGGCTCAAAGCCAAAGCGATCCTCCTCAATCGGGATAGCTTGCAAAATTTCCCGGCGGAAGACCTTGTAACAGGTCTCCATGTCCGATAAGTTCATGTCCGTAAAGACGTTAGACATCAGCGTGAGCAGCCAGTTCCCGACCGAATGCCAGAAGTAAAGAACCCGATGCGGCCCGCCACCCAGAAATCTCGAACCGAAAACCACGTCCGCTTTGCCTTGCACGAGAGGCCCCAGTAGCACGGGGTACTCCGCCGGATCGTACTCCAGGTCGGCGTCCTGGATAATCACGTAGTCCCCCAGCGCCTCCTGGATCCCGCGCCGCAGCGCCGCACCCTTACCCATGTTGCGCGCCTGCAGGAAGACCCGAATCTGCGGAAATTGCTGCTGCAGCTCCCCCAGGACCTCCCGTGAGCCGTCGTTCGACCCGTCATCCACGCAGATCAGCTCCAAGTCCACAGGAACCGCAAGCACTCGCTGCACCACCTCGCGCAGCGTTCCCCGCTCGTTATAGACCGGCATGACCACCGATAGCTTCACGGTTCCTGAACCTCCATAGAGCGCAATGAAAGACGGGACAGCACGAGAGACGGCCTAAAGACAGCCTGAAAGTATCACACGCCAACCTTTGCTCCCAATACAGGCTCTCACCCGCATTTGAGGAGTTTGCACCCCGCTAGGAGGTACCACTGAGTAAAATAGGAACATTGTTCTAGGCTATTTTACTTAGTTAACCGGGTCGCGAAGCCTTATATGGGTCCGAGGCAGGGGTCGTTGAGGCACCGAAAGTTACTAAAGTTTCCAGTGTTGCAGATTGGAGTTATTGCTAATTAAATCAATCAGTTATGTAGTTAACTACCATCCAAACTGGTGCCCAAAGCATGCTCCCGAACCGGCCTGTGCAATTTTACGTCTCAAAATGGCAATCAGGCTGCTAAGGTAACCAGCAAGTACCGTCTTGTCGCATCGACTTCTACTCACTTCTGGCGTGAGGAGATGCTGGACGTACACCCTGCCCTCTCCAGCGCCGCAGAGAGCGGGGAACCACTAAATTTAACCGAAGTGGCTGGCAAGTCACGTCCAGAAAGGGGTCGTCGCGTGGATGAAACCAAGGTCCAACTCGGACCGCGGGAAAGGCAAATTGCGGAACTGCTCTTGCAGGGTTGCGACAACGAGGAGATTGCCCGTCAACTCAACATGGCGCGCCGCACCGTCAAAGCGCATTTCAACCGTCTGTTTTTGCGTTTCGGTATCACGCAAGGCATCAAGCGGGTTCAGCTCGCAACTTTACTTTACAGGAGACAACTGTGCTTACAGTCGAACGCTACGGAAACCGGATTCCCAGTGAACGGGAATACCGCATCATCGAACTTGTTGCCCAGGGACTCAAGAATCGTGACGTCGCCAGCGAAGTTGGCACCACAGAGCACGTCATCAAGAACTACCTCCGAGTTATCTACGACAAGCTCGGACTCTGGAACCGGGTCGAGCTTGCCCTCTGGTACGAAGCTCGCCGGGCCGAATTCGCCCAAGCCTGATTCCTTTGCCCATTGGGACCCGAGCCATGCGGCTCGGCGCACCCAGGTGACGCACTAAGCGCGTTGCCACAGAAGTTCGCACATTACGGCGCCGATAACCGGCGCCGATTTTTTTGGTCGTCCTGGCCAAGACACGGACTCGAGATTGTGGTTGCTGGTGATTTAGTGGATTTTTGTTACCCGAGTGGCTGGAGTACCCGGGCATTGAAACTACTCGCAGCCGGAGGTGCGCAAGCTGGCGCGGGCGGTTTCCACATGTTGAAACTGGGTGTGTGACTTTGCCTGTCTGGCGGCTGCGTCGAGAAGGATTTTGGCCTGATCGCAGTCTTTGGCGACGCCGTCGCCTTGCGCGTAGAGGCCCGCCAACACCACCAGAGCTGAGCCGTTCTGTTTTCTTACCGATTGCCAGAGATGGTGAGCGGCTTCGGCACTGTTGCGTGCCACGCCGGTTCCCTGCAAAGAGCGCATCCCGGCTGCAAGTTCAGGGTCGGAAGGCGGCGTGTGGTCCGCCGGCTGAGGTGTTTGCACCAGAACATGGTGCACACCAGGGCCGTTTTCCGCACCAACCAGACTAGGCTTTGCATTGGCCACGGGAGGAACTGGTGGGGTATCGACGGCGGGAGTAGGGGCTGGAGATTCTACCGCGACCACGGGCGGGGCAATTGCTGGTTTTTGGGGGGGGCTCGCCTGTTCGGCTACGGCGGGATGAGGGCGATTAATGTGGCCGATCCAAAGCCATCCACTCAGCAAAGCCGCAACTCCTGCCGCAATTAATGGACTACGCCAGCGTCGCGCCGGAGGCGGTGGCATTTGGGTTGCGTCCGATTTCGCCAACAGATCGTCCAACGAGCGATGATTCTGGGCTGGCGTTCCGTCCATAGCCGGAACCTGTGCGGGAAGAGGCCCGGAAGCAAGTCCGGCGCCGCCAAGATGCGGCTCTTGAAACTGATCCTCCTGCGGCGAACTGCCGGCGCGGCGAAGCAGTTCGTGCCAGGATTGGGGAACCGACTCGGGTATCGATTGATCCCGTTCTTTCACCTCAGCGGGCGGCTGCGACGCCGGTTGATGTTCGGCTCGGGGATCGAAGACTCCCGGCGAATTCGCGAATGCTGATGAATCCATGACTGGCGGAGCACCGCCTTGCGGCTCGAGGGTTCTACGCTCGACGACGGGTGGTGGCGGGGCCAGGTGCTGCGAGGTCACCAAGACAGGGCCTGCCATCGGCGGCGCAACGGGATTCTGCGAGAAGCCCTCGCGCGCAGCGGGAGCGGCTACCACGGCATTCCCTGCCTCGGCCAGATTCGCCTCCTCCGCCTCCAGGTCGCAAACCAGCTTCTCGACGGCTGCCTCGCGTTTGTCCACCGACGCGGTGTAATAGATATGCGCCCAGCGCCCGAGTTGCTTGGCCAAAAGCGGATTGAGCAGCGGGTTCAGGCGTGCGTTGGGCAGCGCCGCAGACGAGGGGCCCCGCGCTGCTTCCCGTTCTCGATCCGTCGCTTCTCGGTCAGCCGTCGCCAAGGATGATTTCCCCCAACTGCCCTTATTTTTTCACATATCGGAGCTTTTCGAGGAGAGCTGTAGCAACAAAATTCCTGTGCAAAACTAAGGTCCAAAGGTTAGTCGCAGGGCTGGCCGCGAGCGGGCTGGAACTGCTCATCCTGCGCCTCGCGCTGGGTCAGGAACTTGCCCTTAGGGGTTTTCCCGTAAGGTTCCGCGCCAGGGCAGTAGTAGAGTGCGCTGTTCACATCCACCCAAACGCGTGTTCCAGGCGCACCAGCATAGGTAGTTGGGGGTGGGGGCGCTTCGGCCAGACCCATTGCTACCAGCAACTCCTCAAACGCGGAGAGTTTTGGTTCGGTGGAGGCTGCGGCGGACGCATTTGCCGAGGCCACCGTCTTCTTCGGCTGGGGCCAGAGTGCCCAAATCAAGCTGGCTGCGAGGATCAGCGCCGAAGCCGCCAGACAAACATCCGCCCCATGCAAACGCCAGAAATCCACAGCCGCCGCAGGCTCTTCCGCTGCCGGAGTTTCCAGTTCCGCGCGCAACCAGGGCTCATCGGAAGCCACCAGGAGGCTGGATTCGCGTTGGTCGGGTCCCGTGGCCTGTCCATAATGCTGGGAAATAGGCTGGGCGACGGGCTCGAACTGGTGGGAATCAAAATCGTGAGATTCGAAATCGTGTTCGATTCCTGGACGCGACGAATTGGCGCGGCCGTCACCGGCATCCGGTTGCCTGGCAGCCACCGAGAGATTCAAGGCCGTATGCACTTCTCTTGGGGCAGACCTGGGAGCTGCTTCCGGTTCCAGCTCGAGAGAAGTGGGCCGGCCATGTTCCTGCTGATCCAGCAGATATTTACCCAGGCGAGCGAGGCCGTGCGTGGGTCCGGCAGGAGCCGGAGGCAAGGCGGGCGGCAGGGGCGTTTCCATCTCCCCCATTCGGTCTTGAATCTGGCCGGGCGTGTTGGCGTTGTTGAGGAGCTTGGAAAGATGAGGCTGGAGCCGGTCCAAAGCCTCCAGGAGAGTGGCTCGTTCCGATTCAAGAATATCTCTCCGTTCCCGGCCGGCCGCCACCGCCACCGTTTCACTGACCAGGCCGCTCAAAATCTGGCAGGTGCGTATGTCGGCGTCCTCGAAGCCCCACGCTTGCGCGAACGTGACTTCCAGCGCCCCTTGCACCCGCCCTTCGTAATGAATGGGCACCGCCACCACAGATCCTTGTGCCACTCCTGGAAGGGTGTCATAACCCATGCGCGGGTCGGCCTTCGCGTCCGCGCAGCGAAAAACAGCGCCGTCGCGCAGACAGGCCGTCAACCAGCTTGCTTCGGCGGAAATGCTCTGACCCGTGTTTGCCGCGGACACGCCGCAAGCCAGCTGGCATACTGCCTGGGAGCCCCTCAAGAGCCAGATTGCGGCTCCCGTTCCGCCCGTGATCCGCTGCGTGCGTTCGGCTACCAACTGCAGTGTTTCTTGTAGACGGAGCTGCTTGCCGTGCACGATGGCGTGGGCGTCCGCGATGGCTGCCAGCCTTTCGGCTTCGTTCATGGCGGGGCCCAACGGCTGCTTAGCAAACGGGAACGGCAGCGGCTCGCGCTGCTGTTGCAGCAGGTACGCTGCAGCGAGCAACTGCTCGAACGACCGCTCATCCAATGGCGCTCTCGATTTCATGGCGTTGGTTACTTTAGTCAGAAACATTCACCAATCCGATTTCACACCGTTTCCTGTGCAGAAAGCAATTGGCGATCCAAAGACTCGGGGCGTGGGGCTGAGTTGCCTCCCGCGTCGAGCTTGCCGAAAATGCAGCGGTTGCCCTCGATGGTTGCCCACCAGAATGTGCTAAGTGTAGTCCTTGCAGCACCATGTGGGTAAAAAAGCTGGCAGACAGCGGTGGCACGAGGGGGAGGGGGAGACCGCTCCGAAGAACGCCGGGAAATCCATGAACGACGCAGACTGCAAAAACTTGCACTCCTTACCTTTGCCTTAGGGTTCGCCCGGAATCGACCATCCCCAATAGGCCCCAAATAGGCCAACCCAGGTAACCTTGTCAGCGGCGTTGGCCCGGGACGGCGGTTCCGCCCAATTCGGGAAGGCTCGCCCCTTCCGGTCCGTCGGCCCTCTTCTGATTTTCCACGTCCTCTCGTAAGTATCGGAGTTTCTTACCCTTTAGCTCTCCACCTCATTTGGCTGCCCCTTTGCAATCACTGGGGTGCCGGTCACGACCGACAAACATTCCCAGCGTCATGCTCTTAAGGAGGAACCCAACGTGGTCGATCTCAACGTAATCAAGATTACGCCGCGCGACGAAGACGTACTTCGTTTGCTGGGGCAGGGGTGCAGCAATAAGGAAATCGCCCGCCAGCTCAACATTAGTCCACGCACCGTCAAGCAGCACCTGCGCACGCTATTCCTGCGCGCGGGCATCAAGCAGGGCCGCAAACGCGTGATTCTAGCCACCGCAGTCTACGAGAAGGAGCAACGATGCAACCGCCGCGAGATCGCCTGACCGTGAAGGAACGTGTAGTGGCCACGCTGGTGTGGGAAGGGCTTACGAATCGCGATATCGCCGGCCGCATCCACACCAGCGAGCAGGTCGTGAAGAATCATCTGCGCAGTGCCTTTGACAAGTTGGGAGTGTGGAGCCGTCTGGAACTGGCGCTTTATGTGGCCAGCCACGGCGGGGCGGCCTGGGAAGGCTCCCTCATCGGAGTTGAAGGGGATGGAGCGAGGCTGGCGAGTCCAACTGGGGGAATCCCTGCCTAGCTCTGGCCGGATTCCGCGCTTGTCCCCTCTCGGAACCAGCCCAATCCGGGATGCCAGTCTGCCGTCCGTTTGCGGAACCGGTCTTTAGAGTGTTGCAGCCCTGGGCCTCGCAGCCCCTGGAGCATTGCGGCACTAATTCTGATTCCCGCCTACCGCGGGTTTTGGAACGGAAAGCGCGGAATCTTTGCAATGTACACCTGAAGCTTGGCTTGCTCTTCGGCCGGGAGGCGCATGAAATGCAATCCCATGCCGAACCCGGGCCGTGTATTGCTGACGACCGCGGAGGCTTGCATCTTGACCGAGTCGAGCCAGAGGACCACCTTCAGATTTGTTCCGATGCGTAGCGGCATCGGCATATCGACGAAGCATCCGCCTAAACTCAAGTCCGCGATGCCCGCCATAATGGGAGCCGCCTGCCCCTCGGGATGCAGTTCCGCCGAGGCAGCACAGCGCATTCTCGGGAGCGTCCGGCGCTCGCCCGTCAATCCACTCGGCAATCCGCCTCCCAACCCGCTCGACGAACGGCCCGCATAATTGTCCAGGATCGGTGTCGGCAGCGGAAAATCGAAGATATTTCTTTCCGGAGCGATATTCTCCAGTCCCGTGTCCCAGTGCGCGGGAGTGCCAGGGAGAGTGGCTACCTGTACCAGCCATTTGACGCGGTAGCGGGCTTTCTGGTCCTTGTAGCTTACAGACACCGTGTCTTCCAGCTTGAGGGCTACGGAGAGCCCACGCACATGCAGCCCGCATCGGCTTACGTCTAACGTCTCCGCCTTTTCGGCGAAGGGCCGTCCGGCAGCGTCCATTCCCAAAATTCGGACGGCCACTTGGACGGGCTTCCTGGGTTCTCGGCGCTTACCCATCGGCGATCTCCGCTTGACGAACTGGCTGAAGCGGCTCGGTCGGAACTGAGCTGGGATTGGTCCATCCTAATCCGGTCAGCAGGGATTGGCCAGTCACCAGGTTCATGATTGGCTTCGGGTTACGTTCTCCCGCAGTCAAACCACTTTGGAGCACAAGAGCGGGCCGATTTTGGGAACTAGTCTGCAACAGCTTGCAGTCCGGCTCACACCGATCTTCGGCTCCACCGCTAAGTCATTGTGGGTGCTACCGTTAGCCGCCGCTCAGCGGACCTTGGCTTGCTCCAGCCTGAACGGCAAGCGTTGCGACGCCGCGCTCCATGAGAGACCAGCACATCGAGATCGGATACCCGAAACCCATGGCCCTTACCGAAACCTTCTGGATGGCATGCGATTCCACTGAGAGAACGCGTGCGGAATATGGGCCGTTCGCCACACGCGCCGAAGCAGAAATTACTGCGCGCCGCCTGCATCTTGGCTACCTCCTTCGTTATGAGCATGTTGTGGGCGAGGAAGACGAGATTGAAGACGTCCGCGCTGTTTTCATTGAACTTGGCGCAGGCGCATCTGCGAGGGCCGCCGCCCAGCCCCGGCAGTGGCACACACGCTGTGCTTCCTGCGGCGTCAGCGCGGTGCATGACCACGCCTGGCAAGCTGAAGTTTGGGCAGATATCCACGAATTCGAGAACCTTCGCCACCTGGTGCGCCTGTTCGAGCGTACCGACGGAAGCGGATTGCGCGAGATCGGCCACTGGCGGCAGCAAATCGCCTGAGGTTGAGGGTGTTGCTGGAGTCAAGCCTTCTCACGCTCATTTCCAGCTGCGGCCGCAGCGTTCTTCAACCTCATTCCATCTCGTTCCGCGCCCGCAAGAACGGGATGAAGAAGTTCAGCTTAGAGGATCGTTCCATTCCTGTTATTGTTTCGGCACGGCCACGAACTATTTTTGCACTTCTGTAGGGTTCCGGTGGCAGAATATTCCTAAGCCAGCTCTCCCACTGCAATCAGCTTTTGGGCTCCCGTGTCAGAGCCGGGCTGACTATGTTTACCAATCGATAATTTAAAGGAGAATCCTCGTGAAAAACGTGTGTTTGCGGTTGTCTCTCATCGCTGTGCTGTCAGCGGCGGTTGCGGTTCCTGTGATTGGGCACGGTGCGAAAGCGGCGGATGCACAAATGCTGGGACCAGCGGGCCTCGTGGTGGAAGCCCCAACGCAGATGGCAAACGGTGGGCCGACGCCGTGGCCGAAGAAGCCGGTCGGTGCGGGAGCCGTCGTAACAACCCCGCTCCAGATGGCGAACGGCGGGCCAACCCCATGGCCGAAAAAGCCGGTCGGCATCCGGAGCTAGACAAACAGAATCGGAACTCTTTCCTTGATGCCCGCGGGGGGCTGCGGTAAGCTGTCCACCTGCGGGCATCTATGGGTTGGTCGGATTGGCTCGTTCTAGGAAGTTGCGTTGCGCTGGAATTTTCTGTCATCGTGTTCCTAGCCCGATGGAACATGTGGCGCAGTTTTCCGGCGTACTCGATCTATATCCTGTTTGCCCTGCTGCAGGCCATTGCCTTTGCCGTGACCCTTTCTTACCCTCGGACCTACTTCCTGGTCTATTGGCTCACCGCCCCTGTGGAAATCTTGCTGACCATTCTCGCCACCCAGGAAAGCTTCTGGCGGGTGCTTCGGAGCTTTCAACTTTTGCGTTGGTTCCGGTTTGTACTTCCCGCAGCCGTCCTAGCCGCGCTGGCGTATGCCGCATGGCAGGGATACCGGTTTCCCCCAGTCGAGGCGACTCCAGCCGGGGCGGCCATCATCAATGCCGCAGTGACCTCCCACTACGTAATCCTCGCGATTGCCATTCTTTTCTTTCTCTTGGCCACGCTGTTCAACATTCCTTGGCGGATCCATGAGTACCGCTTCGTGTTGGGCTTCGGCATTGCTTCTCTGGCGGTTGTGCTTGGAGGAACGGTACGCTCGGTGTTTGGTGCGCAGTTCGCCTCCGTCAGCCAACACGCCCAGCCCATCGGGTACCTGATCGCGCTCCTGATCTGGCTCTCGGCGGTGGTCCATCCTATGCCGGAGGGCCGGGCGATTTTGGAGCCGCCTGTGGAAATGTTGGGTGGTCTAAAATTCCAGTTGCGTAACCTGCGTTCTTTTGTTAGAAAGGGTGCGCGCTAGTCCAGATGGCTGCGTTCGAGATTGTTTGTTCAAATACGACGGGCCGAGGACATTCAACCACAAAACCTGTACGCTTGGCTTGGCCGATATGAGTATTGCATCTGTGCTGCACTCTATGTTGTTTCTCCTGCCCTTTCTCGGCGCACTCGCCCTTCTCTCTTTAGCCGCTCGTTTTACCGTCTACCGTCGACCTCCCAGCACTCTCGATGACGTTGCGGTTTTTGTGCGTCAAGTTGATGTGCTCGAACTCGCGGCTTTGCTCGATCCCCTGGTTCCGCTGACACTGAGGGAATCGCTTTCAGACAAGGCATACCGCCGGGAATTGGACACGCATATCCGCTTGGTCCGCGAATACCTGGAGCGCGTGAACCACAATGTGCGCGTGATTCAGAACTGGGTTGCAGGGGAATACGCCCAGATGGCTGGCAAAGATCCTAAGAATTACAACCAACAAGAGCAATTGGTCGTGGAAGCGCTACGAACGGCTACGGAGCTTCGCATGTATGCCATCGCGGCCCACATCAAACTTTGGATTTGGGGGGCGCTGCGGATCGACTGTTGGCCGGCACAACTCTTGCCCCGCATTCCCAATCTGCGGGTGCTGCATGGCATTAACTTGCTGGCCAAATACCGCAGGCTGACGGAGATTACGCTGATGTTATCCCGGAACCACCGTCATGGCCACGAAGCGCTTTTCGAAGCGCTCTGAGTCTGAATGGCGGCACGGCATTCGGTTTCCGCCTCACAGCGGCGGACTCGCTTCCGCAACTCCTACGTACTTGTCGGCGCCGCCATAGTAGAGCAGAAACCTCTTCGGCTCCTCGATCCATCCCTCGACAAAGACCACATTGGGGACCTGACCGGTTTTTTCCCAAGGTCGCTCGGGCGAGAAAACCGGTTGTTCGCTGCGCCACAGAAGCTTGCGCGGGTCGTTGCGGTCGAAGATCGCGATTCCAGTCCGGTAGACCAAGTGCTCGTCGGCGCCGTTGTAAATGAGCAGAATGCCTTCCCTTGGTCAACAGAGGAGGCGGGCCGGGTTCCACGACGCGTTCGTCAAACTGTCCCGGTCGCCGCCCCAGCACTGGGGTCTTTGTCGCCTCCGTCCAATGGATGAGATCGCCGGAATACGACAAACCCATTTCATCTTTCTTGTCTGGAGATGTTCCCAGCCAGTACATCCAGTATTTTCCGTGAATCTTCTGGGAAAGGATCGCTCCCGATTTCGTCCATCCGGCATTCCAATTGCCTTGGTAGGTCGGCAGAAGAATTCCCTTGCGTTTCCAGTGAAGGAGATCGCGCGATGTGGCCAGGCACAGCTGGGCATCTTTCTTGTTGTAGCCGGTGTACGTGAGATAAAACGTCTTCCCGATCTTGACGAGCCGGGGATCTTCCACGCCGCCATTTTCTTCGTACGGCGCTTCGGGAGAGAGGACAGGTTCCGCGCGGCGCGTGAAGTGTACGCCGTCGTCGCTCGAGGCATAGCCGAGCCGGGACGTACCGTTGGCATCCTGCGCGCGATACAGCATGACAATCTTTTTTCCCTGGCGAATCACCGCGGGGTTGAAGGTTCCCGCAGCCTCCCATGAGTTTCCTGAAGGCGCGAGAATCGGTTCGGTGGAGACTCGCTTCCACGGCGAACGTTCGGCCTGGGAACCAAGGCCGGAATCAGTGGACCACAAGGAGAGGATGACGCAGCACACAACCGGGAGGAACAATGTCTGCACGCGCTTCATGTCGCGGCCAACTTTTCTGAAAGAGACCTTGGACCCTTACCGTACCACGGTGACCATCTCCCTCGCCCAGCTTTACTTCTGCCGCTGGTTCTCAAGGTAGCGCCCGATATCATCGCCCCACTCTTTCCCGCTGTTCTTGTCCCGCGCGCCAAACTCGCGAACATGTTCGTTCGCGGCCGAGTTCAACGCTGTTCGCTCATAAGCGACGCGGACGTCCGTGGTATCGTCGCCAGCCTTCGACAGGTGGAGGTCGATCAACGTGACCATCATCTCTGGAATCACGTATACGTACTGAATGTGCCCCTGATCCAGGTCGAACGCTGTGTTGATCCAAGTGGCGTGGCGGTGTCCATGGCTTACGCGGAACACCGCGCCCTCGATATCCCGCGCGGGCTGCGGATAAACAAAACGCGGATTCCAGTTGTCCGAAGCCCAAGCCCGCTCGCCCTCGGGTCCGAACAAAGGGGCTACGGTCTTGTACGGTGCATGGACAGCGAACGCGAATTCCGTTCGCACATGGTAGGCAGGCCCCGAAGAGCCGCTGCCGTGATAGAGGTGGTACACCAGCGCTCCAGCGCCCGCAAACACCAGAATCACCAACGTCAAAATGATGGCTTTGTTCATTGTCGCCGCTCCTTCAAATGATGGCTGTCGGACGCCCGCAAGGTCATTCCGTAAATCTTCTTGAACTGTTCAATTTCCTTGAGTGTTTCCGCCGAAAACGGAGTTTTTCCCTCGAACGCATGCAGGATTACTCCTTCCAGCAAGTCGCCGAGCGTCATATCTTTCAATTCCGCCACCGCCTTCAGCACTTTGAGCAGCCGCCGCTCCAGGCGCACGCCGGTTTGGACTCGTTCGACTTCCACGAACTCAAGGTTTTCTTTTGCTTCTTTCATGTGTACCAATGTACCACGGTACGATCAGGAAAAGATATAGTGCCGACCAGGACAGACACCTTCGTAAGCTTTGCGTCCCCGTCCCCGGCCGCTAGCCTTATCGGGTAGGCGAAACGAAAGATGCTGCCTCCCCCCAACCAATTTACGGAGACAAAAATGAAAACTACGACGCTAGGGCTGGTACTGGTTCTCGCTTGTGGGGGCGCGCATGCCAAGGAACACGCTCACGACTCGGGCACACTCCTGCAAATGGATTCCGCCGAGTGCGGCACTGACCAGAAAAGCGGCAAGAGCTTTGCCGGGGAAATCCTCGGCACCGACAACGCCCACCAGAAAACCCACATGCTGCTCTGCCAGGAGTATCTGCTACAGTCGGATCGAATCATCTACCGAATTCGCCCCAAGGATGACAAGCATCCCGTGCTCCTGCCGGTCGGCCAGAAGGCGCAGTTTCGGCTCGACAAGGACAAGATGAAGCTCCGCGTGGAGGACCTCGACGACAAGGAACGCGACTACATCGTCGTCTCCATGACGCCACGGCAAGAACGCACCGAGACGGCCGAAAAGAAGTAGCCCAGCCGCAAGCCGCGAACTTTCGCACGAGCAACCCGGCTTGACTGGGCCGCCCGCCCGATCGGAGGCGCGGGTGGCGCGGCTGTGTCCGCCGCCATCAGCGTAAGAACCGCTGCCAGGAGAAAACCCGAAAGCAGAGCGCAACGAATAACGGTGTAGTTCATGGGAAACTCCTTGAGGAGACTAGGGCAGTCGAAGTATACCGAGGTGCCTGGCGACGTAAAAACCTCCCATAGTCATGAGTCCAAACTGTCAGCGATGCATCCACATGGAAATGGCTACCGTGACAGAATTCAACCTGACCGAGTCCATCGCAGTTCTCACTCGCACTCCCGCAAGCCTTGACGTGCTGTTGCGCGGGCTCCCCGATCTCTGGGTTCGAGGCAACGAGGGAGCCGACACCTGGAACGCCTTCGACATCCTCGGCCACATGATCGTCGGCGAGCGGACCGATTGGATGCCGCGGGCGCGCATCATACTCGAGCACGGCGAAGCGCGGCCATTCGATTCTTTTGATCGCTTCGCACAGTCCAGGGAGAGCAAGGCCCAGTCGCTGGAGCAGCTCTTAGATGACTTTGCACGCCTCCGGAATGAGAATCTGGCGGCGCTGCAGGCGCTGAATTTACAGCCCGCAGATTTGGAACGCCGAGGCCGGCATCCCAGGCTGGGAGTGGTAACACTCTCGCAGATGCTCGCGACGTGGGCGGTCCACGATCTCACTCATGTGCATCAACTCTCTCGCGCGATGGCCCACCAGTACCGCGACGCGGTCGGTCCGTGGATCGCCTATTTGGGCGTGCTGCACTGCGAGGGGCATAGCGCCCCGTAGTGCCAGTCCGTTTGTCCCCAGGTTCCCCTCCATACCCCTCTCACCAGTGGCGTATGCGCTGGCGATATCAGCTAGCTTTTTTACGACTCTCTTTCTCGTTGGGCACCGCTGCGACACCTGTGGGCTGAGGATGCGCGCTCGGAATTTGTGCTGCGGGCTGAGTCAGCCAGGTTTCGAAACGGGTCTCGCCGAGTCGTGCGTTATTGCCGGGAACCAGCGTTTTCTCGCTGAGTTTCGCTCCAGAATAACGAGCGTTTGGATCAGCGACGACTTCGCGGGGATCTTTAAGCGAGACCAATCGCCGCCGGACGAGTTCATCCACGCGAAACTGCTCCGGGCCTCCAATTTCGACGATGCCGTTGAGCGGCTGGTCTACCGCGACCCTGCCCACCGCACTCGCGACATCGTCGGCGGCCATCGGCTGGAAAAGCACATGTGGCAGTCGCACCTTTTCGCCGTCGAAGGAAATGTCGGCAAGGCCCTTGAGGAACTCGAAGAACTGCGTCGCTTGAACGATGGAGTAAGGGATGGAAGATTCTCGGATCAGTTTCTCCTGAGCAATCTTAGCCCGGAAATAACCACTTTCGGCCAGCTGCTGCGTCCCCACAACCGATAACGCAACGTGATGTCCAACCCTTGCGGCCGCTTCATGAGT
>WNFL01054466.1_pt2 | contig 14136 bp, 14 predicted proteins | sample 5400361 | NCBI WGS metagenome assembly WNFL01 (sample SAMN13153351, study PRJNA577476) | soil metagenome | isolation source: 40 cm soil on Douglas fir-dominated hillslope | place: USA:California | collected 2013-09-17
TTCCACGCGACACGACGTTGCCGGTTGCCGCTACTTCACAGCCACTACCAACACGTGCACCAAGGAAGCCTCAGGCGTCAGGCGCCGCAGCGAACGTCGTTCGTTCTTCCGGTTGACCGTAACAGAACCCAACCAGACCAGGCAACCGCAACGCACCCTTTCAGCGCGAGGACATTTGAAAGGGTCACATGGCGCAAATGTATTCTTGCGCAGCATTGCATTAGACGTGCGTTCTGCGTTCTGCGCAGCATTGCACACTATGAAATAGAAGTTGACTTATATTTACCATACTTCCTCGGTGACATTCTAATTATATCCCATCAAAGCTGCAAATGGTGTTGTTACGGTGTTCGGTGTTTTTCCAAAGGTTTCACTACGAGGCCATGCAGACTTTGTCTCCACGATAGTCAAGTACAGAAATTTCAGAAATAGAATTCTGAGCCTACTCGTAGAGTAACCAGGCAAGCGGGAGACTGAGATTCAGACAGTAGGAACCTGTTCGTGTTATAACGGTGCCACACTGGAACACGAAACATCCGAAGGAATGTCGCCGGAATTTCGGCTTTCAGTGATCTGCTCCCGTCCCCACATGCACCCTTGCCATGGTTATGTTCGCTGGACGGCTATACTGCTAGTGTTCCATCCTAATTGTTTCGGTTTGGTCTTTCCTATGAGTTCGGTCTTCATTCTCGAACGTGTCTGGACTCTCGTCTGTGGGCTGGCAACCAAGCTTAATTCGGTCATATGCAGGTTTGCAAACCAAGTCTCCGTGGCTCGATTATCGTTTACTATACAACTCACCTCATCGTACAGGGTAATAAATAGACAAGAAGCTTTAATTTTCGTCAGAAATCGTCCGTGGAAACGGTTCTACATACATCTTTGTTGCAACGTGATGCATATGCCTCGCCACTGTTACGCCCTAGATCCTTTTTTTCCCTCGAACGATCTCCCTTCGAATCTCACGAATGATCTTCTCTCGAGTGCTCCAGGCTTTCGTTCATTTGTACATACGTCTCCTATTAAGGCGTGTTGAAGGTTCCGCGCCCAGAATATTAGTATCGACCAGGTAGGCATGTATGCACTATTTATCTTTCGTTATATTACACGTGATATAAAATCACAGTTAGATACTCCGAGTGACCTGTGCCATTATTAGTATGTATTGTCCGCCGGGACTTGTCAGCTTGCTTGAAATCCACAGGTTCAGCTTGGAGATATACCTTGAAAAAACAAGGACCGTCGCATAAAAGTAAGGTGGCGAGGGTGGAAGGTATTTGATCAACATCGAAATCATTTGTGAACCTAGCACCTCCCATATTCCTGAGTCCACTTACGTCTTGAACTAGGCCGTGTTCCTATATGTTATGACAATAGGGTAGGAAAATCACCCGTGGCACACAACATTCCGCCGACCCTGCATGGCACCCTGGCCGGAAGACACGAACAAAAGATGTGACCACCGTCTATATCATAAAAGAAAATTGCAGGACATATAGCAGCATACTAAGTATAAGAAAATCCACATCCTGACACAGTCCCCACTTGCATGCGTTGTAGCGGAACTGCCATTGAAGACTTGTATAAATCGACACTGATCACGAGTCAATAGCAAAATTTAAATGTAGGTAATACCTGAAACCATTCGGACTCTTACAGCCTCCATTTGAATTGTTTGGCTGCTTGTTAGCCTCGCGAGCAGCTTTGCTCCCGACGCCGACAGACCCGGACAAAGACAAATAGTCGTAAGACACGCCTTGAGTCAGAATTACCTTGCTTTATTTTTTGTGCGTACGTGGTGACTATATTGGTCTTCATGATGCAGAGTCAGGGAAACACGAGCGAGGTGGCACAACGGGGCGCGTTTGGACGCCCATATCATCTCGAAGGTATGCCGTAATGGTATCTATGAATTATTGCTCGCCCGATTTTACATAAATCAGGATGGCGATTTGGCGATTTGGCGATTTGTGTCAAACTTTACGCAACGCTGGCGAACGTCATGTCTGAGACCGGTTCGTCATATATATTGTGGTACCAACCACCACTTTTTGTCATATGGCACACTTTGCTTCTACTGCGTCCTTCCCGTCCGACTTTCCAAGGCTCCATGCGACCGCCGATGCGACCGCCGGACGAACTACGTTGAGAACTCTACTAGAAAGAGAACCTGGTGGTCTCTCAGTCGCATGTCTCAAATGCCTCCTCATTCAGGCTCCGCAGTTATCAGAATGCGCCATTATGCACGACTCGTTGCACCAGTAAGTAGGGCGAAGCATCTCTGTCCTTGTCCAAGAAATATTCCCTCCTTATTTATGCTGGCTCTTGGTATGCTCGTGGTATCCTGCAACTCGGCCCTCGTCCCCTCAAAGTAAGATCTCTTGCAAATATCGTCGTCCTTAACTGGTTCGCATGTACCGAAGTGCTATCTTCCGTTTATTGGCGTTCTCTCTAGTCCGTCATCCGCAAAGGTTGAGAGCCACAGTCCCCGCTTTTCCTTGAGCAAGTGATCGGACCAACGTAACTACAACAACATATCTTGTTTACGTCTTGTTTACCTGACAAGTGCGTTTTAGGCTCTACCGTGCCACTTGCCGCTTACTTGCTTGTTCCCCGAATTTTTTTCCCAGTCATTCAGCTTTTTGATATTGTCCAGGGCTTCACAATCTTCTTCCAAGGCTTCACAATCCTCTTCCAGGGTTTCCGCGCTAATTCCGTGCAGGTGAAAATAATCACCGATCTTCCGAAGCTCCGATTCCATTCCGGCTTTCGTCTTAGCCGACCCAATCAATAAAGTCATATTTAAAGACGCAATCCAAGTTGTCAGCTACGATATACAACATAGGTACCCCTGTCCGCTTGCACCGTCTTCGTTAACTATTTTCGGAGATGGACCGGAAATCCAAGAGTAAAGCGGCCAAGGCTGAATTAGAGGGGGACACAACAAATCCGGACACTAAATCGTACAAGGTGCGCGTTCTGTCTATCCTGTCCTTCGTGGGGGTCTGAGGGCGAGTTGCATCGCCTTCGTCCACGCTTCTTCCGATGGGCTACGGTTGAATGACAGGTTGCCTATTGGGAATGCGTTCTCACATGATCAACCATCACGCTCACTGGAATAGCACCTGTAATCACCTCCAGGACTTCACGTGCGCATAGAGCTCCACCAGATGGTCCGATGGAGCTATGAACCAAAACCCAGCACGTGAGTCTGAAAGGGGAGGCTACTTGATCGTAGGCGATCGCACAGGTCACGCCTCACCGTAGCTGGCAGGTCGAATCGGGGAGAGAGGAACGAAGTGCCGTGTGTCGGAAACCGGTCGCGCACAAATGCCCGGAAGTTACCATACCAAGCGCATGGCGTCTGGACGACAAAATCCCGTATGGTTACAATCGCCAAAGCCTCCGACTTGCTTTCCTCCTCGTTTCCCGCTACCACTCGCGCTTAATAACACGTCCACGAAGACGATCCAAAGGCGTCTGCTCTGGCCATCCCCCCTCCCCCGGACACCAAATCCGATCGGTCGGACAACCCAGCCCTGTTTTCTATCCCAGAGGAGTTGACCCGCTCGGGCGGGGAACCCAGTCAACTCTACAGTCAGCTTACGACCTCACCGACACTGAAGCCGCAGTCTTGAGCGAGCCGAGCGCGGACCTGCTCTGTCCACCGCGTTTTTCTCCAGCCTTTAAGCAGGATGTCCGATTTCCCACTTGTAATCTCTATGTCCCAGGGTTATCTGGTTCGTGCCTCTATCGAGCACGTTAAAGGCATTAGCGCTAACCTTGAACAATATTTGCAGAGTGCGCCGGATACGCATCCTCAATCTTATCGCAAGGCCATTGTTCACCCCGCGCCTTCTTCGTTTATTGTGCGCGTACTTCCACCCACCAAGCAAGGCGAGTTTTACGCGAGGATCTTCTCAACTTCTTTACTCGCTTAGCTGACGTTGACCTCCACCACAGGGGCCAATTACCATTTTGGGCTCCGGGTGATCCAATCGACCGATACCTCCACCTCTCCACATCATCACGCCAAGAGGCTGAGCCTGCACTCCTCCCCCGAGGATGTGGAATACGTGATCTGGCGAAGATGGGAAGACTGTCTCGACTTTCAACGTACACTCGAAGTGGAGTATTCTGCGGTCTCCAAACGCAGACGAAAAGGCGAGCCAGCTCGGAACCACCACGCCAAGGACATGCTGGATCCTTCGCAACGCGCCGCCTCGTTTGAGTCCTTGCCTCTCGGTCCAGATCCCAGCACTATCCCCGTCCATGTTCACGCTCACATTCCGAGGCTGTCCAAAAAGTCCAGTATCTTTCGGGTGAATGAGTCGATCATCCAACAGCGAGGCGAGGAATTCAAGGCAATGATCGAGGCACTCTTCGATGAGGATTCACCTTCGACTCTTCAGGAACTGCGTACAGTCATCAATGTGCGCGACTTCTTTGGGTATTGGAGGAGGGACAAGGAAGCGGACCATAAAATGGGCAGAACACCGGCTTTCATTTTGGCAGCCCAGTCTCCGTCCCACCAAGGCAAGGGCGGAGATCTCCCCAAGCAGGCGGGCGTTCTCACCCCCGAACTGATCGCCTTCGCCACTGGAGGCAAGATCGCCAGTCGATCGAAGCTAAAGCACTCACCTGCAAGGCGGCCATCACAAACTCCTTCAAATGGCTCACGTGAGACGCTGATCAATCCCGCGTATGAGTCTGGCCGACCTACAACACCGGCCTTTGCTCAGGCAGTATCTCCGCTCACTCCCTTCTTCGCCTCTACAGCTGTCCCAAGCGGAGAGTCTCAGAAGAGGCGGCCACCGTCATACCGTCCAGCAGACGGTACTACGATGTTTCGTTCACCCGCCCCGCTCAATCCCCGGTCCAACATGCCGGTTTTGGACTCACCAGGACCTTTCAGCCCGTATGCGAATCCTCCTACTTCACCATGGAGTAGTGGTGGATTCAGCCACCAGCCTCAACAAAAATCGTCACATCAAATTGTCCCCACCGGGAGCCACCCCCCGCATTTGGCGCAATATTTACCTCCTGGTAGCAACGCTTTTACCAAATCTGTCCCCCTCATGCACCCTATGCAAGGTCGAACGGCTTCAATGCCCCTCCAAAGACGTCAGCGCGATGGAACATTTGACCAAGTGTTACCTGTACCCACTCCGCGCAGACGCAATGATGCTATCGATGTGAGTGGCAATCGAAGCGCACGCATCTTCGATGCATCTACTGGTGTAGTAAATGGCCCGCTACCGTTATACACAAGTCTCTCAGAAGGAGAGCGTGGAACCAACCTAAACATCAGACGACGGAGGTCCCGATCTCAGGTGGAGATCACTCCCGCGAGCGCCGCTCTCCCTCATCATATCGAGAGCCAGCAGTCTTACAGTAGCTCCAACACGTCTACCCCGTCGACAGTCCAAACACTCCTCTCTACTGCCCATTCGACGTCGATTAATACACCACAATCGTCTCAGCACTCGTCCACGGCCGTTCAGACTCACCGCACTGCGTCATCTCGGAGCTTGAGGCGGATGTCTCTCGATTCTCTCGCCCCTACCGACTTGGGGCTTTCTTCAAAGGATAAAAGACGATCTCCCGTTACCCAGAGCGCCGATCCTCGCCACTCAGTGTCCAGCGATTCGCCGCACACAGACAGTTGGTTATCAGATGCTGCACTGGCATACCTTCCATCTGCGAGCATGCCCTCCTTGCTACTTCCTTTGAAACTCCAGTCGAGTTCTGCATTACAGCCGCCTATTCCGACCCCACCGCGACCACCTCGTTCGGCTCTCCGTTCGTCAACGACACTGAGTCATACCGCGTCGTCCCCTGCCAATTCCCCCCTCACTCCTGCTGAAGATGGAGGACCTGCCGTAACAGTCGATATCGAGCTGCCTAAGGGGGCCAGGACGAATGACGAATGGGTCAATTCTTACATTAGAATGTCGGGCTCTACGAAATCGGAGGACCCATTTGAGTTGGAGTTCAGGCCGCAACCGCCTACAACAACTGCTCATCGCGCTCGTGGAACAGCTAACCGCGACGGAACAGGCCGCCCAGTGCCCCCTATCGTCCCACAACCCGACTCGATCGCTCCCTTCCCCACGTCTGAAGTAAGCCCTATGTCTCCGGCGACACCCCTCATGGGAGCGACCACAACCATCAAGGCCGTTCATGAAGCATCCGGCACCATATTTCTCTTCCGTGTCCCGCGGATGAGCACGTCACTCGCAGATCTGCGCAAGAAGCTTTCGAGAAAGCTCAAGGACGCGGAGAACATCAAGATCCCCCCTGAGCAGCTTGAGCTCAGATGCCTCTCTCCTGCCTCAGCTGTTCCGAATGTGGCCAATCGCCCACCCGCTGGTGGTGTAGGCTCTGATGGGAGCGCCAACTCGACTCGTGGGGCTCATGGGCTATGGTTACCGCTCAATACTGAAGCTGACTGGCACATGGCCGCTGCTAACCCCAGTGGAAAAATCACCGTCAAGGTATTTTAATTCGAATCAAGATCAATATATTTTAGTCCTTTCGATCACCTGGGGTATCCAGTGCCGTCTTGGACTAGAGCCCCAACAATCTCGTTGCCTAGACTACTTTATAGACTCAGTGTGTTTTGCTACTGTCCAACTGTGGGTCTCAAACAGGATCGATTGCACACAGATTCCTTTTATGGGATAGATGAAACCAATATATGTAACCCCTATCAATTATACAGATGTCTTATCCAAATTCCTCCGGAATATTCTCAAACGTCCCATCGGGCTGCATCGGACGGTGTTACCATTATTTTTGTTGCACTTTGTCAGCTGGAACGGCTTCGCACTCGGTTGTAAGTTGGGATGGTGAAGGTTGATAGCTTGGTGCGAGATCGGCGCATATGGTCTTGAGAGCGTTGGCTAGATATTCAAAATCGGACACCTGCACAACGTGTTACCCAAGTATAAACGTGAAAGGGTGCATGAGCGAACGAAACATACCTCTGTCCAAATCTGAACGGACGCCCGGGTCCATAGTTTACCATTATGGGTGTATATTGATGAGGAGCAATGCCAACTCTTCAGTAGTCGCAGTTGAATTTCGACGCTAAGCGTTTTGCTTTGCTCAGCTTGTAACGGCGCTGGAAAGGGTAGACGAATATCGACCTATGACGGCTCAACTTTTGTGTGACTGATGAGCAAGTGCAATCGTACCATGCTGGCTGTGAATTCGTCCCGTCCGTCCATGAGGTCCGTCCCAAGGATCTCCGCTGCCTTCCTTCCACCCTCTCGTGCGACGTTATGACAATACTCTTGTATACTCCTCTCCCCTCCAATGCGTTCTCGAAAATCGAGCGCTGTACAGAGGTAGTTAGACCGATCTATTTTTTTGTAAATGGTTACCGAAACGTACCAGCGTTCACGCTCAAGAATGGTCCATGGTCGATTGTTCCGCTCCCTACATCGTGTTCAGTTTGCGCAAGAAGTTGCGAGGCCAAATCACTCACAGTCAAACTGCTCCACGAATGTGACAGGACTAGGTGGCGACACATAGCCCCATGAAATTGGAAGGGTAGCACGCACGTGTTGGTGGTTCCTAGCGACATATGTACGTCAGCTCGAGAAGTCTGGTGACCTTAAAGGGTTCCACCTCTTGGGAACGTAGAGCATGCCTGTCGCGCGCTTTGCATACAGCCATTTATGACAGTTCTACAGACGTACGGTCGGTGACGTTGGCATGCTGTGCTTGTGACTGACCAAGACAAGAAAATCGGGGTCCGCCTTCTTGACGTCCAGAGGCAATTGACCAATTGTATGCGACCCGTCGATGAGAGTCCATATGCCCATACCGCGAGCGATTCTCGTCATCTCTTCCCATGGAAGCGCCATCCCTGGGTTGCTTGAGATAGAATCAATGACTGCCACAATCTGATGATCCGGCAATTTGGGCAAAGACTCGAGATGGTCCTTGAATTGCTGAATGACGGCCTGCGGAGTACTTGGAAATGTGAGGTTGATAATAGAGAGCTTCGGGTGAGGTTCTTTTTCAGCATGGTAACGCAAGGTATTGCTGATCGCTCCATATAATGTGGTGACTGAATGGGATCAGAACACAATGAAAGCGCAAACCAGGGGGACGCACAGCCAACCAGAATATCATCCTTCTTCCACCTGAAGTTCTGAAGGACGGTGTTAATCCCAGTGGTTGCGTTTTGCACGAAGACGACCTCGTCGTTTTCAGCCCCGATAAATGTGGCCAGACGATGTCGAGCAGCGTCGAGCTGGTCCTTTAGCTTCACCTTCATAAAGAGATCTGGATTCGATTCTATCTCCTTTTCTATTTCGTGGACCGCCTCAAGAACAGGCAATGGGGTAGTGCCATACGACCCTAGAGATGCATTGGTCACTCAGCAGAACGGGTGCAACCAATGGTGCTAACCATTGTTGAGGTTGATATAGCTCGGATCCATCCCGAACCATTTTCTCATCCCGCGTCCAAAGACAAACTCAGCCCTCTTTTCCTGCTCGACTTTGCCGATTTGAGCTTCAGCTACCTCGTTCCACTGAGGAGCAGTAGCAGTAGTAGTGGAGAGAATTTCTTGAGTACGTTGCGCGTCGACCCCTACGTAGGTCTTTCCACCCTCGCCATCCAACCACCGGGTGAGTTTCTCCTTGACGAAGGTCTCATAGGACCATATCTTCGAATCCAGGGTATCAATTCCTTTCGCCCATACGTATGTATGCGCATTAACGGCCTGATGGAATTCGCTGGGTAGGTCGAAGGGTTCGAAGACATCCCCACCATCCGCTGTGGACAACGGCTGAACCAGAGCGAGTGGATACACCTTTACCAACTCGCGTTTGTATTCCTGTGGATTATTGATCAGTGTTCGGAAACCGTCGGCCATTCGGACAAACGACTCACGTCGCCTTCGAAAACATCAAGGAGATCCTGTTCGACTTGACTGAGGCCGTAGACCAGATTGCCTCGGACACATTTCTCCTCGCGTGGGAGATCCTTCCCGATGAGTGTTCTGGCTTCCTCAAATGGGATGATTGCAGCTGCGGGAATCGCTTTTCAAAGACCCATCGGGCAGGACATGGTAACGTCGCTCACGGTAGTCACACTCTTTTACATGGTGGCGAGTGTAATTCTTCGCATATGATGAGTTCAGAGCAAGACCGAGGACAACGATCAAAGTACCAAGAGAACGGCTGGCTGAATGCGCAGGTTCTGGACGTCCTGACCAGTCACACGCTTGATAACGGAAGGGTGTAGGAGTGTCCCGTAAAAGAAGAGACAGGATGCCTCGGCGGTGGCCATGGCCGATGCCAGTTGTGCCAAAAGAGAACGTGGATCGGGATCAAGGTGATCGTATACAGGCTCGCTCAATAGCACGACCGAGGCGTATAATTACAATAAGATAAAAGTATCACTGGGCACGGATCTGTGGTCCATCACGAGGTGAAGTATTCTGACAGTGAGCCAAGATCGATGAGGAAGTATCAGGCTGGGGTGACATGAGGAAGATAAACTGGAGACATAGTGAGCAATGAGTGTCACAACATGGTTGAAGAAACGCACTGCAAAGCTCCGAATTTGAACACTTAAATGGAACACTCATTCCGAAGCCAGTGAAGGGCAAATAAGGCAGCGGACTCCTCAGCAGCGGACTTCGATCTTTGTACCATTCCAGGAAGTACCGCTCGCTTACCGCAGGCCTGTACCTCGCAGTAAGTAATCCATTCTTGATTCTGCTCCGTGTCTGAGGCAGTGCGAGTGCGCTGAGGTTCTGCGATATGGTACCTGAGCCCTGGGGTTCGCTCTCGGGTTTCCTTGAGCTGTTGGCGGGAGCCGGTCATTTTTAGGAGATTTGCGGGAAGGTTGTCTTTTTCGAGGATAAAGATGGCGATCGAGGCTCAAGACGATTAGAGATTGGAAAATTTGCTCGGCGTGTACTTGAGGAATGCGTGACTGATTACCTGGGACTAGAGGGAATTCCCTTCGTTATATACTCACCACCATGGAGGCAGGCCGATGTGAAAGTTACTCGTTCCACCCGGGATGACTTTCTCCAGTAGTTTCTCCTTCGCTTATTCTCATACGTGGACTGCGGGCGACGCCAGGAGAGGAACATTTCATTTGGCGAAACGGGCCGCACTCGAAAGGACACCGATTGGCTCTATCGTTTCACCTTGGACGGGTCCATCTGAGTTCCGTCCGTTCTGGAGTTCTTTGAGCACGACAAGGGCAGAGCCTGGCGCCGGCTTCGTCGCCGGTGTAGCTAACGCCGGCCATTGTTGTGAAGAACAGTCACCCAGTCTGGTATTCACGGATAGGAACGGGCGACTTGCTACTGAGTCAGGAATACGGCTCCCTTTGCCGCTCTCATATGCAGAGCTGACGGCTGGCAACCAGACCATTATGACAAGGAGGCGTTCTCCTTGAGATAAGATATTGTAGAGCCCCATTCCTAGGCAGAGGCAGTGATCCCACATGGGAGTTTTGTCAAGAACGAGCTCAAGGTGTGGGACAAAGAACTGCAAGGGTGGACGTTGAACCTTAACGGAGATTGGAACATTAGCGCTTGGACCAGCTCGCCACTTGTTCACCGCCCCAAGTTAGTCACGACAAGCAGATGGCCTCCAGTTTAATGTGCGCGTGTCGCCGAAGGACTGGCCAGTATCCTGGAAAAAACAAAAACAAACATGACACCGCCACATCTACTGTGCAAACTCAAAACCCTCGCATATGCATATGGAGACGGGTAGATACTGGGTAGGATCATACGGCCAAGCGTTGGCCTAGCGGGAGAGGGACGCAGCGAGAACGATCGAACGATCGCCATCACCTACAAACGCACTGCCACGTACCCACGGATCCGTATCCGTATCCGTTATTGAGTTTTTTTTCCGCCAGCACCGCCTCCACCTCAGACCTCGCTCGCCACGCGCATGCAACCATGCACACAAAGAGCCTGAGCAGTCAGCATGGAGTGTCAACACCCACACTGGCCGTCATGTGGACTTTTTATTCCTTGGTTCTTCTCAGGATCAGCGCGAGAGTGACCCGAGGTCCTGGTCGAATTTCTTATGAGAAGCGGGTCAAGGCTATGTTCAGATAGCGTGCACCACAGGAATATCATCCGGATTTCCATTTGCAGTCTATGTCCCGCAGTAAAGTCACACTTTGCCACACCCACGATGTTCCTGGGGAGTCAGGTCTCACACTGCTGCTCTCTCTAAGAGTCCAAATGTCCACGAAGGGAGAGAGGAGTTATTCTCGAACAATCGTGTAAGTATGTATCCGGCGAGGAGCAAAGAAGGCGACATTAAATTACGCTCGACTTCCGCTAGTTAAAACACATAGAACACTACTGATACAGAATCTGACTGAACTCTTGTGTAGTACCATAATCAGACATCACCTCTTTTGCGAAGAGTCCGAAACACAAAACCCCCTATCCCTCGTTCTTATCGCGTCCCACTGTCATTGAATTTCGTATTGACTCCCGATCGGAAGGGAGTGGCATTTAGCTCCCTTGATAGCTCAGCACGTATTTTCGGAAGAATATTAAGACAGTCGTCGAGGACGATTTCGATCGGCTTGGATCTCACCGCTGAGCTTTGACGAATATCCCTGAGAATTTGAAGAACCTCTGTTCCATTCCCAGAATACTCGCATAGAATGATGGACATGACGCCCTTGGACGGGGAGCGAAGAAGGGGAGCAAGTTCTGAGTTGCGTGCTTTATGTAGGGCTTCAAGGACGGGTAAAGTGACATCCTTCTTATACGCTACGACTGCCTGTAGAGGAACAAGCGTCTCGATCCATGATTGAATAGGGGCGCTATGCGAAGTACCGGAAATTTCGAGAGTTGAAACTGTCTTCTTGAAATGGGACGACATAAATGGGAAGTTAGGCGACGAGTGAGCGCGATCATCCAGTCCGTCGAGAGTCAAGCGACGTAACGACGGCAGCCGTAGCCCTCGAGAGAAATAGAACTCGATCGCCACGAGAGCGGATGAATGTATGGCGAGGGATGATAAATGCTCGTGAGAGAGGTTTCTGTTAAATGTGGTATTTAGGGGTCCCAAACGGAGTTTCGTCATATCAAGGTGGCGAAGGTGTCGCAATTTCCTCATCATCGATCCGATGAACGGACCAAAATCTGTGCCACTAACGACTACAGTCTCGACTGATCCATTCTCGTCTGAGAAGACTGGACGAATATTTGAGCAGAATATGTGAGACGTCCGAGAAATAAGAGCCGCTGGAAAGGTACGTGTTAAAGGAACCGAGTCTTCATGACCAATCCAAAGGTACTCCGGAGATGGAAAATTGGGGGGCCATATGTAGGCGGGGTTTCCGATATTTAAACGGCGAATAACTCTACGTCCCAGCGACCCTTCTGCTAATGGTGTCACACTGAATGGAGTGACCGTCAACTCAATGGGGATACTTTCAGATAAGGAAAGGTCATGTGTATATCGGAAAGTGTGGAGGGTGGAAGGAGCGGAAATGGGGTAACAAATATAGCCCCAAAATCGCGGGGTTTGCAGGACAATCCTGCGCCATTGTGTACACACCCCGGCAAGTATCACTGGCGACTGAATGAGTGATGAGTATGGGAGTTGGTTTCGTACAACCTCCACCTCCTCGGCAACACATTCATGGAAAATATGAAGTAGAATCTCAGGAGGAAGGCGACGTAAAGGATGCAAAATCCCCTCGCGCTTGCTTTTGATACTCTGAGCTCCGGCTTCGATCATGGTGGAGAGAGTCGCGATCGCTTCTGACATTTGTTCTCGCAACGTCAGTGTGTTGTGAAGTTCCTCGACTAGGGAGACAACGTATTTTTCTGCATGGTCTAGTGGTCTCTTGAGAACCGAGAGTAGAGTTGCGAGCGCATCTTTGACCATATTCCACTCCTGGACGAAAGTCGCCGTTGACGAAAGGAGTGATGAGAGCATTGGATAATTGGCTTCCAGTGATAAGAGCTCATTATCCAGCTGCAGGAAGAGCGGAGAGATTTGGTTCTGTATCTGCGTGCCGATATCGCGCAAGATCTTTGTCGAAGCAACCGTGCTTTCCAAAATTTGAGCGTTTTTGCTAAGTCGCTTATGCTCGACCGTGTTCTCACTACAAATGTGCTCTAAATTTGCTATCACTAACTCCTGCTGTGCAACGAGTCTGTCCAAGGCTGAGCGTTGGGCGTCGTTCGGGGGAAGGTTCCCGCTTTCCATGAGTTTCTAGCTTTGATAGATCGTGGTGAAGATACAACTGAGTCGCGTTCACTTACAACGAGGGTGCTTGTCCGATGAGCCAGCGACCTGAATATGGAAGGGAGGAAAACGTAACGCGCCTGTCATACATCAGGTTCTGTTCGAGCTATGAGCCCTTGAGATGCGGAAGTAGTCACACCCTCAAGACCGATTTGCTCAATGTATCCTTCCTGAGCAATCGGATTGCTTGTTTCTAACGGTCCGAGCCGTTTAGCGCACCAATCGCTAGCTTGAACTCTCATAGAGGTTGTTGATGTATGTTGTAATATCTGACGTACGTAGAGTGTTATTCGATAGCAAGTTATTACGACGGCGACTCGATGGCAATCTTGATATTCTAACAGAAACAAGCAAGCAAGCCTGAGGGGAAATCACAGATCAAAAAGTAAATAAATTTCAGCGAAATGAAATCAACCAAATTTTACATTCGGGGAAAGTGGAATGAATGCCGTGTTTAACGAAATAGTCGCATATGCCCCGCCCATTTCATCGATAGTCCTCGATTGTCTGTAGGACTCGGATACAGCCATTACTCGCGCTGGTCCTCTGTCCTATAAGCTTTCTTGCGAGTCACTATAGATGGGGCCGACGGGGATTTCAGGCTGGGGGAGTGCATCCTCCAGCTCTCCCGAAAGCTCTGCACGAATGGACGGGAGAATATTGGGGCAACGCTCGAAGGTGACTCTGATCGGCTGGGAATTTGGATGAGTGTTTCGGCTAATCCCTTCGAGCTGTCGGTGAATTGAACTGCCTTCATGCATGTATTCGCGTATGACAAGTGATGTGAGCCCTTTTGGTGGATGCCGGATTGCTCCCTGAGAGTTGGTCTCGGAGTAAAGCAAGTCGAGCGTAGTTAAGGTGGCTT
>WNFL01050835.1_pt1 | contig 14135 bp, 14 predicted proteins | sample 5400361 | NCBI WGS metagenome assembly WNFL01 (sample SAMN13153351, study PRJNA577476) | soil metagenome | isolation source: 40 cm soil on Douglas fir-dominated hillslope | place: USA:California | collected 2013-09-17
GCGACCGCGAAGGAACTGAAGGTGCCAAGGCCGCGCCTCAGTTCCTGCTTATAGCCGAACTGGGCAAGGTCGGCGCTGTCGCGCTCCCCGCCGGCCTGTTCAGTGGTTGCGCTCATCGGAGGTCCTCCAACCAGACGGGCGCGCAAGGCGCCGGGGCGCAGTTTGAGGCGCAAGCGTAGGGCTCAGCGGGGCTAACTGTCCATACCCTTTGGCTGTCGTGACCTGGGAACCTCGGGACCTTTCCGGAAAGTACCTCAGGATAGATCTAGACCTTTTACCGTCGACTACCTACGCTTCGCACCATCCACCCGCGGGAGGCGAGCTTGGAAACTACGGCTGCCGAAGACCTGGACGGGGTCTTCGACCAGGTGCCGAGCATTGCCGCCCGGCCGCGCACGGTTACCGAGCTGCCCGGTGGGCTGACGAACAGGAACTTCAAGATCTCCACGATCAACGGGACGTTCGTGGCGAGGGTCGCTTCCGGAGGCAGCGAGCTGCTGGCGATCGACCGGCAGAACGAGTACCGCAACTCGATGCGGGCCGCCGCAGCCGGCGTCGGCGCTCCGGTGATCGACTACCAGCCGTCGGTCAGCGTGCTTGTCCTGGGGTTCCTCGAGGGCCGGACTCTCGCCAATGCCGATGTGGCTGACCCGGACCGGCTGCGCAGGATCGCGCGAGCCTGCCGCCAGCTGCATGGGGCCGAGCGCTTTGACGGCAACTTCGACATGTTCGAGATCCAGCGCAGGTACCGGTCCGTGGTGGCCGAGCGCGGCATCGCGATCCCGGCCGGCTATGACGACCTGATGGACAAGTTCGACGCGGCGGCCCGGGCGCTCGCCGTCGGCGACGAGGGCACCGTCCCGTGCAACAACGACCTGCTCGCCGCCAATTTCATCGAGAACGGCGAGAAGATCTGGCTGATCGACTACGAGTATGCCGGCAACAACGATGCCTGCTTCGAGCTCGGCAATATCTGGGGTGAGTGCCAGCTACCTGACGAGGCGCTCGCCACGCTGGTCGCCGAGTACTACGGCCGCCCGCTGCGGAACAAGATCGCCAGGGCCATGCTGCTCGGCTTGGCCGGCAAGTACGGCTGGACGCTGTGGGGAGCCATCCAGGCCGCGGTCAGTCCGATCGACTTCGATTTCTGGTCCTGGGCGATGGAGCGGTTCGAGGGCGCCGTGGCCGGATTCTCGGCGCCCCGCTTCGACCGGCTGCTCGATGAGGTTCAGCGCACGGACTGAAGCGTCTTCCACGACTGAGCAGCCCAGCAGGACAGGGATGAGGCAGGATGACCGAGACGGATTGCCGATGAAAGAGCAGAACCCGGGGGGCGGAGGCCCGGGGGGCGGAGGCCCGGGCGGGGTAGTGCAGGCTGGTGCGGGATCACGGCCGGCGCTGCCCCGCCGGGCACGCGTGGTCATCATCGGCGGCGGTGTCATCGGCACGAGCGTGGCCTATCACCTGACCCTGCGCGGCCTGGCCGACGTGCTGCTGCTCGAGCAGGGGCAACTGTCCTGCGGCACGACCTGGCACGCGGCAGGCCTCGTCGGCCAGCTGCGGGCGTCGGAGAGCGGCACAAAGCTCGTGCAGTACTCGACACAGCTCTACGACCGGCTGGAAGAAGAGACCGGGCTGGCTACCGGCTTCCGGCGATGCGGCGGCGTGACGGTCGCCAGGACGGCCGACCGGATGATGGCGCTGCGCCGCACCGCCGCGACTGCGGAGGCCTTCGGGCTCGAGTGCGAGCTGATCAGCCCGGCCCGAGCGGCCGAGCTGTATCCGGTCATGGATGTCTCCGGCCTGGTCGGCGGGATCTGGCTGCCTGGCGACGGCCGGGCCAACCCGACCGACCTGACCGCCGCGCTGGCCAGGGGCGCCAGGACGCGCGGCGCGGTGATCAGGGAACGCACCAGGGTTACGGGAATCGCCGTGGCTGGCGACTCGGCCGCGGGACCAGCGGTGAGCGGCGTGCGGACCGACGAGGGCGACGTCGAGGCCGAGATCGTGATCAACTGCGCCGGCCAGTGGGCCAAACAGGTCGGCGCCATGTGCGGCGTCACCGTCCCGCTGCACTCGGCCGAGCACTTTTACGTGGTCACCGACGAGGTATCCGGCACGCACAGGGACCTGCCCGTGCTCCGCGACCCCGACGGCTTTATCTACGTCAAGGAGGAGGTCGGCGGGCTGCTGGTGGGCGGCTTCGAGCCCGACGCCAAGCCCTGGGTGGCGCCGGACGAGCTGCCCTATCCGTTCGAGTTCCAGCTGCTGGCCGAGGACTGGGACCATTTCGCGATCCTGATGGACAGCGCGATCGAGCGGATCCCCGCGCTGGCCAGCACCGGCATGAAGAAGCTGTACAACGGGCCGGAGAGCTTCACCCCCGACAATCAGTTCATCCTCGGCGAGGCACCGGAGCTGCGGAACTTCTTCGTGGCCGCCGGATTCAACTCGGTGGGCATCGCCTCGGCCGGCGGGGCCGGCAAGGCGCTGGCCGACTGGATCACCGACGGCGACCCCGGGATGGACCTGTCGGTCGTCGACCTCCGGCGCTTCGCCGCATTCAACGGCAACAACCGCTGGCTGCGGGACCGGGTTGGTGAGGTGCTCGGGCTGCATTACGCGCCGCCGTGGCCCAACCGCGAGCTGGTCACGGCACGGCCGTTCCGCCGGTCGCCGGCCTATCATCTGCTCCGGGCCGCGGGCGCGTGCTTCGGTTCCAAGATGGGCTGGGAGCGGGCGAATGTCTTCGCGCCGGTGCTGGCCAGGGGGGACGACCCCCCGGAGCCCCCCGCCGAGGGGAAGCAGCCTGTCATCGAGTACTCATGGGACAAGCCGAACTGGCTGCCTTGGTCGGCTGCCGAGCAGCTGGCAACCCGCGAGGCGGTGGCTGTCTTCGACCAGACTTCGTTCTCCAAGTACCTTCTCACCGGCCCGGCGGCGCTGGCCGCCTTGCAGTGGCTGTGCACCGCCGACATCGACGTGCCGCCGGGGCGGACCGTCTACACCGGCATGCTGAATGCGGGCGGCAGATACGAGGCCGACATCACGGTGACCAGGCTGGCCGCTGACCAGTTCCTGATCTTCAGCAGCGCGGCGTCGACCGAGCGGGACCTGGACCACATCAGGCGCAGGCTACCCGCCGCAGGCGCAGCCCTGGTCGACGTCACCTCCGCCTATGCCGTCTACGGCGTCATGGGCCCGAGGTCGAGGGAGCTGCTTTCCAGGCTTAGCGCTGCTGACCTGGGCAATGAGGCGTTCGGATTCGCGCAGAGCAGGCAGATCGACCTCGGTTACGCGACAGTTCGGGCGACGAGGCTGACCTATGTGGGCGAGCTCGGCTGGGAGATTTGCGTTCCCGCTGAATTCGCGGTCGGCGTGTACGAGGACCTGATGGCGGCCGGCGCGGACCTGGGCGTCGTGAACGGCGGGTACTACGCGATCGAGTCGATGCGACTGGAAAAGGCGTACCGTGCGTTCGGCCGCGAGCTGACGCCGGACTACAACCCGGTTGAGGCCGGGCTGCTGTTCGCCTGCAAGCTGAAGACCGACATCGGCTTCCTCGGCCGGGGTGCGGTAGAGCAGGCCCGGACCGCAGGGCCGCGGCAGCGGCTAGTCTCGGTGGTGCTCGACGATCCGGCCGTGATGATGTGGGGCGGCGAGCTGCTGCTGCGCGACGAGCGTGCCGCTGGCCTGGTGACGTCCGCCGCCTGGGGAGCTACGATCGGCGCGTCGGTCGGGTTGGCGTACCTCAGGTGCACCGGCGGCGACGTGGTGACGCCTGACTACATCAGGTCGGGCCGGTATCAGGTCAATGTCGGGGGCCAGGTGTGTGAGGCGAGGGTGTCATTGCGTCCGCCGGTTGACCCCGATGGGGAGAAGGTGCACCGGTGACCGTTCCGGCGGAGCTAGGGGCGGCCGGCGCGAAGCCGGACGGCACGATGGCTATCAGCGTGTTCGACTTGTTCAAGATCGGGATCGGACCGTCGAGCTCGCACACGGTCGGCCCGATGCGGGCTGCCGCGATGTTCGCCCGCTCACTGGTCTCCGACGGACTGGCCGACCGGGTAGCGGCGATCCGGGTGGAGCTGTTCGGCTCGCTCGGGGCGACGGGTCACGGGCACGGCAGCGTCGCCGCGGCCGTGCTCGGCCTGCTAGGCGAAGACCCCGAGACCGTGGATCCGTCGGCCACCACGTCGATCGTCGACCGGGTGCGCCAGACGGGGAAGCTGGCGCTCGGCGGGTCGGCTAATTCGGCGGTGGCCCGGGAGATTGACTTCGACGTTGATAACGACATCGTGCTGCACCGGCGGAAGCGGCTGCCATTTCATTCGAATGCGATGGTGTTCAGCGCCCAGGACGCGAGCGGCGGTGAGCTGAGCCGCCGCACGTACTACTCCGTCGGGGGCGGCTTCGTGCTCGGCGATGACCAGGCGGGCGGCCCGCGGCTGATGCCCGATTCCGTGGCGGTGCCCTATCCGTTCGCCAGCGGGGCCGAGTTGCTGAAGCGCACGCGGGCGAGCGGCCTGCCGATCAGCGGCGTGATGCTGGCCAACGAGCTCGTACGCCCCGGGGGGTCGCCCCCCCGGGCCAGTACCGATGAGGCGGCGATCAGGTCTGGCCTGCTGCGAATCTGGTCGGTCATGCAGGATTGCGTCGCGGCGGGCTGCGAGGCCGGCGGCGTGCTGCCCGGCGGGCTTAAGGTACGCAGGCGCGCCCGCAACCTGCGGGACAAGCTCGAGCGCACGTCAGATTTGACCGATCCGCTGTATGCGATGGAGTGGGTGACGCTGTACGCGCTCGCGGTCAACGAGCAGAACGCCGCAGGCGGCCGGGTAGTAACGGCACCGACCAATGGCGCGGCCGGCATCATCCCCGCAGTGCTGCACTACTACACCAGGTTCGTTCCGGGCGCCAGCGATGACGGCGTCATCGCTTTCCTGCTGACGGCGGCCGCGATCGGTGTCCTGTTCAAAGAGAACGCGTCTATCTCCGGTGCTGAGGTCGGCTGCCAGGGCGAGGTCGGCTCCGCCTGCTCGATGGCCGCTGCCGGGCTGGCTGAGGTGCTCGGCGGCACCCCCGAGCAGGTCGAGAACGCCGCCGAGATCGGGCTTGAGCACAATCTGGGGCTGACCTGCGATCCAGTCGGCGGCCTCGTCCAGATCCCGTGCATCGAGCGGAACGCGATCGCTTCGGTGAAGGCGATAACGGCGGCACGGATGGCGATCAGGGGTGACGGCGAGCACCACGTGTCGCTCGACAAGGCGATCAAGACGATGCGCGAGACCGGTGCGGACATGAAGGAAAAGTACAAAGAGACCTCGCGCGGCGGCCTGGCGCTGAATGTCGTGGAGTGCTGAACAAAGCTACTTTGCCAAGCCCGTAGCCCGTGTCCAATCTCGCCCTCCGAGTCGCACCGAGAAGTGGCTGTTTGATGACCGACTCGACTAGGCCCGCGCGGCTCCTCGGCACGTTGCTACTCGCCGGAGCCGGGGTCGGCGCCCTGCCGCTCCCGTCGGTTGTGAGCTCGCGGGCCGACGGCGGGCTCGGACACGCAGCTCACCCCCGATAAGACCAATCAGGCCGGCGCGGTCGTCTACGCGGTCCCGGTGCGGGCAGCCGGCCTGAAAGTGACGTTCGACGCGCAGCTCGGCGGCGATGGCGGCCAGGGCGGCGACGGACTCACGTTCGCGCTGCTCAACCCGGCCAAGACCACCTCAGGTAGCGTCGGCGACCCTGGAGTCATGTTGGGGCTCGGCACGAATGCTGGCGTTCCGGCGTCGGGGTGGTCCTAGCTACCGACGGGCCGACCAGCCCGGCAGGATTCGTCGGCATCTCGACACGGATCGGGCTGAACGGGCTGACGTATCAGCGTGCGGCGCACGGCATCGGATCGCTGACGCTGGGCACGAACAAGGTCACTGTCACGGTCACCAGGCCAAAGAACCTTGCCCCCGTCGTGACCGTCTACCTGGCCGACGTGCAGCACTGCACCTGATCCGCACCGTGTCCATCTCGGCGTCCGGCTAGCACACGCCCTCATGGTGCCGGAGTGCTGCGGACGAGCGGGCGACCGGCCAGCGGGGTAGGCTGTGGCGGGTCCGGCTTGAATGCGGGGCCATGCGGGACTAAAGAATCGCCCCTGCGGGTTAGGATTCTTGTCCGCGGCGGAGTAGCTCAGTCAGGCAGAGCAAGCGGCTCATAATCGCTGTGTCGCCGGTTCAAGTCCGGCCTCCGCTACGAACACCGGGGAAACGCAGGTCCCGCGGCTTTTGCTGCGGCTGTCCTGCCAGTTACCCTTGAGGCCCACACCCCAACAGGAGAAAGGCGCTCCACCGTGGCTGCGACCGACATCAGGCCCAAGATCACCCTGGCCTGTCAGGAGTGCAAGCACCGCAACTACATCACCAGGAAGAACCGGCGCAACGACCCGGACAGGCTCGAGCTCAGCAAGTACTGCCCGTTCTGCCGCAAGCACCAGCCGCATCGCGAAACGCGCTAGCATCCCGCGCCTGGCAGACGTGATCGTTTCTCTAGGCTGGAGCGAGCTTGGCCATCAACCCCGACTTCCTCGGCAAGACCTTCCCGCCCGGACCGGCCTACGAGATCAGCAGGGTCAAGCTGGCCGAATTCGCCGATGCGATCGGTGACCCGAATCCGGTCTACCGCGATCGGTCGGCCGCCGTGGAGGCAGGGTTTCCTGACGTAATCGCGCCGCCAACGTTTCCGTTCGTGATCAGCATCGCGAGCAGCGCGCGTGCGCTGGCCGATCCCGGCCTGAACCTCAACTACGCGATGGTGGTGCACGGCGAGCAGCGGTTCAGCTACGTCAGGCCGCTGCATGCTGGAGATGTGGTGACGGCGCAGGTCACGATCTCCGACATCAGGGAGGTCGGCCGCAACTCGACGATGACGACGACCACGCAGATCAGCACGGTAGACGGCGAGCACGTGTGCACCGCGTACTCGACCCTCGTGGAGCGGGGAGGCGCCCAGTGAAGGGGGATGGGGAGGTGGGTGGGGATCAGGTCAGCTACGACGACGTCGAGGTCGGCACCGACCTGGCTGCGGTCAGCTATCCGGCCACCAGGCTGAGCCTGGTGAAGTACTGCGGCGCTTCTGGCGACTTCAACGTCATCCACTGGAACGAGCGCATCGCCAGAGCGGTCGGGCTGCCGGATGTCATCGCGCACGGCATGTTCACGATGGCGCAGGCAGGCCGCTTCGTGACCGACTGGGCCGGGCCGAAGGCCACCGTCGTGGACTTTGGCGTGCGATTCTCCTCGCCTGTGGTGGTGCCGGACGACGATGTCGGGGCCGCCATCACCGTGAGCGGGCAGGTCGAGGAGAAGCTGGACGGCAACCGGGTCGCGTTGGCGCTGACCGCTCGGTCGGCGGAGACGAAGGTGCTGACCAGGGCCCGCGCCGTCGTCCGTCTGCCCTAGCCCCCGCGATCGTCAACTGGACCCCGTAAGCTCACCTGGTGCTCATGATCAGCAAGCAGGTTCCCCTGTCGGGCATGACGACGCTGCAGGTGGGCGGGCCTGCGGCGCGGTTTGCCGAAGCGCGGACGGCCGAGGAGCTCGTCGAGGCGGTGCTGGCCGCCGATAACGCCGGCGAGCCGCTGCTCGTGCTCGGCGGAGGCAGCAACCTGGTCGTGTCCGACGACGGCTTTCCTGGCGCGGTGCTGCGGGTGGCGACGACCGGCGTAGCCGCGCGGGGGGCAGACGACCGGGTCCTGGTCACCGTCGCCGCTGGCGAGCACTGGGACCGGCTCGTCGAGTGGTCCGTCGCCGAAAAGCTCGCCGGGCTGGAGTGCCTGGCAGGCATCCCCGGGCTGGCCGGCGCCACCCCGATCCAGAACGTGGGCGCGTACGGCCAGGAGGTCGCGGCAACCATCATCGTGGTCACGGTGCTCGACCGGGCCAATGGCTCGGTCAGCTATCTGGCCCGCGACGAGTGCGGCTTCGGCTACCGGACCAGCCGGTTCAAGCGGACCGTCCTGCCGCAGGCCATGCCCCCCGGCCCGGGTCAGGGGCCGCCCGGACCCGGGCCTACGGGCAGGTACGTCGTGCTCAATGTCACGTTCGCGCTCGAGCGCGACCCGATGTCGGTCCCAGTGAGATATGCCGAGCTCGCGGCGATGCTAGGAGTGGCGACCGGGGACCGGGCGCCGCTGGCCGACGTCAGGGACGCTGTGCTGGAGCTGCGCCGCGGCAAGGGCATGGTGCTCGACCCCGCCGACCCCGACACCGCGAGTGCCGGGTCGTTCTTCACTAACCCCGTTCTGGGCACCGGCGAGCTGGCCAGGCTGGAGCGCGTCGTAGCGGTCCGCCGCCCGGGGACCCGCGTGCCTACCTTTCCTGTCGCGGCCGAGCTCGGCCAGGGCGGGGATTCCGGTCGCGGCCTGGCCAAGGTGCCAGCGGCCTGGCTGATCGAGCAGGCCGGGTTCGACAAGGGCTATCCAGGCCGTGGAGCGGCCAGGATCTCCTCGAAGCACACGCTGGCGCTGACCAACGCCGGCGGGGCGACTGCCGCCGACCTGATCGGCCTGGCGCATGAGATCGCGGCTGGCGTGCGTTCGGCGTTCGGAATCGAGCTGGCTCACGAGCCTGTGCTCGTCGGCCTGAAGCTGTAGCGGCCGGCTCCGCGGGCTAGCGGGCCGCAGGCCGCGGTACTGTCAGCGGGCGGCTGGCCGGGGTACCCTCAGCCGGGTCAGGTTCGGCCAGCCAGGAGTCAATGCCGGACAGCAGCCTGGCCCTGACGGCGGGCGGGGCCGCCGATCCTCCCACGGACATCCTCGCCAGATCCGCCAGGCGATCATCGGCCAGCCCGTGCGCGCCCCTGGCTAGCTCGTATTGCGCCGTCAACCGCGACCCGAACAGCAGCGGATCGTCGGCGCCGAGGGCCACCTTGACGCCGGCGTCGAGCAGGCGAGTCAGCGGCACCTCAGCTGGCGTCGCTGCCACTCCGAGCGCGACGTTCGACGCGGGGCAGACCTCCAGCGTTGTCTGCCGCTCCGCAATCCGGCGGACGAGGGCAGCCTCACCGGCGGCCGCCACGCCATGCCCGATCCGGTCGGCGTTCAGCTCGTCGAGGCAGCCGCGTACGCTCTCCGGGCCTGCCAGCTCGCCCCCGTGCGGCACTGCGAGCAAGCCTGCCCTGGCCGCGATCCTGAACGCGGCGGCGAAGTCGGCTGGCCGGCCGCGGCGCTCGTCGCTGGACAGGCCGAAGCCCGTCACGCCGCGCCCGGCGTACCTGACAGCCAGGCGCGCGGCGGTCCTGGCGTCGAGCGGATGCCTCGTCCTGTTCGCCGCGATGATCACGCCGATGCCGACGCCAGCCGCGCTGGCAGCCTCGGCGGTCGCGTCGAGAACCAGCTCGACGAACGCCGTCAGCCCGCCGAACCTGGCCGCGTAGCCGGATGGATCTACCTGGTACTCGAGCCAGCCCGAGCCTTCTGCCCGCTCGTCCTGTGCCATCTCGGTCACCAGACGGCGCAGGTCGGCTTCGGTCCGCAGGACCGCCCTGGCACAGTCGTAGAGGCGCTGGAACCTGAACCACCCGCGCTCGTCGGTGCCGCGCAGCCTGGGCGGCCACTCGCTCCCGAACGCGTCCGGCAGCGTGATCCCGTGCAGGTCGGCAAGCTGGATCAGCGTGGCGCGGCGCATTGCGCCGATGAAGTGCAGATGCAGGTGCGCCTTGGGAAGCAGGTCAAGCCGGCGTGCCATCCGCCTAGTCCGCCGCCGGGCAGCCGTCAGCGGGCCTGAGCAAGGAAGTCGCCGAGCCGGGTCAGGCCGACCTCGAGGTCCGCATCGGCCAGGGCGGCCGACAGCCGGAAGTAGCCCGGCGCCCCGAACGCCTCGCCAGGAACGACCGCCACCTCGGCCTCGGCGAGCACGACCTCGGCGAGCTCGGCAGAGGTCGTGATCTGTCGGCCGGCCAGTTCCTTGCCGAGCACGCCCTTGACGCTCGGGAAGCAGTAGAACGCTCCCTCTGGCAGCGGGCAGATGACCCCAGGGATCTTGTTCAGCATGATGGTCATGAGCTCTCTGCGGCGGTCGAAGGCCTCGCGCATCCGTTCGACCGCGGACAGGTCGCCGGAGACCGCGGCCAGCGCCGCCGCCTGCGCGACGTTGCACACGTTCGAGGTGGCGTGCGACTGCAGGTTCGTCGCCGCCTTGATCACGTCCTGCGGCCCGATCATCCAGCCGACGCGCCAGCCGGTCATCGCGTAGGTCTTAGCGACGCCGTTCAGCACGACGCAGCGATCGGCCAGATCAGGAGCGGACACGGAAATCGAGGCGAACCTGGCTTGTCCGTAGACCAGGTGCTCGTAGATCTCGTCGGTGACCACCCAGAGCCCGCGGCCGCCCGCCCACCGGCCGATCTCCGCTACCAGTTCAGGCGGGTAAACCGCGCCGGTCGGGTTCGACGGCGAGACGAAGACCAGCATCTTGGTCTGGTCGGTGCAATGCGCTTCGAGCCTCTCGACCGTGGTCAGGTAGCCCGAGCTCTCGTCGGTCCGCACCGGTACGGTCACGCCGCCCGCCAGCGCGATTACCTCGGGGTAGGTCGTCCAGTACGGCGTCGGCAGCAAGACCTCGTCGCCGGGGTCAAGCAGCGCGGCGAACGCCTGGTAGACGGCCTGCTTGCCGCCGTTGGTGACCAGTACCTGGCTCGGCTGCACGGCGAGGCCGGAGTCACGGGCCGTCTTGGTGGCGATGGCCTCCCGCAGCTCGGGCAGTCCCGCGGTGGGGGAGTACTTGTGGAAGCGCGGGTTCGCGCAGGCGCGCTGGGCCGCCTCGACGATGTAGTCAGGCGTCGGGAAGTCAGGCTCGCCGGCGCCGAAGCCGATGACCGGCCGGCCGGCAGCCTGCATCGCCTTGGCCTTCCCGTCGACTGCCAGCGTCGCCGACTCGGCGATGGCGGATATGCGTGCGGAAAGTCTGGGCTTGCTCGGTGCCATGGCTAGCATCTTTTCACCTCTGGCCGGTCTGGCCGGCAAGGCGGGCGATATGCTGCGCGGTTCGACGCGGGGGGCGCCGGCAACGTACACTTCAACATCTGGTGGTTCTCCGTCAGGCTGCGCAAGCGTGCCTGCGGTTCCACGCAGAGGGCAGTAGCTCAATTGGCTAGAGTCCCGGTCTCCAAAACCGGCGGTTGGGGGTTCGAGTCCCTCCTGCCCTGCGAGTTGGCCCGTAACCCGCGGGCCCCGCACCGGCGCGAGCCGGCCGTTTGACCAGCGCTACAGGTGAGGACATGGCGACTCAGGTACGTGGCCCGCAGGCCAGAAGGCCGGTTAAGTCCGGGGGTTCGGCGAAGCCGGAGCGGACGAGCCCGGTCGTCTTCGTGCGGGAGATCAGGGCCGAACTCAGGAAGGTGATCTGGCCGACCCGCAAGGAGCTGATCACCTACACCACGGTCGCAGTCATCTTTATCCTGATCATGGTGGGGATCGTCACCGGCGTGGATACCGTCCTCACGAGGCTGGTGTTCGCCGTCTTCGGTCGCTGATGGCTGAAGGGCTGAGTCGTAACCGTGCGCTAAGCGTGGCAGCATGATCACGGGAGGTTAATTCCTCTCGGTCCGCTCATGCGGGGGACATCGGCCAGGACGAGAGCGCAAAGGCCTGCGCGCGCGGAAGCCGCGCAGGAAGCAGCAGAGAGAAAGAGTAATCGTGTCCGACTCCGAACAGGTCGGCAGGCCGCTGGCCGGGCCTAACGACGAAGACCAGGCCGACATGCTCGGCGAGTCAACCGCGGTCGCGGACGGCTCAGCCGACGGCGCCGGTGTGGCGCGGGACGCTGCGGAAGCCGCGGAGGCCCAGCAAGCGCAGGAGGCTGAGCAAGCCCAGGAGACCCAGCAAGCCGAGGAGGCCGAGGAGGCCGAGGAAGCGGATCCGGTCGCCGCGTTCGAGGCAGAGCTTCGGCAGCTGCCAGGTGAGTGGTACGTCGTGCACTCCTACGCCGGATACGAGAACCGGGTCAGGGCCAACCTGGAGAGCCGCACCCAGTCGCTGAACATGGAGGACTACATCTTCCAGATCGAGGTCCCCACGCATGAGGTGATCGAGGTCAAGGGCGGCAAGCGACAGCAGGTGCAGGAGAAGGTTCTGCCCGGATACATCCTGGTGCGGATGGACCTGACCGACGAGTCATGGGCAGCGGTGCGCAATACCCCTGGCGTGACCGGCTTCGTTGGCCTGTCCAGCCGGCCGTCGCCGCTGAGCCTGGACGAGGTCATGTCCCTGCTCGCGCCGGTGCCGGAGGAGAAGGCGGCCAAGAAGGCCGAGACGCTGCGGGCCGCCGCCGTGGACTTCGAGGTGAACCAGTCGGTTACCGTTATGGACGGCCCGTTCGCGACGCTGCCAGCGACGGTCAGCGAGATCAACCCCGATACCCAGAAACTGAAGGTGCTCGTGTCGATCTTCGGCCGAGAGACGCCGGTGGAGCTGTCCTTCGACCAGGTCAGCAAGATCTGAGCAACTCAAGCACGACAACGATAAGGATTTCAGGCAGATGGCTCCGAGGAAGAAGAAGATCGCCGCGGTCGTCAAGGTCCAGCTGAACGCCGGCGCGGCGACTCCCGCTCCGCCTGTGGGCACGGCGCTCGGCCCGCACGGCGTCAACATCATGGACTTCGTCAAGCAGTACAACGCGGCGACCGAATCGCAGCGCGGCAACATCATCCCGGTCGAGATCACGATTTATGAGGACCGGACGTTCTCGTTCATCACCAAGACGCCCCCGGCCGCCGAGCTGATCAAGAAGGCGGCCGGCGTGCAGAAGGGCAGCCCGGAGCCGCACAAGACCAAGGTCGGCAAGATGACCAAGGCGCAGGTCAGGGACATCGCGCAGACCAAGATGACGGATCTGAACGCCACCACCATCGAGGCGGCCGCGCAGATCATCGCCGGAACCGCCAGGTCGATGGGGATCACCGTCGAGGGCTGACCGGCCCCCGGCACACCCGATAGTGGCAGAGCCAGGCGCTGGCCCGCAGACCACGACTTCTCTGACAGTCAGAGGGAGAAAGAACATGAAGCGCAGCAAGGCTTACCGCAAGGCTGACGAGCTGATTCAGCCTGAGAAGCTATACACGCCCGTGCAGGCGGTCGACCTGGCCAGGAAGACTTCGACCACCAAGTTCGACTCGGCGGTCGAGGTGGCGATCAGGCTCGGCGTTGACCCGCGCAAGGCCGATCAGATGGTGCGCGGCACCGTGAACCTGCCGCACGGCACGGGCAAGACCGCCAGGGTGCTGGTCTTTGCGGTCGGCCAGCGCGCCGAGGAGGCGCGCGCTGCTGGCGCGGACATCGTCGGCTCTGACGAGCTGATCGAACGAGTCCAGGGCGGCTTCCTCGATTTCGACGCGGTCGTCGCCACGCCTGACCTGATGGGCAAGGTCGGCCGTCTCGGCCGGGTGCTCGGCCCGCGCGGCCTGATGCCGAACCCGAAGACCGGCACGGTGACCGCTGACGTCGCCAAGGCCGTCACCGAGATCAAGGGCGGCAAGATCGAGTTCCGCGTTGACCGACACGGCAACCTCCACTTCATCATCGGCAAGGCGTCGTTCGACGACCGGGCCCTGGTGGAGAACTACGCGGCGGCAATCGACGAGGTCGTCAGGCTGAAGCCGGCCGCCGCGAAGGGCCGGTACCTGAGGAAGATCACCTTCACCACGACCATGGGCCCTGGCGTTCCCGTCGACCCGTCAGTGACCAAGGGCCTGACGGCCGAACTCGAGGAAGCCGCCGCCAGCTAGGTTCGCCCAAGGCTGGCTGCCCCAGGGCGGCTTCCCCGGGGCGGCTACCGCGGCTACCCCGGGGCGGCTACCCGGGGCCAACCCCCCGGCGAAGCCGGGCAGGAGCCACAGGTGCCGCCTCACGGCGGCACTTTGCGAGGCATCTGCCGCAAAGTCTGATTCCGGGGCCCGGTTCCGCCTTTGACGTACGCCGTACGTGTAAAGTTCGGGTCTTATATGGTCCTTTCTCTTCACGTAGTACCAAGGTCTTCAGCTAGTCCGTAAGCCTTCGCTGAGTGGGCCCAGTATCCAGCGATTTGGCGGAAAGGGCGTCGGCGCGTACCCTTGGTGTCGCCAAAGACCGTCGGCTGCTGCCGTGCGACGCGCAC
>WNFL01125157.1_pt1 | contig 14135 bp, 12 predicted proteins | sample 5400361 | NCBI WGS metagenome assembly WNFL01 (sample SAMN13153351, study PRJNA577476) | soil metagenome | isolation source: 40 cm soil on Douglas fir-dominated hillslope | place: USA:California | collected 2013-09-17
CGCTGTTCGCCACAAGCGCGCTGAAGAAGTGACTGCCGTGCGTCAGGTGATGCTCGCCGCGCACAGCCATCCGCTTGAGCTGCCCTGGCGGCAGAGTCGCAGCCGCCGGGAGCCGCGGGCAAGCCGGATCAGAATTCTGGCCAGCGCTGATGGTGACAAACGCCTGAAACTTGTACGGCTTCGGTCTCATGGCACCCCCCGAGTGCCAGCTGAGCAGAAATATTAAGCATATCAGGACATGAATTCGTGCTAACGCTCCCCGCGGATGTTCTCATCTTCACCGTTTAATTCAGGGCTGAACCAACTGCGGCCGTCAAGCGTTACCTAATGGGCGGGAGCGGCCACGGGCTGCGGCATGCCCTCGTTCAGTTCTGCCGGTACGGAGCGAAAGGAAGATCTCATGCGATTTACTCGCAGGTTCACCCTGGCAGCCGTCGGCATGGCCGCCGTTACTGGGGCGGCACTGACAGCGACTGCATCGGCCTTGGCCGCGCCAGGCGTGCACTCGGCGTTCATCGGGCACTTTCACCACACCAGCAAGGTCGCATCGACTGTGCCGCGCAATGGTGATGTCAACCCGTATGGCGTGGTGGTGGTCCGGCGCAGCCAGGGCCGCCTGCGCCAGGGCGACATCCTGGTCAGCAACTTCAACAATTCCAAGAACCTGCAGGGGACTGGATCGACGATTGTCGAGATCAGCCCGAGCGGGCGCCGGATCGTATTCGCCCACATCACCAGGGCGTCGTTGCCCGGCCGCTGCAATGGCGGCATCGGCCTGACGACGGCGCTCGTGCTCGTGCACGGCTGGGTCATCGTCGGCAACCTGCCGTCGAAGAACGGGCAGGCCGCGACCTCCTCACCCGGATGCCTGCTCGTCCTGGACAGCAGCGGCAAGGTTCGCAAGATCTTCAGCGGTCATGGCATTAACGGACCGTGGGACGCCACTGCTGTCGGCCACGGCCGGTCCGCGGCGCTGTTCGTCACCAACGTCCTGAACGGCACCGTAGCGGCGCACGGCGGCGTGGTCCATCGCGGCACGGTGCTGCGGATCGTCATCGGGTTCGGCCGCGGCCAGCTGCCTGCGATCCGAAGCGTTACCAAGGTCGGATCGGGCTTCGCCGAGCGGACAGATCCCGCTGCCTTCGTGGTCGGGCCCACCGGGCTGGGCCTCAACCGCAATGGCACGCTGTACGTCGCCGATACGGCGATGAACCGGATCACGCAGATCAGCCAGGCGCTGGTCAGGCACTCCTCAGCCGGTACTGGCACGGTACTGACGTCGGGGGGCAAGCTCAACGCCCCGCTCGGCATGACGATCGCACCCAACGGCGACGTGCTCACCGTCAACGCCAACGACGGGCGGATCGTGGAGACCAGCCCGTCCGGCATGCAAGTAGCTTCACGGTTCCTCGACCGCTCGGGCAGCCCGCCCGGAAGCGGCGCCCTGTTCGGGGTGACGCTCGCCCCGACCGGCAGCGGCGTGTACTACGTCGATGACGCGGCCAACACGCTGCGCCTGCTGCACTGACGCCTCAGCCTGAGCAGGATCGTGCGGCCGGGTGTCACTTGGGGGGGCGCGGCCGCACGATCCTCGGGGAAGAGAGGCCGGCCGAAACCTTGCTCAGGCTTCGTCAGCCGGGTCGTCGGAGGCGTCCATCAGGTACGAGTCATCGGGCACCTCGGGCAGAGGGTTGCGGTTCGCGATCATCTCGGAGTCGAGTTCGAAGTCATCCAACTCCTGCAAGACCTCGCCCTTTTTGTCTTCCTTACCCTTTTTCTCGGTGCCCTGGTTGAAGATCTCGTCACAAACCCGGCGGTAGAGATCCTCTGGATAAGGAATATGGTCGATCGTGCGCAAAGCCTGATCTTGGCCCGCTGACTCGACCACGAATTCGCCGTAGCCCAACAATCGGCCGGCAAGAGACCGGCGGAAACTCATGTCAGTCACTTTTGACAGCGGCATCATTGCCACGCTGCGGGTGAACACGCCCGAGGTCAGCAGGATGCGCTTCGAGGTAATCACGAAGTAATCGACGGCCCAGTTAATAGCCTGCCAGATCAGCCGGACCATCAGTACGCCCCAAAGGCCCCAGATGATCAAGATCAACGTGGTGTGGCCGCGCAACAAAGTAGCCGACAGGATAAAGGCAGCGAGCAATCCAGCGACTGCATAAGCGCTTGCAGGCAGAAGCACCGCCGGATGCCGCCGCACCATCGCTACGCAGTCTTCGTTCGGCAGCAAGTACCTTGCGGCGCCAGCGGGCTCCTCTTTAATGGTAGCCGCCGGGATCATGGGCTACAGCTTTATGTTGTTGAGGAACTTGGCCATCGAGTTGCCCGCCGTCTTAAGCCAGTCCAGAGCGCCGGTGACGACGTTAGCTGCTCCGTGCGGGTTGGTGGCGAGGTAGTAGATCACGAAGGCGATGCCCGCCCACGTCAGAACCTTCTTCAAATTCCCGGTCACCTCCCTACTTGGACGCACGAACTCGTGCAGGCGGCACTGGCCTCAGCATAGCCCACTACCCATTGCAGACCAATGGCAGTCAACCGCTCGTGCAACCATAGCTTCAAGGGAGTCACAGCCCAGCACAACCACGCCGATTCTTGACCGAAAGCCGTTACTGTTCTTGGTGCGGCGCGCCGGCTCCCGAGCGGACGGCCCCCGCGGCCGACGTGAACGCGCTCGATGCTGGACGGAGAAGTGACTGTGGCCGAGGTAACAAGCGGTGACTTCTGCATTGCCGTCTACCGCGAGGACGACGTCTGGGAGGCCGAGGTTCTCCCCGCGGCGGTGATCGGGAGCCTGGAATCGATCATCCACGCCCTGCGCCAGCAGCCGAGCATCGGAGGCGTGGTCGGCCTTACGGCCGTCGGCGATGACTTCTTCGTCATGACCAGGGTCACCGGCGCCCATACGGCGGTGTTCCTCTCCGATCTGACCGCATCGGTGGACTGGCCACTTGCGAGGCAGGTGCTCGAGTACCTGGACATCCCTGTGCCCTACGACGAGGACCTGGACCAGGTGCTCCCCGCCGGGGACCTGTCCATCCTGGCCGACCTCGGCGTAGACGAGATGGAGCTCTGCGCGTTGTCCGGCGACTTGGACCTGTTCCCGGATGAAGTGCTTGCCAGCCTGGCCCGCAGGGTCGGCTTCGGTGCCGCCTTCGATCGGGCACTAGAGTCATTGACCGGGCAGTGACGGACGGGTAATGAAAATGACGGATCGGTGACATGCCAGATGCCGGCGTAACGTCCGGTTACGTATCCTCGTTCGAGCCCAGCATGCGGCTGGCAATGGAACAGGCGGCCCGAACCGAGACCGGCTCCGCGACGGGTTCCGACATCCCTGTCGGCGCCGTCGTCCTCGCTCCGGACGGTGCCGTCGCCGGGACGGGGCACAACCAGTGCATCGGGACCGCTGATCCGACCGCGCACGCCGAGATCGTGGCCATAAGGCAAGCAGCCGCGACGATCGGGTCATGGCGCCTGGACGGCTGCACCCTCGTGGTCACGCTCGAGCCTTGCACCATGTGCGCCGGCGCCGTGCTGAACGCCAGGATCCGCCGGCTGGTCTACGGTGCCGCAGATTCGCGGGCCGGCGCGGCCGGCTCGCTCTGGGACGTCGTTCGGGACCGCAGGCTCGGGCCGCCCGTCGAGGTGATCGGCGGGGTGCTCGCCGAACCGTGCGCGGCCCTGCTCACCAGCTTCTTCGAGCGGCTGCGGGCCGAATAGCCCCGGCTAGGCAAAGTCAGCGGCGGCGGACGCGCTGCCTGGCTCTTCCTCAGGTAGGCTCAGCGGCGGTGGAGTCGCCTAGTGGCCGAGGGCGCACGCCTCGAAAGCGTGTGAAGGGGCAACCCTTCCGTGGGTTCAAATCCCACCTCCACCGCTGCTGACCTGGGATGATGCGGAACCCGTCCTCGGCGCTCGTCGCCTGGATGACGTCCTTTGTCTCAGTTTCTGGCTCATTAAACTCATCGACTTATGCCTCATTCCGGACAAACCAATGTCACGGCGAGGACCTGCCAGGTTCCGTTGTGCCTGGTCAGGAATGTGCCGGACGACGGCGAACAGAACGGCGCACGCCGCCGAAGGGTGCGCCCTATCCGTTCAGGGCTGGCCGGAACCGTCCGCGACCGGCCGGATGCCCGCCACGGTCAACCTCAACGTCGACCTCGACATCATGCTCGCCGTGCTCGCCCAGGCCCTCACCGCCGCGCTCCGCGCCCGGCTGCCCGGCTACGCCGCCGCCACCCCCGAAGTCATCCAGCGCCGCTTCCCGAAACCCCCGGCCAGATCATCACCACCAGCGACACCATCACCATCCGGCTCGAACGCGCGCCTACGCACCCGTCCTCCGCAAGGCCAGCCTGCCCGAAGGTACCCGCATACCCTGGCTGGGCAACCGAGCCATCCACTACGAGTTCAGCTGACCTTGCGCCGATCCGGCTGCGTGGAAATCCGCGCTAACGAAACGACGAGTTCCGGTCAGCCGCCCTTGCTACCTGGCGTCCGGGATATCCATCAGCAGGCCAGCCGACCACATGGCTGCACGGAGCGGCTCCATCACGGCGGTGGCCTAGTGGCCGTGCCCGGCCAGTGCCGGTTCCGCCACGACGGCAGCCGGCATCAGCGGCGCGGAGTAGGGCCATTGCGGCGCTAGACCCATCGCGACGGCCACATCGGGCACGCCGGCACCGGACCGAATCGGGTCGACGAACGGCAGCGGCCGGCAGGCAGCGAGGATGACCTGGAAGAGGTGGTCCACGCGGCTCAGGTCGCGGATCGGTGCGCCGCGCCGTTGCTCGGGCCGGAATCGCGGATGGTGGGCCAGGATCAGCGCCGCGGCTGCCGCCACGTGTGCCGCAGCCGCGCCGCTGCCGTCCAGCGGGCCGTAGCTCGCGGGCGGCAGGCCGGAGACGATTGCCACGCCGGGAGCGCAGCAGTCCAGGCCCGGGCCGGTGCTGGCGAATGCCGGGACGAACATGCCGTCCGGCGCAACCTGCGCGCCGATATGCGCGGCGTGGCCGCTGTCGGCCGGGAAGGACCGGAGCTGTCCGACGGCACCAACAGCCAGCACGCCCGGTTCCGCGGCTGGGTAGGTGATCGGCCCGGCCGAGTCGCCAGCCGCTGCGATGCAGGCAACTCCGCTGGCGCGGGCGTGCTGGACCTTCTGGCTCAGCAGCCACGACGTCTCGGTGATGCCAACGGAGATCATGGCAACGTCAACCTCGAGATTGATGCAGTAGTCGAGCGCTTCGATCAGGTCGCACGCCCGGCCGCCGGGCACGGCGCGGCAGACATGCACCTCGGTTTCCGGCGCGAGCCCGACTACGCCGGCCCCGTCGTCGCGGCCGGCGATAAGTATCGCCTCATGAGTGCCGGTGCCGAGTAGGTCCCGCCGCCAGCTCTTGTCGTCCTCTCCGACCACGTCGCGGCCGTCGGCGATCCGGTCGGCGAGATCCGGGTGGCCATCCGCAACGCCGGCGCCCACAAGCGCAACCCGCACGCCGCTGCCCCGGTGCGTCGGCGGCAGCCGGTCGAATCCCATGGCGCGGGCGCCCCAGGAATCGAGGGCGTGCTCCTGGAAGTCCGGATACGTGGTGGTGATTCGGTGGCAGACCACGGCGACCGGCACGCCCGGAGTCAGCTCGGGGCGGATGATCCGCGTCGGCCAGCATCCGGCACAGCACAGACACGGCAGCGTGCTCCACCGGCCGTCCGCCATCGTCGCGCACCCGCACCATGATCTGGTCGACTTCGCCGGCCGCCGCGATAGATACGCGGGCGAACTCCGGGTCCGCCGGGATGCCCGCCGGGACCCGAGCGATTAGGAATGTCTACGGGATTGGCCGCCATTCGCCGACCGACGCACGCAGATCAGCCTGCTATGAATTGGCGGCACCGACATATTCGGCGGTGTCTCAGCTGAGGACCGGTAGTTGAGGCGCCGTCGGCCGATCCCGTTGGGCGACTGTGACCGCGGTTGCCGCCATGTCGTGCCCGGCTGCGCGGGATGCTGGCTGGCTGTCCGGCGGGACGTTCGTCTCTGCCGCTGCCGGGCCCGGGTCCATGACCATGCACTACAGCGGCGCTGCCAGCGCGAGGGCCGGCTCGGCTGGGTGCTTCGCCCGGGCCCTGGGTGGCGCCGGGCGTGCCGCGTGCCAGTGGATAGTCCGTCCGGTTCCAGGGCGGGGTAGTAAGGATCGTGCGATGCGACGGCAGATCTTGATGACGGCGGTCACGGCGGCGGCCACGCTGACCGCATTAGCCCCAGCAGGCGCTGCCCCAGCCCGCGCGGCGGCCCTGGGCACGCGAGCGGCACCGGGCGCGACTGTGGGTGGCGTGCTACAACGGCCGGGTGAATAGCCAGGACTTCGCCTCCTCGATGGCGCTGAGCCCCGACGGCAGCAGGGTGTTCGTCACCGGGAAGAGCGACGGCGGCCGGACGACCAGCGACGACTACGCCACGGTGGCCTACAGCGCCGCCAGCGGGAAGCGGTTGGGGGTCAGCCGCTACAACGACCCGCGAACGGTGCCGCCTGCTGTGTGGCCGTGAGCCCCGCCGGGACCACGGTGTTCGTGACCGGATCCGCCTACGACTCGACAACCGGCATCGACTACGCCAACCGTTGCCTACCGAGGCTGCCGGCGCTCCCGGGGAGCGCGTCGCCTCGGCAGTCCGCCCGCCCTGGCAAACGGACGGTGGAGTGGCCGTCCGGCGGGCCAGGGCAGCCTGACCCTGGTGCCATCCGGGAACCGGGCGACCCAGGCCTGCTGGCGGGCGGCAACGCCAGCCGACAGTCTGCAACCCGCTGCACTGGCGAATGCATCAAAGCGTCGGACAGCTTGGCAGGCCACGATCCGCATATCGAATACGTCGAATGTGGGTGGCGCGCGACAGGCAGATCCGAAATCATCAGTCAACGCAACGCAGCGCAATTGCGCGGTACCAGTGCGTTCCGGTGCGAACACGGAGACGGTCATAGTTCTCCGGTAACTCTGCTAACCGGGACACCGTGGGGGGACTGATCGACCATGGTCGTAGCCGGATCTCGAAGTAGTCGTGCCTTGCGCAGGCCTTCGGCACGTGGGCATCTCAGCCGGGAGAAAGGGACAGTGCGGCGCCAGTGGCCTGGGCGGGCCCGGCTCACAGGCCTGGCCGGCCTCCTTGCACTTGCTGCCGGAGTGCTGCAAGGGATTCCCGTGGCCTCGGCGGCCACCACTCCGACCGTTGTGTCGCTGACCTTCGACAACGACACGATCAGTGAGTACACGCTCGGATATCAGCAGGCCCTGCAGCCGCACGGCGTGAACGCGACGTTCTACGTGAACAGCGGGACCGTGGGCCGCTCCTCGACGATGTCATGGTCCCAGCTGAGCACCCTCGCCGCAGCAGGCAGTGAGATCGGCGGCAAGACTGTCGATGGCACCAACTTGACCACCCTCACCGCGCAGCAGCAGATCGCCGAGATCTGTAACGACCGCCAGGCCCTGCTCCAGCATGGGCTCAAGCCGTTCAGCTTCGCCTATCCGGGAGGTGCTGGTGCGAGCAACACCATCATCCAGGGCGAGGTGCAGAACTGCGGCTACGGTAACGCAAGGAGCGCGGGGAGCTTGTCCCCGGCCGGGACCACCTACGCGGAGACGCTGCCGCCGAAGAGTTGGCTGGCGTTGCGCGCGTATGCGCCAGGCGGGCAGGTGACGCTGACCAACCTGGAGTCGCTGGTCACCGGTGCTGCGTCGCACGGCGGCGGCTGGATCCCGATCGTCATGCAGAAGGTGTGCTCCCAGAGCCAAGATCCCGCCAACTACAGCGCCTGCACGGCCTCGGCGGGGTGGATCGACCTGGCCGACCTCAACACCTTCCTGGGCTGGGTGCAAAACGCCGGTCAGTCGGGCGGCGCCCCCGCCGGTTCGGCGTTCAGCAGCATCGCGGCCGCGGCGGCATCGGCCGATACGGCCGCGCCCGCGACCACCATCGCCTGCAACAGCTCCCCGTGCCAGTCCAGCACCTACACCGGGACGGTCACCGTGGCCCTGTCGGCGACCGACCTGGGCTCGGGAGTGGGCAGCATCCATTACACCACCGACGGTTCCACCCCCACGCTGTCCAGCCCCGCTTACAACAGCCCGTTCCCGCTAACGTCTACCGCCACCGTCCAGTACCGCTCCTGGGACAACGCCGGGAACGCCGAGGCCGCCCAGTCCCAGCTAGTCCAGGTGCAATTGCCGCCGGATTCCACGCCACCGGTGACGACGATCTCCTGCAACGGCTCGCCCTGCACCACCACCAGCTACACCGGCCCGGTTACGGCCACCCTCTCGGCGACCGACAACCCGGGCGGGTGGGGCGTGGCGAAAACGTACTACACGACCGACGGGTCCACGCCGACCACATCCAGCACGGTCTACACCGGCCCGTTCACCGTGAAGCAGAACACTACCGTGAGATTCTTCTCCGCCGACCTGGCCGGCAACGACGAGCAGCCAAACTCGCAGGTGATTAGCTTCAATACGGTAGTGTCGCTGACCTTCGACGACGGCGATGAGAGCCAGTATTCGCTTGGCTTGCAGCGTGGCCTGCAGCCGCACGGCGTGCACGGCACCTTCTACATCGTCACCGGGGCGATCGGAGTCAACTCCGGCGCGATGACCTGGCCCCAGCTGAGCGACCTCGCCAGCAACGGCAACGACGTAGGCGGCCACACGGTCGACCACATCGACCTGACCAGTACGTCCTACACGACGGCGCAGAAGACCGCGGAGGTCTGCAACAACTACCAGGACCTGGCCGGGCACGGGATGGACCCGGTCAGTTTCGCCTATCCCTTTGGCGCCTACGACGCCACGGCCGAGCAGATCGTCAAGAGCTGCGGCTTCAGCTCGGCGCGCATCACGGGCGGCCTCGACCGCAACGGCACCGGCGCCGGCCCCGTTTACGCCGAGACGATCCCGCCCGCCGACCCATACGCCACCCGGACGGTCTACAACAACGGCGGCTCCGCCCCCTACACGCTGTCCTTCCTGGAGAACTCCGTCACCGCTGCGGCGCAGAACGGCGGCGGCTGGGCGCCGCTGGTGTTCCACGAGATCTGTTCCCAGACCTACGACCCCGCCAACTACAGCTACTGCTCCACCAGCTGGGCGTCCACGGAGCTGGACATCTTGAACCAGTTCCTGGACTGGCTGGGCAACGCCGGGCAGCCCGGGGGCGCGCCCGCAGGGGTCGTCGTCCAAACGGTGCGCCAGGTCGTCAACGGCCCGGACCAGGCGCCGCCCGCGACCACGATGTCCTGTGACGGCTCGCCCTGCCAGGCCACGGCCTACAACGGCTCCACCACGGTCTCGCTCTCGGCGGCGGACAAGGGCGGATCGGGTGTCAAGGCCACCTACTACACCACCGACGGCTCCACGCCGACCACGTCGAGCCCGGCCTGGGACGGCCGGCCTTTCACCATCAACCAGACGGCGACCTTCAAGTTCTTTTCGGTCGACAACGTCGGCAACACCGAGGCCGTGCAGACGCAGACGGCGCAGGTCCAGCCGAACCCCGATCCGGTCATCGGGGCAGCCGGGGACATCGCTTGTGATCCGGCGGCCCCGGCGTACAACAACGGCAACGGGACGGCCACGGACTGCAAGGCGAAGAGCACCGCTGCCCTGCTCACCGGAATCGACGCGGTGCTGCCGCTCGGTGACGACCAGTACAACTGCGGCGGGCTGAGCGCCTTCGAGCAGTCGTACGGTCCGTCCTGGGGAGTGAAGAAGTCGATCACCTACCCAGTGCCTGGCGACAAGGACTTCGCCACCAGCGGCGGCACCGACTGCCCGAGCACGGCGGGCGCCGGTTATCAGCAATACTTCGGTGGCAGCGGCGGGGCCCTCGGCTCCCCGGTGCCTTCGGCGGTGAACACCGGCGCCTCGACCGCCTATTACAGCTACAACCTTGGCGGCTGGCACATCATCGCGCTGAACACCGCGCCCTGCGCGCTGGGCACGCCGTCGTTCTGCGCGGCCGGCTCGGCGCAGGACCAGTGGCTGCAAAACGATCTCGCCCACGACACCGCCGGCTGCACCCTCGCCACCTACCAGAACCCCCGGTTCACCTCCACTTCAGGCGGCGGGGATGCGACCTACCAGCAGCTCTGGCAGGACTTGTACACGGGCGGCGCGGACGTCGTCCTGAACGGTGACTCGCACTGGTACGAGCGCTTCGCGCCGCTGAACGCCTCGGGCGCCGTAGACAACGCCAATGGCGTCCGCGAATTTATCGTCGGTACGGGCGGAGCCCCGCTGGACACGCCGTCAACCGAGTTGCTCACCAGCCAGGTCCTCAACGACGCGACCCATGGCATTATCAAGCTGACGCTGCGCAACGGGAGCTACGACTGGCAGTTCGTCAACAACGGCGAAAGCGGTTTCACCGATTCCGGCACCGCGCCCTGCCATTCAGCACCGGATACCACGCCGCCCGTTACCACGATCTCGTGCAATAGTTCGGCATGCTCAGGCGGTTGGTATAGCACAGCTGTCACGGTCGCACTGTCGGCAACGGACAACTCCGGTGGGTCTGGAGTGAGCAAGACCTACTACACCACTAACGGCTCCACGCCGACGACCTCCAGCACCGTCTACGCCGGGCCGTTCACGGTCCCGGCCACAACGACGGTCAAGTTCTTCTCGGTCGATAACAGCGGCAATGCCGAGGCGGTGAATGCCCAGGCAGTCCAGATAGACACAACAGCTCCCGCCACCACGATCTCGTGCAACGGCTCGGCGTGCTCCACCGGCTGGTACAAGACCACTCCGGTAACCCTCACCCTCTCTGCCACCGACGCCGGCGGGTCCGGTGTTAAGACCACCGTCTACACCACTGACGGGAGCAACCCCCAGACGAGTTCCACCACGATCCTCTACACCGGGCCGTTCACCGTGTCCCAGAACACAACGGTGAAGTATTACTCGACCGACCTGGCGGGAAACCCGGAACCCGTCAAGTCGGCGGTGATTCAGATCGATGCCGCCGCGCCGACAGCGTCGATCACGTCGCCGTCCTCGGGATCGAGCTTCACGCCCGGCACAAAAGTGACGGTCAGCGCCAGCGCGGCGGACCTGGGCACCGCAGCCGGTGCGCCATCCGGCATCACCAATGTGACCTTCTATCTCGACGGAACCACCAAGCTGTCCACCGACAACACCAGTCCGTACTCATTCACCTGGAACACTTCGAAGGTCGCCAAGGGAACGCACACACTGACAGCGGTCGCCACGGATGTGGCGGGCAACTCGACCACCTCCGCGGTGGTCAGTGTCACCCTCAAGTAGGAGAGTCGGCGGGGAATCTCACCCCGACACTCGCAGAACCGGACTCGAGCATCTCGACTCATGAGAACGTTGCTGAGCAAGCCAGCCCTCGGGCGTCGTTCTTGAACCGGAACGTTTTGTTCCGCTCGCGTCCGTCCGCGTTGTGATCTTCCCCGGGTCACTGCCAGCTATACAGTCATCGGTCGTGTCACGAACTCATCGGTTGCGATTGCATGTACCCACCATGGCGGTCGGCGCCGCCGCGCCATCCTGGCGCGGGTTTGACGGGGCGGTGCGTCGGGCGGAGCAACGGCTGAAGGAGATCGACGGATGACGAGGCGGCTGGCCGGCAACCCTGAGGTGCTGGCGGAGATGCTCCAGGACCCGCAGTTCCGGGCGGAGTGGGAGCGCACGGCGCTCGCCCGGGCGGTAGCGGAGGCGGTGATCCGGTACCGGGCCGAGCACGGGCTGAGCCAGACCGGCCTGGCCGGGTTGCTGGGCTGGCGCCAGCCTGTGGTGGCGCGGCTGGAAGCCGCCGAGCACAACCCCTCCATGGACACTCTGCTCACCCTCGCGCGCGCGCTCGGCCTGCGGGTCCATGTAGAGGTCGGCCCGAAAACCGGGGTCATCGCCAAGGTCACCAAGTCCCGGGCCGCATGAGCGATTTTGCTCAGCCGCGACCAGCGGCTACGTGTCCCAAGTACCGTCATCATGCCAAGCCGGGGCCGTTGCCGACGGCGGCAATTCGGCGGGTGCCCCGTGATGCGCTCCGCACCGCAGCGACGAGGGGCAGACCAGTGGCGTACCCGCCAACGACGCGCAGACCTGCTCAGCTTCCACGACAGCCGCCAGGTCGGCCGCGAACCACAGCGCTGGGTCGAGGCCTGCACACCGCTCGGTCTGCGCAGATTCCCCGACAGACTCCACCCATGCGGCCGGTCGGCGACACAGCCGCATGCTCGACTTGGTGGGCGTGGTGCCGACAGACAGTAACCGCGGGCATGGACCGGGCCGTTGCAGCCCGGATGCGCGCAGGGCGGGCAGGCCGCGGGCTCCGGGTGCTGGAGAGGATGCAGAATCTCGTTGCTCCGCCTGGCGGGGACGCCGATCCCGTGGCCGCTAGCACTGGCTCACTCCAGCCGCTGTCTGGAGCATCCCGGGTTTCGTGCACACCTGGTTTTGTGTGCCGCCGCCGCCGGTGGCCGCAGCTGTGGTGAGGTTATCTGGCCCGAGCCGGGCGCGCCATGCCCGTGAGGTGGGTGGCTTGACATGGGGCGGGGGGCCGTAGCCTTGCCCGGCGCCGGGCCGGGTCTTCCCGTGCCTGGCCCTGGGGCCGGTGGCGGCCCCCCGCGAGGGTCCCATGTCAAGCCGCGCACCCGGCCGTGACCGCCTCAGGCCGCGTGTAGTACCCGGCCTCGGCCTCGGCCGGAGGCCGGCGGCCGAGGCGGTGCATGAGCCGGCTGGTGTTGTACCAGTGCACCCAGGCGCTGGTTATTTCCTCCAGGTCGCCCAGGGTCCTGACCGGGCCGTTCCGGAACGGCGACCCCGCCCGGATGCATTCGGTCTTGTACAGCCCGATGGGCGTCTCCGCCAGGGCGTTGTCATAGGCTTCCCCGACGGTCCCGACCGAACCGGTCAGCCCGGCCAGCATGAGGGTCTCGGCGAACCTGGCCGAGGTGCCCTGCGACCCGGCATCGGAGTGGTGAATGGCCCGCCCGCCGATCGGGTGCCCTTGCCTGGCGCGCAGGGCGGCGGCCTGCTGGATCGCCCGCTCCACGAACGCGGTTTCCTTGGACAGCGAGCACTCCCAGCCGGCGATCAGCCCGGCGTAGGCGCCGGCGACGAACGCCGTGTAACCCGCCGGGCCGCCGCCGGCGGCACGTGGGTAAAGTCCGCCACGTGCAGCTGCCCGGGCCTTTCCGCCCCGAAGTCCCGGTTCACCAGGTCCGGGGCGCGGCCGTGCGCCGGATCCGGGACCGTCGTGCGGACCTTGCGGGCCCGGGTGACGCCCCGCCACCCGTGCGCGCGCATCAGCCGCTCCACCGTGCACCGGGCCACCCCGACGCCCTGACGGCGCAGGTGCGCCCACACCTTCAGGCTGCCGTACAGCGACTCCGCAGGCCTGCGGCCCCGCGCGTCCGGCTCGTAGATCCCGGCCAGGATCTCGGTCACCGCGGCATCAGCCAGCGCCCGCCGCGACAGCGGCCGGGACCGGCGCGCCCAGTACGTCCTCGGGGCGATCTTGACGCCATGCGCGGACAGCGCGCGGCAGATCGGCACGACCCCGAAACGGTCCCGGTGGGCGTCGATGAACGCGCAGATCAGCGGTGCAGCGGGTCGTGCTCCCGCGCGAAGAAACTTGTCGCGGCCTTCAGGATCTCGATGGTCCGCTCCAGCTCCGTGTTCTTGCGCTTCAGCTCCCTGATCTCCCTGGCGGCCTCGCTGGTCACCCCGGGCGCCTGGCCCTGGTCCACCTCGGCCTGGCGGATCCACTTGCGCAGTGTCTCCGCGCTCATCCCGAGCCGGCCGGCGACCGCGCTGATCGCCGCGTACTCCGAGTCGTAGGCAGCGGCGTGCTCGCGGACCAGCCGGATAGCCTTGGCCTTCGTGTCCTGGTTGTACTTGACTGGCATGAACGTGACATCCTTCCCAACTTAGGAAGTATGCACGAAATCCGGGACGGTTCATTTCTCCGATCGACAAAATGTTGTCTATGCGGCTGCTGTGGCCGGTGTGATGCCGAGGTCGTGGAAGAGGGTCTGCATGGCAGTGCGGAGGGTCTCGTAGTCGCGGTCGATGCGGGTCCAGTGGGCGGGCTTGCGTCCCATGCG
>WNFL01066006.1_pt1 | contig 14131 bp, 9 predicted proteins | sample 5400361 | NCBI WGS metagenome assembly WNFL01 (sample SAMN13153351, study PRJNA577476) | soil metagenome | isolation source: 40 cm soil on Douglas fir-dominated hillslope | place: USA:California | collected 2013-09-17
TCCGAGGTCGGCCGGCGCGCCAGGCATCGCATCGCGCGGCGTCTCCTGCCCTACCTGTTTGTGCTGTATGTAATCGCTTTTCTGGATCGAATGAACATTGGGGCCGCCGCCCTTCAAATGCCCCGCGATCTTGGGTTCAGCGATCGAGTGATCGGCCTGGGAGCAGGTATTTTCTTTCTGGGGTACCTCGTGCTGGAAATCCCCGGCGCATTGATTGTGGAGCGATGGAGCGCGCGCAAATGGATCGCGCGCATCATGATCTCCTGGGGATTGGTTACGGTGTTAATGGCATTCATTCACACGGCCCACCAATTTTATCTGGTACGTTTTTTCGTAGGCGCCGCTGAAGCGGGATTCTTGCCCGGGGTTATCGTCTACCTGACCCATTGGTTCCGATACGAGGACCGCGGCAAGGCAGTCGCTTTCTTCTATGCCGCCAATCCTCTTTCCTACGTGATTGGCTCGCCAATCGCAGGCTTGCTGCTCGGGATCTCATGGCTTGGCCTGAGAGGTTGGAGATGGCTGTTTATCCTGGAAGGCATCCCCGCGATCGTATTCGGGGCGATCACGATCTTCTACCTGACAGACTGGCCAGCGCAGGCTCGTTGGCTGCCGTCGGACGAGCGGTCCTGGATCATCGAACAATTACAGCGCGAAAAGCAGGCCAAGAAGAATCGTCATCATTCCTTCAGCATTTGGGGAGCTCTGCGCAACCGGGATGTAATCCTGCTGACCCTATGCTATTTCTGCGCCATGACCGGAAGCTACGGGATCGCTTTTTGGCTCCCGACCATTCTCAAACGCCTCTCTGGACAGAGCGACCTAAAGGTGACTCTTCTGGCCGCTTTGCCGTACGTCGCAGCTTTCGTCACCCAGCAATTGAATGGATGGCATTCCGATCGAACTGGAGAGCGCCGGTGGCATGCGGCCATCCCTGTATTTCTGTGCGCGCTTGCCCTCTCGCTCGCTGTGCTCAATAGCTCGCGGCCCCTGGTATCGATTGGCCTGTTCATTCTCGTGGGGGCTTCGTTTTATGGTTTTCAACCTTGTTTTTGGGCCGTGCCCACGCTTTTCCTAAGCGAATCGGCCGCAGCCGCCTCGATCGGGCTGATCAATGCAGTCGGAAATCTCGGCGGCTTTGTTGGACCCATGGTGATGGGTTATCTGGTTGGCCGCACGCATAACTTCAGCGCCGGCCTGTGGTACCTGGTGGGTAGTCTTGTTATGTCGGGTATTTTGATGCTCTCGGTTGGTGCCGGTCGCCGCCGCGAGGCTTTAAATATGGCCTAGCGCTTTCGCAGGATCAAGAGCGCGAATTATTTTTAATGTTCGCTTAATCCGGATTTCATGTTCATCCTGATTAATGGTAGAGGTGCATTCGTGAGTTGTCTGTAACGACGGTCTTGTTTCTCAATACTGGAGGTAAAGGTGAATAAATCGCGAGTAATGATTTTGTCCGCTGTGTTGTTAGCGCTCGTAACCGGAGCTTGGGCTCAACAGAAACCGGTTTTGGAGCTTGTACAAACGACGCCATTGCCTGAGCTCAAGGACGGCGATTTCGACCATTTCACGGCGGATGTTGCGGGAAACCGGCTGTTCGCCACCGCGGAAGAGAACTCCAAAGTGCTGGTCTTTGATCTCAAGACCAATGATCTGATCCACACCATTAGCGATCTCAAGGCGCCGCACTCGATGCTCTATCGGGCCGATCTGAAGAAGCTTTTCGTAGTCGATGGCGATTTGGGTGAAATCAAGATTTATGAGACGGATTCCTACAAGCCGGCCGGAAGTATCAAACTGAAGGAGGGTGCGGACGCAAGCGCCTATGACCCGGCCACCAACTATCTGTATGTCGTGAACGGTGGCAAGGACGCCAAGCTCCCCAATGCGTATATCAGTGTCGTCGACACCACCACCGCCAAAACTGTGGGCGAAATCAAGGTCGACTCCAATGACGTGGAAGGCATGGCCATAGAAAAATCTGGGCCCCGCATTTACGTCGTCATCAGAGGAAACAACTCAGTCGAGGTGTTTGACCGCACTAAGCGCACCTTGCTTGCGACCTGGTCGATTGCGACCGAGGGCAAGAAACCTACCGCCATAGCGTTCGATGAGGACGCGCACCGGCTCTTTATCGGCACGCGCGATCCCGGAAAATTAGTCGTGCTGGATACCGAGTCAGGCAAGGTTGTTAGCACCATGCCTGCGGCAGCAATGGTCGATGACATGGCTTACGATGCCCAGCGAAAGCGCCTCTTCTTTGCAGGAACGCTATTTCTCGACGTGTTTCAGCAAAGCGACGATCACTATGTCCAGAGCGGTCACATTCCGACTTCGTTTCGCGCCAAGACTGGAATTCTGGTCCCGGAGTTGAATCGCTTCTATCTGGCGGTTCCGCACCATGAGAAACAGTCAGCCGAACTACGTGTTTACAACGTGCTTCCTTAAGCCCGGTTGGAAGTTGCCAAAGTCGTTGGGATTCCATCATCAAAACGGACGCTCTTCCGCATCAGCGGAAGAGCGTCTTTTCAGTTCGTATTAACTATTTTGGAAGGTGGTTCTGCCGGCATAGCAGGGAGTTAAGAGGTATGGAGAACCCGACGATATACGAAACCCAACCGGGACGGTTGGGATTCTTGCCGGGCCAGCTTCACCGCAAGTCGATATCAGACTTGTGCAGGCACGAGCGAAACTTCCGCGGCAATGGCCTTTCCCATGTCCTCGGTGCCGGCACGACCGCCAATGTCCGGAGTGAGAGGGTCGCGACGAGCAAGCACCTTGAAGATAGCCCCCTCAACCGCGCGAGCGGCTTCCTTCTCGCCAAAATGATCCAACATCATGGCGCCCGACCAGATTTGCGCGACTGGGTTGGCAATCTTTTTTCCGGCAATGTCGGGAGCCGATCCGTGGACAGGCTCGAACATCGAAGGGAACTCCCGCTCTGGGTTTAGATTGGCAGACGGCGCAAGCCCCATCGAGCCCACAACAGCGGCGCCGAGGTCGGACAAAATATCTCCGAAAAGATTCGATCCCACCACCACATCAAACCAGTCCGGATGGCTCACGAAGTGAGCGGTCAAAATATCGATGTGGTATTGGTCTGTTTTGACCTGCGGATATTTCTTTGAAACCGCGGAGAACCTTTCGTCCCAGAAGGGCATGGTGTAGACAATGCCATTCGATTTTGTCGCTGACGTTACATGGTTCTTGCGGGTCCGGGCCAATTCGAAGGCATAGGTCATGATCCGATCGCAACCTTGCCGGGTGAAAACGGTCTCCTGGATCGCCATTTCGAGATCCGTGTTTTGGTGGAGACGGCCGCCGACTGAGGAGTATTCGCCTTCGTTGTTCTCACGGATGATACAGAAATCGATCTCGCCCGCTTTACGATTGCTGAGAGGGGTCTTGATTCCTTCCAACAGTCGTACCGGCCGCAGATTCACATACTGTTTGAACGCACGACGGATGGGAATAAGCAGGCCCCAAAGCGAAGCGTGATCGGGTACGCCCGGGTAACCCACTGCTCCAAGAAAGATCGCATCGAACGGGCGCAACTGTTCCAACCCGTCCTCAGGCATCATCCGCCCTGTCTTGAGATAGGTTTCGCAGCTCCAGTCGAAATGCTGCCAGGAAAAAGAAAGATCAAAACGGCGCGCTGCCGCCTCGAGTACGCGAATCCCCTCGGGGACTACTTCGCGCCCGATGCCGTCGCCTTCGATAACTGCAATTTTGTAATTCTTCAAATTCCCTCGAATCGCCTTACTTCAGCTCGTTCTTGAATACTTTTCCGCCTTTCATCACGAACTTCACCCGCTCAAGTTCTGTGATGTCAGTGGTTGGATCTCCTGAAACTGCAACGGCGTCCGCGAACTTACCTGCCTCCAGGGAGCCGATACGATCCTGCCACCCCATCAGCTGCGCAGCTCCGGTGGTCGCGGCAAGAATCGCCTGGACCGGAGTCATTCCGAATTTCACCATGTATTCAAATTCTTTGTTTTGGGTGCCGTGCGGGAAGGGGCCAGCGCCGGAGCCGAATGCAATCTTGACGCCTGCCGCCACGGCCTTGGGGAAGCTGTGTTCCGAAACTTCCGCAATGCTGTGCCCATGATGTTTTTTCTCGTTCTCTTCGCGATCGAGTTGATAATGATACAGCGTCGGCACGAGATAAATGCCTTTCTCGATCATCATTTTGATCTCGCCGTCATCAAGGTCTACGCCATGCTCAATCGATTCCACCCCCGCGTTGATGCAGTTGTGCAGACCCTCGCCACCAAAGGCGTGACAGGAGACTTTGTGCCCTCTCCTGTGAGCCTCATCCACGATTGCATTTACCTCTTCTGCCGTGAACGTCGGCGGGACCACCATTTTCCCATCCGCGCTGAAATGAAACTGGTTCGACGCATACAACTTGATCCAATCCGCGCCATGCGCGATCTGCTCCCGCACCGCTTCACGGGCGGCCCAGGGGGAGTCCACGACCTGCAGCGTGGCCGGAAGATGTAGTTCCTCCGAGTAACCGTTCATGATGAAGCCACCCGTTGCCTGAAGGCCCCGGGTAGAGACCTGCATGCGGGGACCCGTCACAACGCCGCGGTCGATGGCATTGCGCAGATCGACATCGCTGTAGCTGGCTCCCAGCGTTTTCAGATCGCGAAGCGTCGTGAAACCCACCATCAGGTCTTTTTGCGCGTTCGCGAGAGCGATTAGTGTGCGGTACTGGTAGGAGTCACGTAAGAATTGCTCCTCCATGTCTGGTCCGTTTCCAAAGACATGGGTGTGTGCGTCGATCAGGCCTGGAAGCACGGTAGCGTGGCTCAGGTCCACCACCTCGGCGTCCGCAGGGACTTTCACTCGCTCCGCCGGGCCAACCTCGGTGATGCGGTCTCCATGGATCAAGACAACCTGATTTGTCAGGAGCTTTGCAGACTTCACATCAAAAAGGCGTCCGGCGCGAATTGCGATCGAGTGCTCAGGGGAGGTCGTTTGAGCGCCAGTGAGAGTGCAGGCAAAGAGCACTAGAGCGGCAAAGTACCTTTTGATCACGGTTGTCGATGGTCGCCCTGCAACATTAAGGTCCAATGAAGGCCAAATGAAACTTTGTTCAGACTGGACGTCATCCGGCGGATGGCGCGTAGCAATCCACCATTCGGTGGTGATTGACGATCGTGAATAACTTCCGATTCTGAACAACTTTTCATCCTCGCTTTGTTTAGGCTTCATCTTGAAATGGCAATATACTATGCCTCGGGAGACTGAATGCGCATCTTGCTGGTCGAAGACGAAGCGAAGGTCTCGAGTTTTGTCGCGCGCGGGTTGATGGCAGAGCGCTTCGCGGTCGATGTGATCGCGGACGGTCAGTCTGGACTCGAACTCGCAACTACGTATCACTACGACCTCGTGATTCTCGACTTGATGCTGCCGAAATTGGACGGCACCCAGGTGCTTCGCCGTCTGCGGAGCCAGAATGTCAATGTTCCCGTATTGATTCTAACGGCCCGCGATGCGGTCGCCGACAAGGTGGGTAATTTTGAGGCGGGGGCGGATGACTATCTCACCAAGCCTTTCGCTTTCGCTGAACTCCTGGTGCGTGTCAAGGCGCTGCTTCGGCGTGGACCCGTCAGCCGCAGCAGCGTGGTTCGGGTGGGCGATCTGGAACTCGACCGGCTCTCCCAGCAGGTGCGGCGTGGCGGCAAACGGATCGACCTGACATCGAAAGAGTATTCTTTGCTTGAATACCTGATGTCGAATGCGGGCAGGGTCTTATCTCGAACCATGATCATCGAACATGTGTGGGATCAGAGTTTCGATGGCATCACCAACATCGTGGACGTCTATGTGCGGCACCTCCGAAGCAAGGTGGACGACCCCTATGAGCAGAAGCTGATTCGTACCGTTCGCGGCGTTGGCTACACCATCAGCAACGGAGCGCACTCGTGAATACTCGATCGCTCCGTTTCCGCATCACGGCCTGGTACGCGGCGCTTCTCGCCGGCGCGCTGCTGGTCTTTGGTATCTCGGTCTACCTCGGTCTGGAGCGATACCTCAACTGGAATCTGCAAAGAACGCTCAGCTCGGACTGCCGCACAATCGGAACGCAGTTGCTATCGCAACATCCCTTCAAGCGCACGAACTGGCTCGAGACTGAAATCAACGAGGCCTATGCGCCCGAGGTAAACGGCCACTTTATTCGCGTGGTCGAGGAAGGGGTCGGGGTCTTGTACATTTCCGGCACGCCGAAAGACGGTGCATTCGACCCGTCTCGAATCCCTTTACCGAATGGAAACGAAAAAAATCATCTGCGCAAAGTGCGTTTAGCCGGAGGACAGCTCCTAATCGATACTCAGCAATTCACAACGCCGGATGGAAGTAACTTCATCGTCGAAAGCGGCGTTCCGTATCAGCAGATCGAAGTCGTGCTCCACGGATTGCTGGTAACGTTCGGCATCTACATGCCCTTCATCATTTCTCTTGCCGTGATGAGCGGTTACTGGTTGATGAGGCGATCGCTACAACCCGTAGACGAGATCACGAAAAGGGCGGAGGGAATTACCTCCACCAACCTCAGCGAGCGCCTGCCCGTCATCCGAACCGGGGATGAACTTGAAAGGCTTTCAGTTTCCCTGAACCGCATGATCGAGCGACTGGATGAGGCCTTCCAGCACATCAATCGTTTTTCCGCGGATGCATCCCACGAATTGCGAACGCCTTTGACGATTCTCCAGTTGGAGCTTGAAGGCATCGCCCAGAGCCATCGGCGCAACCCTTCTTTAACGGACCAGATTGGCAGCGCACTGGAAGAAACTCACCGGATGTCCCACATCGTCGAGAACCTGCTGGCCATCTCACGTCTGGACGCAGGTGAGGTGAAAATGGACAAGACGCGCCTGGACCTCGGCGACCTGGCGGCGTCCACTGCAGAACAAATGAGACTGTTGGCGGAGGAGAAGTTGATCGTGTTCCGCAGCAATGTAGCGGCCAATATCCACGTGGAGGGGGATCGATCGCGGCTTCAGCAGGTCATCGTGAACCTCGTCGCCAATGCCATTAAATACACGCAAGAAGGCGGTGAGGTGGAAGTGAATGTCCGCGGAGGCCGTGGCATCGCTATCCTCGAGGTCACAGACAATGGCGCCGGCATATCGGCCCATGCTCTTCCCCATGTCTTCGAGCGCTTCTACCGGGCGGATAAGGCGCGCTCGCGCAACTCCGGCGGGGCGGGACTGGGCCTGGCCATCGTAAAAGCCATCTGCACGGCGCACGGCGCGGAGATCAAGGTTTCGAGCAAGGAAGGCTACGGGAGTCGTTTCACAGTAGAGTTGCCCCTTCTCCATGTTCCTGAAGATGATCTGGCTAGGCCAGCACTTCGAACGCACTGACTCTGAACACAATTTTATCCTCCTTTCAGAACGCTTTAATCTGAAGCGAGTAACTCTATCTGTGCAGGTAATTGCTTCAACTGAACCCCCTATCGGGTCTCGGAATCTTCCCAATTCTGCCGTAATGGTTAGTGCAAGACGCCAAATGCTGAAAAGTATGCGAAATCCGGAGACGGGCTACCGCCAAGCGCGAACAGCCACCATTGTCGGGACGCTCATGGTCCAGTCACTTCTCTTCCTGATGGGTGGGCGCGCGTTCTCCCAATCAAGCGAGCCCGCACCTGGCGCGCAGATCACAATGGCGGAGCAAAGCACTCAAGCGAGCTCCACCACCGCTGCGCCGCCGGCCATCACTTTTTCTGACGCGCTGCAGCGTGCCCGGGCGAACAATCCTCAACTGCAAGCTGCATTCACGGCACTCGGCCTTGCTCATCAGGATCTTGTGCAAAGCCGGGCCGCGCTGCTTCCGAATGTCAGTTACAACATGCAGTTCCTATACACCGAGCCCAGCCCGCACGGAACGAGCAACCCGGTCTTTATCGCTAATAACGGAATTCACGAATACGTCGCACAAGGGAATGTGCATCAGGCGCTTTCCCTGCAGACATTCGCTGATTACGGTCGAGCGTCAGCGGCGCAGGCGGTGGCGAGGGCCAAATCGGAAATTGCCTTGCGCGGTTTAGCGGTCACGGTGGCGCAGGCCTATTATGCGCACGTTGCGGCAGGGCATAAGTACGCTACAGCGCAGCGCGCCAATGAGGAAGCGCAACGATTTCTCGGAATCAGCGAGAAGCTGGAGAACGGCGGCGAGGTAGCGCACTCGGATGTCATCAAGGCCCAACTCCAGTACCACCAGCAACAGCGTGATTTGCGGGAAGCCGAGTTAGGGATGAACAAGAGTCGTCTTGACCTTGCCATCTTGTTGTTCAAGGATTTTAACGAAAACTTCACGGTGGTGGATGATCTCGGCACTGCTCAGGCGCTGCCCCCGTTTGACGAGATTAGCGCAGCGGGCACGCGGAATAATCCCGATCTCCGTGCCGCGCAAGCTGCGCTCCGCCAAGCCGGCCGGCAGGTCACCAGCGCTTGGGGAGGAGTACTGCCGTCCATCACTGTGGACTACTGGTATGGGATCGACGCAAACCAGTTCGCCACCGAGGGTCCCGCCGGGGTCCGCAACCTCGGTAGTTCCGCCGCGGCAACTCTGCAGCTTCCCATCTGGAGCTGGGGAGCCAACCTTAGCAAGGTGAAGCAGGCCAACCTCGAGAAGAATCAAGCTGTCGTCGAGTTGAGTGCGGCCCAGCGGACGCTGCTGGCAAACCTGCGCTCCTTTTACAACGAAGCACAAGCCGCACACGCGGAACTGGAACTGCTAAGCCAATCTGCTCAACTGGCATCCGAGAGCCTGCGATTGACCAGCCTCCGCTACCAGTCCGGCGAAGCTACCGTATTGGAAGTGGTGGACGCGCAGAATACGTTCACTGCTGCCAGCAACGCCTACGATGATGGGCAGGTGCGGTATCGGGTCGCGCTCGCAAATATTCAGACCCTGACTGGAAAGTTCTGAAACCGATGAATACTCATAAATCCACATTCCCAAAGACAATTCGTGAAGCTGTGCTGGATTCCCAACGCGCTTCCCGACTTGCGATTTCGATTTTCCTGGCGAGCGCGATTGCAATATCAGCCGTCGGCTGTTCTCAGGAGAAAACCGAAGAGGCTGTCGTTCCTGTCACCGCCGCGAATGCCCAGAAAGCCACCGTTCAACGCGTCGTCACGGCGGATGCTGTATTGTTTCCTCTGCAACAAGCGGCCATCGTGCCAAAGATCAGCGCGCCGGTAAAGCAGTTTTACGTCAACCGGGGAAGCAAGGTGCGCAAGGGCCAATTGCTGGCCGTTCTGGAGAACTCGGATCTGGCTGCTGCCAGGGAAGAAAATAAAGGCGCATTTGAGCAAGCCGAAGCCACATACGTTACGGGAACAGCGGCGGGCCTGCCGGAGGAAATACAGAAGGCGACATCGGATGCGCAATCCGCCAAAGAGATGTTCGACGCCCAGCAGAAGGTCTATGACAGCCGGCAAGAACTGTTCAAGCAAGGTGCCATGCCTCGCAAGGACCTCGATCAAGCCGGAGTCAGTCTTACGCAAGCGCGAGCTCAATATGAGCTGGCGAAAAGACATCTTGATTCCCTCAATGCCGTGGTCAAGCAGCAGGAAGCCAAAGGATTCGAGGGCCAGTTGTCCTCGGCCCGTGGCAAATACCTCGGAGCACAGGCTCAATTCGGCTATTCAGAAATTCGCAGTCCCATTGACGGCGTCGTTACGGATCGGCCCCTTTACCCGGGAGAGATGCCCAGCGCCGGAGTCCCGCTGATCACCGTTATGGACCTCTCACGTGTAACCGCGCGCGCCCATATCCCGCAAAAAGACGCGGTCTTGCTCAAGGTTGGAGACCAAGCCACCATCGATGTTTCTGGAATGGACAAGCCGACGGAGGGCAAGGTGACGCTGGTGAGTCCGGCGCTTGATCCCAACAGCACCACAGTCGAAGTCTGGGTCCAGGCGAAAAATCCGAAGCAGACTCTGAAGCCTGGCACGAGTGTGCGATTGTCGATGGTGTCTGAGACGGTACCGGACGCTCTGGTCGTTCCCGCCTCGGCGGTCATGACTGCCGCGGATGGTAGTGCGACCGTCATGGTCATTGGCTCTGACCAACACGCTCGCCAGTTGGCAGTGAAGGTCGGAATAAGGCAGGATGAGAACGTGCAGATTCTAGATGGGTTGAAAGAAGGGCAAAGCGTAGTCGCTTCCGGCGCCTATGGACTGCCGGATAACACCAAAGTTTCGGTCGAGGCGGCAAAAGAAAAAGAGACAGAAAAAGAGAAAGGAAACGACAAGCCCTCGGCAGGGGAAGAACCTTCCTCCAAGGATTCCAGCAAGGAGGAAAAACCGTAAGTGACCTCCAACGGCGGGAAGTCTCCGTACTGGTTTGCGCAACATTCGCGATCGGTCATTTTCCTGACCGTCACCCTCGCATTGATTGGCGGATATCTCGCTTTCACTGTGCCCGTCGCGGTTTTCCCGGCCACCAACTTCCCGCGAATTCTGATCGCTGTGGACAACGGCGTCATGCCGATCGATCAGATGACGGTGACCATTACCCGTCCTCTCGAAGAGGCGGTAAACAGCGTGCCGGGGCTGCTGAATGTAAAATCCATCACCAGCCGCGGTTCGGCTGAGATTGACCTTTTCTTCGACTGGAACGTCGACATGTTCCAGACGTTGCAGTACGTCAATGCGGCGCTATCTCGCGCACAAACCGAGCTTCCCGCAAGCGCGAAGGTAGAAGCCCATCGCCTGACGTTCGCCAGTTTCCCCATCATCGGGTACAGCCTGACGTCCGATACCGTAGAGCAGACTAAGTTGTGGGAACTGGCGACCTATGAAATCAAGCCGCGCTTGAACCGACTGGATGGCGTCTCCACAGTTCTGGTGCAGGGCGGACAGGAGCCTGAATTTCATATCATTCCCGACCCTGCTAAGTTGTTGGTGGCCGGGGTTACGGTTCCCGACATTCTGGAAGCGGTGCGGCGCACAAACCTCATCGATTCTCCCGGACTGCTGGAGGAAAATCATCAGCTTGTCTTAGGGCTGATTAACGCTCAGGTTCGCAATCCCGAGCAAATTGCGGGTGTAGTGATCAAGGCAACGCCGGCGGGAGTTCCAATACACGTCGGAGATGTAGCAACCGTCACTTCTGCGGTAAAGCCGGTCTACACAATTGTGACGGCAAACGGCAAACCATCGCTTCTCATCAACGTCAATCGGCAGCCAGACAGCAACACCGTACAAGTAGCCGACGAAGTGCACGCGGAAATCGCACGGATTGAGCAGACTCTTCCGCGCGGCATCCAGATCCAGCCTTTCTATGACCAGTCGCTGATTGTCCATCAATCCATCGCAAGCGTTCGAGACGCGATCTTGATCGGTCTCGTCCTCGCCTCGATTATCCTCGTAGTTTTTCTCCGCGACTGGGGAACCTCGATCGTCGCAGGACTGGTGATTCCGGTTACGGTTTCGATCACATTCATTGCGCTGAAGGTGATGGGACAGAGCTTCAATCTCATGACGCTGGGCGGGCTTGCGGCTGCCGTGGGCTTGGTAATTGACGACGCCATTGTCGTGGTCGAGAACATCGTGCTGCATCGTGACGCGGGGCAGAACCGTCTCGAAGCCATCCAGAGCGCGCTAGGGGAGATCACGACTCCGTTGATTGGATCAACCATTACACCGGTGGTCGTCTTCCTGCCCCTGATCTCGATTGCCGGTGTTACCGGAACATTTTTCAGAGCGCTGGCTGTCACGATGGCTGTGTCGCTGTTTGCTTCACTCGCCCTCGCCCTGACGTGGACTCCTACTCTAAGCCAGTTTTTTATCAGGCATGGCAAATCGGGAGAGACTCCGGCCGAGGCCAACGTCGAGCACGAAGAGGATATTAAGCGCCTGCTGGCGGCTGAAGATGCCTCCGTTAGCGGCTTTTTTCTCAAGATCGTTAACTTCCATCAGAAATGGTTGAGTCGCGCCTTGAAGCACCCGAGAAAGCTGGCGCTGCTGAGCCTCGCGCTCGTCGTCGTGTCCTACGCTTGTTACCACTTCCTCGGTTCCGACCTGCTCCCCGAGATGGATGAGGGTGGTTTTATCGTCGATTACATCATGCCCGCGGGCAGTTCGCTCGCCGAAACCAATCGCGTCATCACTCATGTCGAGAAAATATTGCGGGAAGTCCCTGAAGTGGAGAGCACGTCCCGGCGCACCGGAATGCAGCTTGGCCTAGCTTCTGTGACGGAGGCGAATACCGGAGACGTATCGGTGAAGCTGAAAGTTGATCGCAGCCGTGGTATTGATGAAGTAATTGAGGAAGTTCGCACCAAGATAAAGGCGGAAGAACCTGCATTGGACGTAGAGTTTATCCAGATTTTGCAGGACATGATCGGAGATCTTACTAGCGCGCCGGAGCCAGTCCAGATCAAGCTCTTCGCGCAGGATCCGGCATTGCTGGCCGACTGGGCTCCCAAACTCGCGGATTCGATCAGCAAGATCAAGGGCGTGGTGGACGTACTCAATGGCATCGACAACACGATCAGCGGTCCCGCAGTAACGTTTCAGATCAATCCAAGCGTGGCGGCACGGACCGGATTCACCCCGGAAGAAGTTGCCATTGATGCCGCCGCGATTGTCGAGGGAGAACCGGCGCCCACGCCCGTAGTGAGTAACGATCGAGCCTACACGCTTCGCGTGCGATTTCCCGATAGAAACCGAGCTTCGATTGGAGCGATGCGCGACACCCTGTTGACCAGCAGTTCGGGAAAAACGGCGACGTTGGGAGCGCTGGCGGATATTACATCCGTTCCCGGGCAGACTGAAGTCCGTCGCGAAAATCTGCAGCGCCAGGTTGCGGTGACAGCTCGCCTCGAGGGCACCGACCTTGGCACCGCCATTTCTGAAGTCCAGAAGGCAGTTGCCGATCTGCATTTGCCGGCCGCAATCCGAGTCGAATACGGCGGCACCTACAAAGAGCAGCAGCAGTCCTTCCGCGACCTCGGCTTTGTACTCGTCCTGGCCGTTGTATTGGTTTTTTGCGTTCTGCTCTTTGAGTTCGGCTCTTTTGCCGCTCCCCTCGCGATATTGGCTTCCGCGCTGCTGTCAACCTCGGGCGTTTTTATTGCGTTGCTGATCACGCGAACCACTTTCAATATTTCCTCTTTCATGGGGATGATCATGGTGATCGGCATTGTGGCGAAGAACGGTATCCTGCTGCTCGATGCTGATCAGAAATTCCGCGCTCTCGGTTTTTCGGCGGAAGAAAGTATCTTGCAGTCTAGCCGTAGAAGACTGCGCCCGATCGTCATGACAGCACTGGCAACACTCGCCGGGATGCTGCCGCTATCTTTTGCGATCGGCGCTGGTTCGCAAATGTTGCAGCCCCTGGCAATTGCCGTAATCGGGGGAGTTGTGATTTCCATGGTGCTTTCACTCATAATTACCCCGGCCGTACACTTCTTTGCAACCGGCGGTATGCATGGAAGCACCTCGGCCAGTAGTTCTAACAATGAATAATTCGCGCGATGGTTATGAGTATCTTTACGATAGAACCCAGGGGCAAAGATACCCGCTGGCATCCGGAGACTTTATGAAGACAAAATTCGCGAATCTGATTCCGTGTCTGACACTTGTTGCGGTCGCCATTAGTACCTGCTTCATGGTGGCTGCCCCCGTTGCAGCCCAGTCCACCCCCACCTACGCGGTCGCTCGCACTATGGTGATCGGGGGCGACGGCGGATGGGACTATGTGTACGCCGATTCTGCGGCGCGCCGCCTTTACGTCGCCCGCGCCACTCGCTTCATGGTGGTTGATCTGGACTCCGGCAAAGTGGTCGGCGAGATTCCGCATTGGCTTCACCACAAACGGCCGCGAGAACACTTCCAGCGTATTCGATCTGAAAACGCTGAAAGTTTCTGAAAAAATCAAGACCGCCGAAGGGCCGGATGCAATCGTGTACGACTCCGCTTCGGGCCACGTTTTTATCATGGACGGCCACGGCAAGGCCGCTTCCGTGATTGACCCGAAAACGCGCAAAGTTGTCGCGACGGTTGCCCTCAGTGGTAAGCCCGAAGCTCCGGTCGCCGATGGAAAGGGCCGCGTTTACGTCAACATCGAGGACAAGAACTCGATCGCAGTGATTGACTCCAGCAGC
>WNFL01051580.1_pt2 | contig 14124 bp, 13 predicted proteins | sample 5400361 | NCBI WGS metagenome assembly WNFL01 (sample SAMN13153351, study PRJNA577476) | soil metagenome | isolation source: 40 cm soil on Douglas fir-dominated hillslope | place: USA:California | collected 2013-09-17
CCTATCGGCACCCCATCTAACCCAGAACTGCACCTGTCGCCGGCCCGGTGTGCGAGCAAATCGGCTCGGCACTATATGGTTAATAAATGGTTAATAACCTTCCAAAGGGGTCAAGTCAAGGCAATCCGTCAGTAGGCGGATCATGGAGAAGCATGACCCGAGGGAAAACGAGTCAGGCGCGCAATTCCGCTAAGATCAGAAGGCATGGACGATCTCGTCTGCGGCTGAGGCGGCGCGATGGCTCGCAGGAAGGCCCCGATTGAGGGGCCTTCTTGCCGTCGAAGGTGTCTGTTCGCTGTTCTGAATCTATTCTGGCGGCCGATAGACAAGGGACAATCTAACCATCAACAAACGGTCTACTTACTCTTTCCGTCGGAGGCGAGCATGTCATTGATTTGCTTTGCTCCTGCGTCGAGCGCCTTGAAAGACAGAGTCATGGGCCGGCTGTCGACGAGACCCCCTTGACACCGGAGCCCGCAATGGTCCCTGGAATGCACGTTGGTACCGATCAGCACGCCTTTCCCGGCGCTCATATTGGTGTAGTCAACCGGCTTAGCACCCTTGCTGTCGTTGGCGGCGGCGCCCGTCACCAAGTAGACGTTTCCCTTAGATATGACGAGGAAGGGGCCTGTTGACAAGTTCACACTTGCGGCCCGTTGGACGCTCAGGGTAGCGAAGCCGGAGATGAATTTCGACTGTGCGGAGTCGATCTTCCAGATACCGGCGTCCGAAGTGACCGCGAAGCCGACTTCGGGGAGCACTACAGCCAAAACCAACGCTACCAGGGTGGACGTGACGGTGTGGCGAGCCGTCGTGGAGATAGTGCGCGTCATGGGTTTTCTCCTTGAGTGGGTGGTTAAGTGGCTTGTCCTGCACGTCGTCGAAGTCCGTTCCTTCCGTCTTCGTTTCCAATGCTTGACGATCCACACCATGAGCACAGGCCGTCACCCCACCGTCGCGGCGACGCGGAAAACCCCGTTATTGTCCCGTTATTGTCCCGCAAATCTGCGCTATACTGCGCCAAAGACGCGTTTCACACGGCGAGGACCACGCGAGGTGGCCTTGTGTGGAGTGGCGATGGATGCTGCGTCAGCTTTGAGCAACAGGATTGAGGGACCGGCACGCTGGTCCCTGCGTCTGTTTGGTGGTTTCGAGCTTGGCACACTTCCCGGCGGCGAGAGGGTGGCATTGCCCGGAAAGCGCGAGCGCGTACTGCTCGCCCATCTCGCCCTCAGCCCGAATTGCCGCCAGCCGCGCCGGAAGTTGACGTCGCTGCTGTGGGGCGATTCCGCGGACGAGACCCTGCTTGACAATTTGCGCGCCTGCATATGGAAGCTGCGCAAAGCGCTTGGCGACACAGAGCATCGCGTCATTGCCTCCGAAGGCGAGGACATCGTGCTCGACGAGGCGGCTTTCGACGTCGATGTTTTGGCTTTTCGCCTTCTGGCGGCACAATCAGGCCGGACCGAGCTGGAAGTTGCGGCGAATCTATGCTCCGGCGAATTCCTAGACGGACTCGACATCGAGAACGAAGAGTTCGAATCCTGGCGCCGCGCGGAAGCGACGCGCCACCGAGATCAGTCCATCGATGTTCTTAACCGGCTGATGACGCAATTGAGTGAGTGCGGCGAGACGGAGCGCGCGGTCGAAACGGGCGTGCGGATCTTGGGGCTTGAGCCTCTGCATGAGGCAGCTGTGCGGCGCCTGATGCGTCTCTATGGCGAGAGCGGACGGCGCGGAGCTGCGGTCAAACTCTATCGTACGCTCGCCGATGCCCTGAAAACCGAACTCGATGCTCAGCCTGAGGCGGAGACTCGCACTGTCTTCGCGCAGATCGCGCGCGGGGGCGAAGAGCGGCCGCAAGCTCTGGTGGCACCTGCTGCCCCGGCCGCTGCGGATGCCAACCCGCCGCCTCTAGCCTCGAGCCCTGTGCTCGCAAGCAACGGCCCCGGCGAACCGCGGACAACGCCGGCACAACAGCTTGCTCTTGCAGACAGCACGCCGCGGCAAGTCGCGCCTCAGCAAGCGAAGGGGCGCAAGCTCAACTGGATTCTCGCAGGCACACTGGCCGCAGTTGTGACGATCTTTCTCTTTTATCAGTTTGCGCGGTGGAACGGCACGACAACTGGACCACCACCGGGAGTCGCCGGCACGATCTCCATTGCGGTTCTCCCTTTCGCGAACCTGTCCGGCGATGCGACCCAGGAATTCTTTTCCGACGGCATGACGGAGGAAATCATCACCGCGCTCGCCAAAATCCCCGATCTGCGCGTGGTGGCGCGGACCTCGGCGGGCCAATTCAAAGACGAGAAGAGGGATGTGCGGGCCATCGGCCAAGCGCTGGGCGCGACGCACCTCATCGAGGGTTCGGTGCGCAAGGAAGGCCGCCGTGTCCGCATCACGGCGCAGCTTATCCAATCCGCCAATGGATTGAACCTGTGGAGCGGCAGCTACGACCGGGACCTCACCGATGTTTTTGCGATCCAGGAGGACATCGCTCAGTCAATAGCGGGCGCCCTGCGCGTGCCGCTAGGGCTCAAACCCGGCGAGACGCTGATCGCGAGCCGCATCGCTGACCCTGAGATCTACGAGCAATATCTGCGGGGCGTGGCGCAGAGTCGCTCGAGCGCCCCGGGTGCCGGTGCGACGCTCGAAACTGTAGTCGCGCGCGCTCCGGCATTCGCACCGGGCTGGGCAGCGCTCGGCGGCGCCTATAGGGGAGCTTCCGCGGACGCGGCGCGAGCCGGTGATTTCAAGAGCGCGTCATTGCTCACGGACAAGGAGGAAGCCGCCGCGCGCAAGACCATTCAGCTCGATCCCAGCTCCGTCGGCGGATATTCCGAACTGGCCGCCGCGCAAACCCGCCGAGGAAAATGGACGGAGGCCGGGGACCTTTACAAGCAGGCGCTCGCTCTTGATCCCAACGATTCCGTGTTGCTGCATGTCTACAGCCAGACCTTGGCCGCAACCGGACGTTTGAAAGAAGCACTGCGCCTGCGCGAGCGATTGCGTGCACTGGAGCCGCTGGTGCCGGCCTATAACCAGGCCACCGCTCGTCTCATGATCGCAAATGGGCAGACAGATGCGGCCATCCTGCTCCTGGAGCCGGATCCGTCGATCGGTGCGCGGCGCAACGTCTATCTCGCCGAAGCTTATGCCATCAAAGGGCGGTTCGCAGACGCCGCCGATACGCTTCTGCGCATCACCACTGAGATCGACCGGCGCTCTGTCGAAGATGCGGCACGGCTCCTTCGTTCCGCTCCGAGCAAGACCGATCAACCTGCGAAACTCCCCGCATTGGTTGCCGAACTGGGTTTCGTATACGCCTATATCGGCGCTCCAGAACGCGTGCTCGAATATCCGGAGAAGGCCGCCAAGCAAGGAATTTTGATCTCGGTATCCCAGGTTTGGCAGCCAGCCGCCGCTCCGATACGCAAAACCGAGCGATTCCAAGCGCTGGTGCGCAACGCCGGGCTCGTCGATTACTGGCGCGCGCGAGGCTGGCCCGACCACTGCCACCCAATGGAAACCGACGACTTCGTCTGCGATTGATGGCGCGTCTCTCGGAGTTTGAGCCACCCAGGAATGTCGCGCACGGCGATTCTTTGCCATTCCCGCCGCTATCTTGAATGCCCGGGAAAACTTCGAGAGCTGATCGCCAAGCAGCGTGTTTCGGGTCAGGGGTGCAATTCGGCGAGGATGGATTTCGCGGCTTCCGCCGGATCGGGCGCGCCGGTGATGGGCCGGCCGATCACCAGAAGATCGGCCCCCGCTTCGAGCGCGCGTTTGGGCGTCATCACGCGGCGCTGATCGTCGAGCGAACCGCCGGCTGGGCGAACGCCGGGCGTGACGATCAAGAAATCCGGGCCGCAAGCTGCGCGCACTGCGGCGATCTCTTGCGGGCTGCAGACAACGCCGTCGATCCCGGATTCTTTTGTCAGTCTTGCGAGGCGCACCACTTGTTCCAGCGGTGATCCGCCGACACCCATGGCCGCCAGATCGGCCGCATCCAGGCTGGTCAATACGGTGACCGCGAGCAGCTTGGGTTTGGGACGAACCGACGCGGCCGCTTCAACCGCCGCTCGCATCATCGCAGCCCCGCCCGACGCGTGCACATTGATGATGGCCGCGCCCAGCGGCGCCAGCGCCTTCATCGCACCGGCCACGGTGTTGGGAATGTCATGGAGCTTCACATCGAGGAAAACCGGCAGTCCGCTTTTCACCATGGTGCGCACGCCCTCGGGTCCGTTGGCGCTGACGAATTCCAGCCCGAGCTTCAGTCCGCCGACATAGGGCGCGACATGGGCCGCGAGCGCGGTCGCGGCATCGAGCGACGGCGTGTCCAGCGCGACGTAGATGGGATTCGTGTGCATCATGTTTGCGACCTTTCCGCACGGGCCTTCGCGCCGTCCAGTGCTACACGTCTTTCGGCGTCCTTGGCAGCGCGACGCGTCCTGCGTGCCTTGCGAATCTGACGCAAGCCGATGGTTGCGGAACCGATCACGAGGCCAAGCAGAAAGGCGGAGAACACCAGGCGGTAAAGCGGCGTCACCAGCGTGAAGGCGGAGTCATCCTGCACGAAGGGAACGAGCTTGAAGGTGACGTTGTCTCTGTTGGCGAAAAACAGACTCGTGGCGAGGATTGCGGCCAACGCGAGCCAGATCAGAGTCGATGATTTCATGCGTGGCTAAGTAAGGCCGCCGGATGGATTCGACAAGGCTTGGCGCAGGAGCGGCGCGCTAGTCCGAGGCGTCGCCGTTGTTCAGCCGCTCGCGCAATTCCTTGCCGGTGCGGAAAAACGGCACGCGCTTCTCCTCGACCGACACGGCTTCGCCGGTGCGCGGATTGCGCCCCTGGCGCGCGGGCCGCACTTTCACGGAAAAAGCCCCGAAGCCGCGCAGCTCCACGCGGTCGCCATTGGAAAGCGCAGCTGAAATTTCATCCAGCACGGTTGAAACAATGCGCTCGACGTCGCGGTGATAGAGATGCGGATAGCGCTCGGCGAGGCGCGCTACCAATTCCGACTTAATCATTCCCCTTGCCCCCGCATGGCAAGCCGAACACGCCACCGCCTGCCGACTTAACCTGCCAAACTGGCACCCCGGCGTCAACTGGGATGACTACCTAAGCCTCTCAGAACTAAAGCGTTTTGAGAGATGGCGGGAGCGCGGAACCGTGAGCGCGACGGCAATGAGGGGGCGCCGAATCCCTGCGACGTGCGGCGTGTACGAATGGGTGCCGGTGCGGTAAATTGCGGCCAACAACCGCTCAGGGAGGATTTTCGATGCGAACGGCACAGGTCAAACTCACACTAGCTTTGCTCGCCTCCGTCGCTTTGGTGGCGGAAGCCCGCGCCCAGGCCAGTTATCCATGCGTCAATGACGCGCCGAATCCCTATAAGCTGCAGTCAAATTGGGCACAGACGCCGCGCCCCTGGGGCCCCGCAAATGCGGTGACAGTGGATGCCAAGGACAATATTTGGGTCTTCGACCGCTGCGGCGACAAGGGCTGCCTTGGTGCGAGTGAATCGCCCATTTTCCATCTCAGCCCCGACGGCAAGACGATCAAGAATTTCGGCGCCGGCGAGTTCGTCAGCGCGCATGCCCTAGCGGTCGACAAGGACGGCAATGTCTGGGCGGCCGACTTCCAGGCCAAAGACGGCAAGGGCATGCAGGTCGTCAAGTTCTCGCCGGACGGCAAGGTGCTTTTGAAGCTCGGCAAACCCGGCGAGAGCGGCATGGGCAATGACACGCTCAATCAGCCGACGGGCCTCGCGGTCCTTTCCACCGGCGAAATCCTGGTCGCCGAAGGCCACGGCTCCAAGCTCAACAAATCGCGGGTCAACGTCTACAGCAAGGACGGCAAGTATCTGCGCAGCTTCGCTTCGCACGGCACCGGCGATGGCCAATTGACCGAGCCGCATGCGATTGCCGTAGACGGCCAGGACCGCATCTATGTCGCCGACCGCACCGGCAACCGCGTCGCGGTGTTCGACAAGACTGGGAAGTTCCTCGCCAATTGGAAGCAATTCGGGCGGCCGAGCGGCGTGTGGGTCGACAAGAACGGCATGATCTATGTCGCCGATTCCCAATCGGACGAGAAGACCAATCCGGGCTGCAAGATGGGCATCCGCGTCGGCAGCGTGAAGGACGGCCAGGTGCTGTATTACATCCCGCCACCGCCCGGCGTCGACGCCAAGACGCCGCCCCCGGAAGGCATTGCGGTGGATTCGCACGGCACGATCTATGCCTCAGCCGTGCAAATGAAGGACGTGAAGAAATATACGAAGTGAACCGCATGGGGATTTAGGGTCGTTTCTGATTGAGTGGAGTCGGATAATTCATCATGTCATTCCCGCGAAAGCGGGAATCCAGTTTCTTGATACGTACTCCTGGATGCCCGCCTTCGCGGGCATGACAATTATGTGTTGCATCCCATTCCAAAACCGGGCTAGCCCAGCACAGGAAGGCGCTCGTGGGCAGTCGCGGGCGCCTTCTTTTGTTAGAAGGGGCGGTGGAGACTGTGAGGGCCGCTATCGTGGCGGTGCAGAGGACAACGCAATGACCGGAGCGCACCATTTCACGTTCAAAGAATGGCTGACTTGGACGGTCGATAAGATCGTAACGCGCAGTCTTCATCATACGGCCGAAGAAGACCGCGACGGGTATCTGCGGGTCCAGATAGAAGGTGCGATTCGACAAGCCTTGGCACATGGCAGGTCAGGCCGGTCTGACGACGATCCGATCGTCGATTGAACTTCAAATTAGGACGCTACCCTTCATTCTGGCTGCGTGTAAGCGCGGCGGTTCTGATGTAAGTTACGGTTTCGACCTATCCCCGGGAGGATGAGATGCGTGCAGGATTGACCAGCCTTGCCATTGCCATGTTGGCCACCACCGCTTTGGTGGCGGTGGCTCAGGCGCAGACATCGGCGCCTTGCGTCAATGACGCGCCCAATCCCTACACGCTCGTGAACGACTGGGCGCATATGAACCGCGCCTGGGCGCCGACCAACAATGTCTATGTCGACGGCAAAGACAATGTCTGGGTGATGGACCGTTGCGTCGCCAAGGGCTGTCTCGGCTCCGAGGAATCGCCGATCTGGGAATTGTCGTCCGACGGCAAGGTGGTGAAGAATTTCGGCGGCGGCATGTTCGCCTTCCCGCACACCGTCAAGCCCGATTCCGACGGCAATATCTGGGCCATCGACGGCGACGCGAGAGAGGGCAAAGGCAATCAGGTCTTCAAATTCTCGCCCGACGGCAAGGTGCTGATGACGCTCGGCAAGGCCGGCCAAGGCGGCAAGGGGACGGACGTGTTCGACCGGCCCACCGGCATCGCCTTTGCGCCGAACGGCGACATCTTCATCTCCGAAGGCCATGCGCCGACCTTCGGCAATTCGCGCATCACGAAGTTCGACAAAAGCGGCAAGTTCATCAAGACGTTTGGGCATCTGGGCTCGGGCGATGGCGAGCTGAAAGGCCCGCACGTGCTCGCGTTCGACAGCGCGGGACGGCTTTTCGTCGCCGACCGCAGCAACAGCCGCGTCGCGTTCTTCGATCAGGACGGAAAATTCCTCGGCGCGTGGAAGCAGTTCGGCCGGCCGAGCGGCATCTTCATCGACAAGAATGATGTGCTCTATGTCTCCGATTCCGAATCCGAAGATGCGCCGGGCAAGGACACGAACAATCCCGGCTGCAAGCGCGGCATCCGCATGGGCAGCGTGAAGACCGGCAAGGTCGATGCCTACATTCCGCCGCCGCCGGTGAAAGACGCGAAAAACCCGCCGCCGGAAGGTGTCGCCGCCGATTCCCACGGCAACATCTACGCCGCCGCGGTGCCGGAGATGGCCGTCTACAAATATGTGAAGAAATAAATGAGGCTGTCATGCCCGGCGAGCGCGAAGCGCGAGGGAATGGGCATCCATTCGGTGAAGTAAGCACTCGATCTTCATGAAATAGATTCCCTTCCCCTCGCGGTGTGCCACCGCTCGGCCGGGAATGACAAATACCTTTCAAAAGAAAAACGCCCGCGGATCGCTCCGCGGGCGTTTGTTTTTACGCTGAACCGTCCGATCAGGACGGCTTGAGCGAGGAGACGTAAGACGCGACCGCGATCACATCATTGTCCGACAATTTGCCGACGACATTCTTCATGATCTCGGCCATCGGTCCTTTGCGCACATTGTTCTTGAAGGAATAGATCTGGCGCGAGATGTAGACCGGTGAGCGTCCGGCAATGCCCGGCACATCGTCCGCCCCTTGCAGCTTGGCGCCGTGGCAGCCGCTGCAGGCTTGCGTCTTGCCGGCGCCGCCCGTGGTCACCAGGGTTTTTCCGCTGCCGAGCGAGCCGGTCGGCACATAGGCGACGAAAGCGGGTTCCGCCATCTGGCGAATGGCGGCCGGGTTGTTGGCGACCTCGATGATGCGGTTGCCGACCTGTTCGGTGTCGGTGCCCGGAAGCTTGGTGCGCTGGCTGTTGCGGCCGACCATGGTCTTGGGCGCCATCGCCGATTCCGAAACCTTGGTCCAGGGTGCGGGCTTCAGTTCGGCATAATAGGCGGCGACCTGCTTGATGTCGTCGTCACTCATGCCTTTGGCGAAGCCAGCCATAGCGGCCGAGCGCGGACCGCCGCGGGCGCCGCTTTTGAAATCCTGCATCTGGCGCGCGAAATATTCGGCGTTCAGTCCACGGATGTTTGCCGATTCCGGCTGACCCATGCCCGAAGGCGTGTGGCAGGTGTTGCACGGCCTGACCGCGTCGCCCTTGCCGGTCAAAACGATCTTGAGCGCGCCCGCCTGATATGCCGACGGCGCCGCCGCAGCGCCCCCACCGCCGCCGCCCGCCGCCGGTGCGGGAGCGTTGGGATCGGGTGTCATGAAGGCCCAATCCGGGCCGGGAGCATCGGCCGCCATCGCGGTCAGCGGAAACAAAGCTGTTGCAAGCAACCACCCTCCGTGGCCGAGTCGCTGGAAGACGCGGCTCTCTTAAGATTATTGTGATTGGCCCACAGCGGCAAGCGCTTCTGCGCGTGGGGGTGCGTGAAACCGTGGGTTTGCCGCGCTTGACAAGAGCCAGCGCGGCAAAGCCAGATCGCGGCAAAACGGGAGGGGACAGGGCATGACCGCTATCGGCGCAGTTGGCGATCCCGCGGGATCGGAGGTCGGGCTCCTCGACCGCCGCCGCATCATCGCAGGGCCCGGCTTCAATCGCTGGCTGGTGCCGCCGGCCGCCCTTGCCATCCATGTATGCATCGGGATGGCCTACGGATTCAGCGTCTTCTGGCTGCCGCTGTCCAAAGCGCTGGGCCACGACAAATCCATCGAGTGTCCGGGCATGGGCCTTTTCCAGGCGCTGGTGACGACTGCTTGCGATTGGCGGATCAGCGATCTCGGCTGGATCTACACGCTGTTCTTCGTGCTGTTGGGCCTGTCGGCGGCGACCTGGGGCGGCTGGCTCGAACGCGCCGGTCCGCGCAAAGCCGGGATCGTCTCCGCATTCTGCTGGTGCGGCGGGATGGCGCTCGCCGCGCTCGGCGTGATCCAGCATCAGCTTTGGATCATGTGGCTGGGTCTGGGCGTCATCGGCGGCATTGGCCTTGGCATCGGCTACATCTCGCCGGTTTCAACGCTGATCAAATGGTTTCCCGACCGGCGCGGCATGGCGACCGGCATGGCGATCATGGGCTTTGGCGGGGGCGCGATGATCGGCGCGCCGCTCGCCAACCTGCTGATGAACTCTTTCAAGACTCCGGATTCGGTCGGCGTATGGCAGACCTTCCTCGCCATGGCGACGATCTATTTCGTCTTCATGGTCGGCGGCGCTTTCGGCTATCGGTTGCCGGCGCCGGGATGGGCTCCTCACGGTTGGACGCCGCAAGCGGCCAAGTCGATGATCGTTTCCAAACAGGTGCATCTGAAGGACGCGCACAAGACCAAACAGTTCTGGCTGATCTGGGCGGTGCTGTGCCTGAACGTGTCCGCCGGCATCGGCGTGATCGGCATCGCCTCGCCCATGCTGCAGGAGATTTTCGGCGGCAGCCTGATCGGCCGTCCCGATGTCCCGTTCACCGCGCTCGACGCGGCGCAAGGCGCGGCGGTGGCGGCGATCGCCGCGGGTTTCACCGGCTTGCTGTCGCTGTTCAATATCGGCGGACGCTTTTTCTGGGCGTCGCTGTCCGATGTCGTCGGACGCAAGGCGACCTATTACACCTTCTTCGCGCTCGGGATTGTGTTGTACGCGTCTGCGCCATGGGCGGCGCATGCCGGATCCAAAGCGCTGTTCGTGCTCGCCCTCTGCATCATCCTGTCGATGTATGGGGGCGGCTTCGCGACAATCCCCGCTTATCTGGCCGACATATTCGGCACGCAATTCGTCGGCGCCATTCACGGCCGGCTGCTGACGGCGTGGTCGACGGCCGGCATCATCGGCCCGGTGGTGGTGAATTACATCCGCGAATTCGAGATCGCCGCCGGCGTGCCGCGCCAATCGGTCTATGACGTGACGCTCTATATCCTGGCGGGATTTCTGGTCGTGGGTTTCCTGTGCAATTGGGCGGTGAAGCCGCTGGCGCAGAAATGGTTCATGAGCGACGAGCAGGTCGCGGCGCTGCAAACCGCACCGGCTGCGCACACCCATGGTCCCAAACCCGCGTCATCGAAGGCGGAGACGGGTGCGAGCGTGCCGCTCGCCTGGCTCGCTGTCGGCATCCCCATTGCTTGGGGAATCTGGGTGACGCTGAAAAGCGCGCTCGTGCTGTTCGGGTAGGCGGAGGCGAGATCTCGATGCGAATTTCCAAATGGGGAAACAGCCTTGCGATTCGCCTCCCTAAGGCCGTGATCGATACGCTGAAATTGAAGGAAGGCGATGACGTCGAGGTGATCGTCGCCGGCACTCGCCGTTTTGAGATTGCGCGGGACTCTCGCCGTGAGGCTGCGCTTACGCGCCTGAGAGCGCTCAAGCGGCCCCTGCCCGCGGGCTTCAGGTTCGTCCGGGACGAGGCGAATGAACGGTAAGCGCCATTGCGACCCTGTTTCGTTCACCGCCTCTAGAAAAATATCTTCCGCCGCGCGGACGCGCGGCGGCTGGATGGCCGCCTCAAGGGCGGCCATGGTGAATAGGGAAAAGAAAAGGGCGCTCGGCGGGTAGACCGAGCGCCCATCAATAAGAACGGAGGAATTATTCCTCGCGGTGGGATTATTCCTCGTCGTCGCCTTTCTTCTTCTGTGCGCGCGACAGGGCCGCGCCGAGGATATCACCAAGGCTCGCACCCGAATCCGATGAACCATATTGCGCCACAGCTTCCTTCTCTTCGGAGATTTCGCGCGCCTTGATCGAAAGCCCGAGCTTGCGGCCTGTCTTGTCGGCCGAGGTCACGAGCGCATCGATCTTGTCGCCGACGCCGAAACGTTCGGGGCGCTGATCGTTGCGGTCGCGCGATAGATCGGCGCGACGGATATAGGCGCGCGCGCCGCCTTCCAGCGTGACTTCGAGCCCGCCTTCCTGCACTTCGGCGACCGTCACAGTCACGACGTCGCCCTTCTTCAGCGCAGACATCTTCGCCATCGGGTCGGCGCCCAATTGCTTCACGCCGAGGCTGATGCGTTCCTTCTCCGCATCGACGTCCAGCACCTTGACCTGAACGCTCTGGCCTTTCTGGTAGTCCTTCACAGCCTCATCACCCGCCTTGTCCCAGGACAGATCGGAGAGGTGAACCATGCCGTCGATGTCGCCCGGCAGCCCGACGAACAGCCCGAACTCGGTGATGTTGCGGATTTCGCCTTCCAGCACATCGCCGGCCGGATGATTTTCCGCGAACGCGACCCATGGGTTCTGCATGCACTGTTTCAGGCCGAGGCTGATGCGGCGCTTGTTGGAATCCACTTCCAGCACCATCACCTCGACCTCCTGGCCGGGGTTGACGATCTTGTTGGGGTGGACGTTCTTCTTCACCCAGCTCATCTCGGAGACATGGACGAGGCCTTCGACGCCCGGCTCCAATTCGACGAAAGCGCCGTAATCGGTGACGTTGGTGACCTTGCCCTTGAGCCGCGCGCCGACCGGATATTTGGCGCCGACGCCTTCCCACGGATCGGTCTGCAATTGCTTCATGCCGAGCGAAATGCGCTGCGTGTCGTGATTGACCTTGATGATCTGCACGGTGACGTTCTGGCCGACGGAGAGCACTTCGGTCGGATGCGACACGCGGCGCCAGGCGATGTCGGTGACATGCAGCAAGCCGTCCACGCCGCCCAGATCGACGAAGGCGCCGTAATCGGTGATGTTCTTGACCGTGCCTTCCAGCACCTGGCCCTCGGCCAGCGAGGCGACCAGTTCGGAGCGCTCCTCGGCGCGCTTCTCTTCCAAGACGGCGCGGCGCGAGACCACGATATTGCCGCGGCGGCGATCCATTTTCAGGATCTGGAAAGGCTGCGGCATGTTCATCAGGGGCCCGACATCGCGCACCGGGCGCACATCGACTTGCGAGCCCGGAAGGAACGCCACGGCGCCGTCGAGATCGACGGTGAAGCCGCCCTTGACCCGGCCAAAGATCACGCCGCTGACGCGGCCGCTGTCCTGGAAGGCTTTTTCCAGGCGCGTCCAGCTCTCTTCGCGGCGCGCCTTGTCGCGCGACAGCACCGCTTCGCCCAGCGCATTTTCCACCCGTTCGACATAGACCTCGACCTCATCGCCGATCTTGACCTGGGTGTTCTGCCCCGGCGCGGAGAATTCCTTTATCGGCACGCGGCCTTCGGTCTTCAAGCCGACATCGACGACGACGAAATCATTCTCGACGGCGACGATGATGCCTTTGACGACGGCACCTTCGGCGGGCGATCATCGCGGCTCGGAGTGGAAATGCTTTCGGCGGCTCTAGCCATGAAGTCTCCCTAAGGTTGCGTGACGGCCGCCGGGCCCATGCCCAAGCGATCGTTTCCGGCCAAGCCGGTGGAAAAGTGGAAATAACTTTCGCAGGTTTCTCTGCGGCGCCGCCGGGCCTCCTCAGCCCCTGGGGCGGGCCGCGAGCGCTTTCTCGATCTTGTCATTCACGAGATCGAGCGCCTTCGCGAAGGCGGTCTCTATATCCAAATCGGAGGTATCGAGCAAGACGGCGTCCTCGGCCTGGCGCAGGGGCGCGGTTTTGCGCGAGCGGTCGCGCTCATCGCGGGCCAGGAGCTCCTGCTCGACCTCCTCGACATCCACCGGGGAGGCAGCATCGCGCCCCTCCTGAGGCTGCGCCTTGAGCTCGAGCCAGCGCCGCAGCGCCCGCACGGCGGGGCGGGCATCGATGAAGAGCTTGGCGGTGGCATCGGGGCAGATGACCGTGCCGATGTCGCGGCCGTCGATCACCGCGCCCGGCGCTCCCCCCGGTGGGCGCGCCGCAAAATCGCGCTGGAACTGCATGATGGCCGAGCGGACTTCGGGCATCGCGGCCACGCGCGAGGCGGCTTCGCCCACGGCGACCGAGCGCAAGCGGATGTCGGTGCCTCCGACCGGATCGATGATGCGCGCGGAGCGGACCGCATCCTCGACATTGGAGGGGTCGCCCCCCGCGTCGATCACGCCGAGCGCGACCAGGCGGTAGAGAGCGCCGGAATCCAGATGGGCAAAGCCGTAATGGCGCGCCAGACGGCGCGCCAGCGTGCCCTTGCCGCAGGCCGATGTCCCATCGATGGCGATGACGATGCTCACTTTGCGGGCACCGCTTCGATATCGGCGCCCAGGGCGCCCATCAGCGCTTGGAAATTCGGAAAGCTTGTCGCGATCATCGCGCCGTCATCGACGATCACCGCGCTTTGCGCCGCGAGACCCATCACCAGGAAGCTCATGGCGATGCGATGATCCATATGGGTCGCGACCTGGCCGCCGCCCGGCACGCCATCCGCTCCGGCCCCCTCCACCGTGAGCCCATCCTCGGTTTCCGAAACACGCACGCCATTCGCCCTCAGACCGGCCGCGACGGCGGAGAGCCGGTCGCTCTCCTTGACGCGCAATTCTTCCAGCCCGCGCATCGTCGTGCGCCCTTCGGCAAAGGCGGCCGCGACCGCGAGCACGGGGTATTCGTCGATCATGGTGGGGGCGCGTTCAGGTGGCACCTCCACGCCTTTCAACGCGGAATGGCGC
>WNFL01154352.1_pt1 | contig 14124 bp, 15 predicted proteins | sample 5400361 | NCBI WGS metagenome assembly WNFL01 (sample SAMN13153351, study PRJNA577476) | soil metagenome | isolation source: 40 cm soil on Douglas fir-dominated hillslope | place: USA:California | collected 2013-09-17
AATCTTCCTGTTTTAGGCATATGCCGAGGGCTGCAGCTGATCAATTGCATTTTTGATGGAAGTTTAATACAGGACCTGGGCGAGCTGAACAAGATTCATAAAGGCGGCCCTGATAAGATTCACGGAATTAAAGTTGAGCAAGGCACATTGCTTCACAGCACATCTCATATCAACAGCGGAAATGTGAATAGCTCCCATCATCAGGCGATTGACAAACTTGGAAAAAATCTGAAAGTGAATTGCAAATCCGATGACGGAACGATAGAAGGGATAGAAAGAAACGAAAAAGGTCATCCGTTTTTACTTGCTGTTCAATGGCATCCTGAGCGAATGGGAGATTTAAACAGCCCTCTTTCGAAAAATATCAGGAATGGTTTTTTAGAGGCAGCAAGAAAAGTATAGTCATGCAAATCATAAATCCAGCTACAGAAGAAGCCATCAAGGAATTAAAAGAGGACAATGAGCAATCCGTGAATAAGAAATTCAATGAGCTAAAATCAGCGCAACTTGATTGGCAAGAAGTTTTGCTGAGTGAACGAGTAAATATTCTGAAAAGATTCTCGGACCTTCTTAAAAAGAATATTGAACCACTTGCCTTGGTTTTGACTTCTGAAGTTGGCAAACCGCTACAGCAATCACGAAATGAAATCAATGGAGCTTGTGCTCGTATTCAATGGCTTACGGATAACGCTTCAAAGTATCTGTCAGATGAAGTGATGGTGCAAGAAAAAAACCTCACGGAAAAAATTTCTTACGAGGCACTTGGAGTTATCTGCAATATCTCGGCTTGGAATTACCCATACCTTGTTGGCGTAAATGTGTTTGTTCCAGCACTGCTTGCGGGCAACGCTGTGATGTATAAACCTTCTGAGTATTCTACGTTGACAGGATTGGAAATTGAAAAAAAGTTGAAAGAAGCAGGGGTTCCAAAAAATGTTTTTCACGTTGCTGCGGGCGGAAAAAGTGTCGGAGAAATTCTTCTCAATCTTCCGATGGATGGATATTTCTTCACGGGCTCTTACAAGACAGGAAAATACATTTACGAGAAAGTAGCGCCAAAGATGGTGCCTTGTCAGTGTGAACTCGGTGGAAAAGATCCACTTTATGTTGCTGATGACATTACAGATATTAAATCCGTTGCTGCAGGCACTGCCGATGGTGCGTTCTATAACAATGGACAAAGCTGTTGTGCAGTAGAACGAATTTATGTCCACGAAAAAGTTTACGATAAATATGTAGATGAGTTTGTGAATGAAGTCAAGTCTTGGAAAATGGGCAGCCCAACCGAAGCCGGGATTTATTTCGGTCCGTTGTCGCGAAAAGAGCAACTCAAATTTCTGCAGACGCAAATTAATGAAGCTGTTCAAAAAGGAGCAAAAGTTCAATTAGGGGGAAAAGCAGTTTCCGGAAGAGGATTTTATTTTGAACCGACTGTTTTAACCAATGTGAATCACGCCATGAGTGTGATGAAAGAAGAATCCTTTGGTCCTGTGATCGGCATCATGAAAGTGAAGAACGATGAAGAAGCAATTGAATTCATGAAAGACACTGAGTATGGATTGACTGCCTCTGTCTATAGCTCAGACCAAAAGCATGCAGAGAAAATTTTGCAGCAAGTCAATGCCGGCACCGGCTACTGGAATTGCTGTGATCGTGTAAGCGCTGCCGTTCCATGGACTGGTAGAAAACATTCTGGTTTTGGAGCTACTCTATCGCACGCTGGACTTCGGGCTTTTACTAAACCAAAGGCTTATCATTTAAAAGGATGATGTGCTAATGCTCCGAGGTTAGTTTTCCCTTCTTTTTTGATCATTAAAATCGGCAATTGAACAGTGAAAATAACTGAATGATAAACTATTGGATAATTACAACAATTCCAATGCACTCCATTATACATTTATCTCATGATTGTACGGATGGCCCTGCCAGGAGTGAGTAATTTGATCTTTTAGCCATTAATTTTACTATGAAACCTTTTCAACTTATAACAATTTTAATCGTCTCATTCATCGCAGCAGCTACCAATTCTTACGGTCAATCAGTCAACGATTTTGACCCCTCTAAAATTACAACAAGGAAAACTTACATAGGTATAGGGACCGGGCTTAACAGTGTTGGTGTTATCGGAGTTTCGGCCGAACAGAATTTGGGAAAGATATCTGTTATTGGAACTGCGGGTTTGGGCTCTTGGGGATACAAGTTTTGTGGTGGGGCACGATATTACTTTTCTTATCCGTTTGGGAAGGCAATAGGGATGAGTTATGCATTAGCCACAGGGCATTCGAAAGTTAGACTTGATTTGGAAACGTTGTCAGGCACAAAACAGTACGTTAACGTCCAACTCTCCCCAGTGCATCTCATAAATTTTTCATTTTTTAATAGCTGGAAACTCGGAAATAGAAGTTCGCGGTTCGGATTGGAAATCGGGTATAGTGTAATAATTAACTCAGGTGACAATTTCAAAGTGCTTGATAGTGGAGTGACACTTTCTAGTACATCTTTCAAAGCATTACGAATATTTCAACCAGGCGGTTTGATCATAGGAGTCAGCTTTGCTTTTGGAAGGTAGTAAATAAAAATCGGGCATGTCTTTCCTATAAGAATGCTTTTCTTTCACATTAACCTAAGTAGATGCCTTCGCCATCTCCCAACCAATGATACTTTTCTTTCTTGTTGAACTCCACTTGTACTCACCAAGTATTCCGTCTTTACGAATTACTCGATGACAGGGAATAAGATAAGCAACGTGATTGGAGCCAACCGCGGATCCCACCGCTTGCGTGGCTTTAGGATTTTGAATTTGTTGAGCGATACCCTGGTATGTAGTGACCGAGCCTATGGGCAACCGGAGTACTGCCTCCCAAACTTTAACTTGAAAGTTGGTCCCCTTTACAAGCACATGAAGTTTCTTTTGCGTCTTTGCTCCCGATAGCAATCGGGATTTGCTGTTGAAAATTGTTTGAATAAATCCGCTTGTCAATTCCTGGTCCTGATGGAAAACAGAATTGTGCCAATGCTCTTTCATTTTTTCTAATTCTCTGAGGGGATCTTCTTCTGTTTGCAAAAAGGAAAGCCAACAGATTCCACGTTCGGTAATGCCGATGAGCGCAATTCCAAAAGGAGTTTCATGAAATCCATATTCAATGCGAATACCCGAACCCTTAAGTTTATACTCTTGCGGGGTCACCGCTTCGAGTGTCGTGAACAAATCATACACCCGTGATTGGCTTGAGAGACCAGCAGATTCTGCTGCATCGATCAGGTTTTTTGTTTCGCTTAACTTATCCTTAAGGAAATCAACAGTAATAAATTGCAAAAACCGTTTTGGACTAATGCCTGCCCACTCTGTGAAGATCCTTTGAAAATGAAAAGGTGAAAGATGTACTTTCTCTGCTACTTCATCCAACTCAGGCTGGCGTTGAAAATTTTCTTCTAAATAGCGAATAGCATTTTCTATGCGCTGATAGTTAAAATCTTTTTCTGATGTCGTGTTCATATTTGAATCAATTTAACGACTCAAAATTGAATCTAAACAGTTGGTTACTCAACCTGTTTCTTGCTTAGTTTTTAGCCGGAATTGCAGCTTTTTCGGCAGATTCTGCACACTTGCCGCACCCTGTGGCACATGCATTTTTTGACTGGAATGATTTGTAAACAATCCTGCCGATGTACCCTACGGCTCCGCCTAATGCTACTATGAGAAGGATGTTTTGAACCATGTAACAAAGATACAAAAGTGCGCATGAAAAAGTTCAGCAAAATGAAATGCGATTTCTCTTCCTTGGTGCTGTATGAACTAATGACAGTTTGTATAGGTGTAGGTGGAAATAAATACATTGGTGGATGGATCTCGTTTCTCTATTGGAAATCCCTGTTGTTGTAGATGTAGGTGTAGTTGAAATCTTGTGGAACGCTACCCGGTATTGTAAAAGTGTGACGCGTCATGTTGTTGGTTGGTGGCGGGCTGTTGAGAAAGAATGCGTTCGTCAAATAAGGATTGGGATGAGAGTCCCACTGATATTCTTCACTGTATAGCAGCGAGTTTGTAGCACCATCGAATGTCTGCACCTTGGAATAGTTCTTATGGTTGACAAACTCACGTCTTGCATATCTCCACAAATAATAAGCACCTGACGACACATTGTATTTGTAAAATTGTTGCAGCGTGTCTTGGTCGAGGGAGTTGTAAAAGAACTTCGTTTGGCTATTATATCCAGAATAATTTTGAACGCTTTGCGACCATAGAGTCAATCTGTTTTTGTTATAGCTATAGGTAATCGAGAGCACTTGATTATCTACTTCAGATACAATTTTTCCGGATTCATCGTAGGTGAGCACGGAAGAGTAGACGTTAGGTGTAGCATAAGAGACAAGTTGATTTTGATTGTTATAGAAATAAGAGACCGAACCTGAAAGATTTTGTTCGGAAGATAGAAAACACGGGTTCACATGCAAATCGTGGTAGGTGCATGACGCAAGTACCACCAATAAGGCTGACAGCAGTTTTTTCATTTTCGAAGTAGGTAAACAAATCGAAGTGTGTTGCAAATCTCCTTCTCATTTTTGAGTTGAGAGTTATTGTAGGCTTTGGATGTCTTTGTTCATGATCTAAATTTCTGAATGAGGAATTTAGAAAACCATGCCCCTATTTGGTTGAGATTAGTGACGGAACTTTGATCGACTGCCAAAGGCGAAGATGAGGTACAAAGAGAATACTTCTTCTTGCTTTTTAGCGTAGTTCATTGTTGGCGCAGTTATTATTCACTAGTCCAATTTCTCAAAAATTTTCTTGCCCTCACTCCAAACCCATTTCTGTTCTTTGCAAAATGGACAGTCACCAAGTGATCCGACTAAGCTCTTTGGATTTACAATAATTAGTCTACTGTGATTGCGGAAATCATAACCCAATGACGCACTTGGTCCATCGTATACTTTTCCTGTTTTAGAGTCAACAATTGCGCTCGCTTTGCAAGGTGAGCCACAACCCCAATAAACAAACGTATATCGCCAGGCAAAATTTGTCCCGTTTTTGTATTCGTTCGTAATTCGAGTTTTAAATCTTCTCGCTGTAGGGTTGCTGTTATAGTCGATTGGTACTGACGTCACTGTCACGGATGTGTCGACCTTAAATTGCTCAAATGATTGTCCACGTGAACCAAATGAAATTATAAATACAAATAATTTAATCCAATGGAGTTTCATAATAATTACGACCACTAATGGCTATAAGCAATATACTCAATCCCTTAATTTCAGTCATCATGTGTCATCACACACACCGCAACAATCAAGCAGCATTTCAAAAAAAAAGAATCAAAAATCGCTTAACTAACAGCCGTATGTAAATGAAAATTTTTCCATCGCTGGAAGAACAACATCGCCTAAAATTTTTCACCTTTGTTCATCTATCAAACGAATCGTCCCGATGATGCCATCGGGACGATTTGCGTTTTAAGCGGTTTGTAACAAACTAACAGTTGTTGTGAGCGAAAAAAAGAAAACCATCTTTGAAAAAATCTGGGATGCCCACGTGGTGAAGCGTGCGGAGGGCTATCCGGATGCACTATTTATTGACCGCCATTTTATTCATGAGGTGACAAGCCCACAAGCGTTTGACGGATTGCGTAAGCGCGGAATAAAAGTTTTCAACACATCTCGCACCACAGCTACAGCGGATCACAATGTGCCAACGAAAGATCAACACCTTCCCATCAAAGAAGCATTGTCACGGCATCAGGTTGAAACACTAAGAAAAAATTGTAGCGAATTTGGCGTTGATCTTTATGATCTGGGCCATCCCTTTCAAGGCATTGTTCACATCATTGGCCCTGAGCTCGGCTTGACACTGCCAGGCATGACTATCGTCTGCGGTGACAGTCACACTTCCACGCATGGAGCTTTAGGCAACATTGCGTTTGGTATAGGCACCAGTGAAGTAGAGCAAGTGCTCGCAACACAGTGTGTTTTGCAATACAGGCCGAAGACAATGAAAATTGAAATCAACGGTAAGCTTGGAAAAGGTGTGGTTAGTAAAGACATCATTCTTTACGTTATCTCAAAAATTTCTGCGAGCGGTGCAACAGGCTATTTTGTTGAGTACACAGGAAGCACTATTCGTAGCTTGTCAATGGAAGCACGGATGACTATCTGTAACATGAGCATTGAGATGGGAGCACGTGGCGGACTGATCGCACCAGATGAAACCACTTACGATTACATCAAAGGAAGAAAATTTGCACCTCAAGGAAAGGCATTTGACGAAGCAAAGAGAAAATGGGAGCAACTCAAAACGGATGATGGCGCAACGTATGACAGCGAGCTGATCTATGATGCAGCTGACATTGCACCAATGATCACTTATGGCACGAACCCGGGAATGGGAATGAAAGTCACTGATCGAATTCCTACTGTTACGGAGTTGAAAGAAATCAGTGAGCAAACATCTTTTAAGAAATCGCTTGAATACATGGGGCTCGAGCCTGGTTCGCAGCTGCTAAACAAAAATATCGATTACGTTTTTATTGGTAGTTGCACAAATGCACGAATAGAGGATCTGCGTTTGGTTGCGGAATTAGTGAAAGGAAAAAAGAAAGCTGCTGATGTTGAAGTGTGGGTGATTCCCGGATCAAAACAAGTCGAAGCACAAGCAAAGGAAGAAGGGCTGGATAAAATTTTTGAAGCTGCCGGTTTTGAATTGAGAAGCCCGGGATGCTCTGCATGCCTCGGCATGAACGAAGACAAAGTGCCGGCAGGCAAATATTGCGTGAGCACGAGCAACAGAAATTTTGAAGGAAGGCAAGGACCTAAATCTCGTACTTTTTTGGCGAGCCCGTTAACGGCCGCTGCCGCTGCAATTACCGGAAGAGTTAGTGATGTAAGAGAAATGATTTGATCGTTGATCGTTATTCGATGAGTTTTGATCTGCGAACAACTAACAACCAACAACGAATGAGTAAGGAGAAATTTATAAAACTAACATCAACAGCAGTTCCGCTTTCGGTGGAAAACATCGATACTGATCAAATTATTCCAGCGCGTTTTTTGAAGGCGACTACGCGTGAGGGTTTTGGCGAAAATCTTTTTCGCGATTGGCGGTTTGATTCCAATAATCGACCCGTAAAAGATTTTGTTTTAAATGACACTAAGTTCTCAGGAAAAATTTTGGTTGGCGGAAAAAATTTTGGCTGTGGTAGTAGTCGTGAGCACGCAGCGTGGGCAATTTACGATTTTGGATTTCGTGCAGTGGTCTCCAGTTTCTTTGCTGATATTTTTAAAAACAATGCATTGAATAATGGATTATTGCCAGTGGTGGTTAGCGATCAGTTTCTGAAAAATATTTTTAAATGGGTCGATGAGAATTCAAAAACGGAAATCACAATCGACCTGCGAAATCAAATTATCACAATTGGTGGCGAACAAGAAAAATTTGAAATCAACGCGTATAAGAAAGAGTGCCTGATGAATGCCTATGATGATATTGATTACCTGTTGAATTTGAGAAAGGAGATTAAAGAGTTTGATGAAGCGTTAATCGTTAATTAATGAAAAAGAAAATAGTAATTCTCCCCGGTGACGGAATCGGAAAGGAAGTGACAGCCGAAGGGAAGAAAGTATTAGAGGTGATTGCCGGAAAATTCGATCATGAATTTGAATTCGATGAAGCGTTGATCGGACACGAAGCAATTGAAGCCACAGGAAATTCTTTGCCAGAGGAGACATTATCAAAACTTAAAAACTGTGATGCGATTTTGTTTGGAGCTGTAGGTCATCCGAAGTATGATAATGATCCGACATTGAAAGTAAGACCGGAGCAGGGCCTTTTGAGAATGCGCAAAGAGCTTGGGCTTTATGCTAATCTGAGGCCAATCAAACTGTTTGATGAACTCCTGGGAGCTTCCAGTATTAAACCTGAAATCCTGAAAGGTTCTGATATTCTATTTTTCCGCGAGCTCACAGGCGATGTTTATTTCGGTGAAAAAGGAAGGAAAGATGATGGAGCTACCGCGTTCGATTTGATGATCTATCAGCGCTATGAAATTGAGCGGATCGCTCACAAAGCTTTTAAGGCAGCGCTGACCAGAAAGAAAAAAGTAACATCGGTCGATAAAGCTAATGTTTTGGAAAGCTCACGGTTGTGGAGAGAAACGGTTCAACAAATTGGTAAGCAATATCCCGAAGTTCAATTGGAGCATTTGTTTGTTGATTCAGCCGCAATGAAGCTTATTCAAAGCCCACGCAGTTTCGATGTGGTGGTGACAGGAAATTTGTTTGGCGACATACTCACGGATGAAGCATCGCAGATTGCGGGCTCGATGGGAATGCTTGCATCAGCTTCGATTGGCGATTCAGTTGGTTTGTATGAACCTATTCATGGAAGTGCGCACGACATTACAGGTAAGGGAATTGCCAATCCTCTTGCTTCGATTCTGTCTGTAGCATTGATGCTTGATATTTCTTTTGGGATGAAGGATGAATCAGAAGCAGTGATCAAGGCGGTTGAGCAAACATTGAAAGAAGGCTATCGCACGATCGATATTGCTGATCAATCGACTTCAAAGGAGAAAACCTTAAAGACTCAACAAATGGGAAACAAAGTAAAAGAGCAATTGAGTGGAGAGAAACTACTGAACCCAACGGCCCTTCAAACGGCATCCTTCATTGCCTCGATAAGCTAGCGAACAAGTAACTAATAACGATTAACTAACGAAACATGAGCCAACGAATTCAAGTCTTCGATACCACTCTTCGCGATGGCGAGCAGGTGCCCGGCTGTCAGCTGAAGACGGAAGAAAAAATTGTCATTGCTCGAGAATTAGAGTTGCTTGGTGTAGATGTAATCGAAGCGGGCTTTCCGATTTCGAGCCCCGGTGATTTTCTTTCTGTAGTGGAAATTTCCAAGGCAGTGAAAGAGCCGGTTGTCTGTGGACTGACTCGTGCAAAAAAGGAAGACATTGATGTAGCTGCTGAAGCATTGCGCTATGCGAAACGTGGTCGGATTCATACGGGTATTGGCTCAAGCGATGTGCACATCAAACACAAATTCAAATCCAATCGTGAGCAAGTTCTGGAGCAAGGAGTATGGGCCGTGCAATATGCGAAGAGCAAAGGTTATGAGGTTGAATTTTTTGCAGAAGACGCAGGACGCGCTGATCTCGCGTTTCTTGCGCAGATGGTGCAAGCAGTCATCGAAGCAGGTGCGGACGTGGTGAATATTCCTGATACAACCGGATATTGTTTGCCACACTTGTACGGAAAGCGAATCAATTATCTGTTTGAAAATGTCAAGAGTATCAGCAAGGCAACTATTTCTGTTCACTGCCACAATGATCTGGGTCTTGCTACAGCTAATACAGTAAGTGGCGTTTTGAATGGTGCGCGACAAGTAGAAGTTACCATCAATGGCATTGGCGAGCGAGCCGGCAACACTTCACTCGAAGAAGTCGCGATGATTTTTCAAGTACACAAGGATTTAGGTTTTGAGACGGCAATAAAGCCTGAAAGAATTTATGGGCTAAGCAAATTAGTTTCCGGAATGATGCGCATGCCTGTGCAAGCCAACAAAGCTATTGTAGGGGCGAATGCATTTGCTCATTCATCGGGTATACATCAAGATGGTTTTTTGAAGAATGCCGAAAACTACGAGATAATTAATCCATCGCAAGTAGGTGTGCCATCATCTTCCATTGTGCTGACTGCGCGTAGTGGTCGTGCGGCATTGAAACATAGACTTTCGTTACTTGGCCATCAGTTTGATGGAGAAGAGCTCAACTTGATTTACGAAAATTTCTTGATCGTTGCAGATGAGAAAAAAGAAGTAAAGGATGAAGACCTGCAAGTGCTCGCTACAAACACTCCTGTTCTGGCGAAGAGCTGATTAATGGATTTCAAGAATGACCTGTTTCTGATTTTGAAACGAGATCATACTTGAAGCTTCTCGATTCATCAGAAGTTTACCAATAGGCGAATGCGGTGAAATCGCAAAATATACTTCCCCATCGATTTCCAATTTGCCAGCGCTTATCGCGATATAAAAACGACTTTGATCAGTGATCACTAAATTTCCCAATCCTACTTTGGAATGCGACACGTTTGGATTGATTTGATCCAATGCATTCTTTAGTTTCAGAGCTTCATCCAATTGCTGCGCTGCCTGATCACGAGCAATCTGCGCCATAGCGCGACCTGTTTCATATTTATCGCCTGCGCTGCTCTTCTCTTCCTGGTTAGCTGATTCTTGGGCGTTATCCATGGCTTGTTTGGCATCGGCTATTCGTTGCTGTACAAGGGCGCCACAGTGAGCGTGAAGTTGTTTTTTTAGATCGGAATAATTCATTCGAGAGAATTCAAATCTCTATGGCCTTTCCGTTTTCCCAAACTAAGCCGAATTGTGGGCCATATTTCTTCACCCAATCTTTGTCGGTGGCAAAATCAAACAATTCGATGAGACCTTCGGAAGCAAGGTCTTTAAGTTGAGCGTCTGATAATCCCTTCACACTGATGTAACCGCCTTCAGCAAAGTAGAATTGAACACCACCTGAAAAATTTCCAGCTTCGAGCCATTCGCTGAGTTGTTGAAGCTGTTGAGTGATTTTATGATTCAGCTCGATGGCCTGGTTCAATGTGGCTTGCATATTTTTGATATGCCCATCGTTGTTGAAGTCGTCATTTCGCAAAATGCGAATGGGGTTGATGTGGATTTCTCCGGCATATCGGTTTACCATGGTCTTTGATTTGACGTAAAGATAGATGATAGAGATTAGGCCGTTGTTACCAGGTAGCTTTTTATGAAGGCTACCTGCTTCAAACATGATAACTCTAGCCCACAATTATTCGTCACTAAAAGCATTTTATAAAAATTCCGATTAGGCGAAAGCATTGTTCAACCAGTAGATCCAACTGCGCAACCAATCATGTCGATTTCATTGAGAACTTGTAGTCGCGCAAGGAGTGGTTGATGCCGCGATGCGGCATCAACCCGTGTCATGTTCTGCAGCCGTAGGCTGCAGAACCCACTAAGCGCGGACTGCGATTTTTGAAAAGGATAGTTCTCACGGGCCGCGCATGTCTACGATTTATCCAAGGAGCTTACGCTCGTTCAAAATGCAAGCCTGCTACTTCGCAAAAATTTGCAAGGGTTCGATCTAAAACCTTCTTGCAGATTTTATCAACTCAAATGTTTCCTTTTCTTGTGAAACGAAACTCTGTTCAGTTTTTATAGAGCGATTAATTAGTGGTTTACGATAATAGTAATCGCTTGATAAGTATCACCAAGCAATCCCAAAAAAGTTACGACCACGCCTAACGCTCCGATAGCGTGCCCTTCGGAAAAATGATTGAGCCACGAGACAAAATCTCCCATGAGAATAAAACCAATGAGCACCACGAACATGATAACGATGGGAAGTGTTGCCCAAATGATAATCGCTTCGGTGTTTTTCCAATCATTAGGTATGATTCGGTCGAAGAAACCGACTAAGTAAGGAATTTCGATAAAGAAAACGATCGTGATAAATACGGTGATGAGCGTAACAGACAATTTGTTTTCGATCAACTTGTAGGCAAAATCTTTAATACGACTTTCTTCTGCCAAGATTTTCCCTTCTATTTTATTCGCGAGCGGTTTATAGCGGATTTCAATGTAGGCCAGCGTGATGCCCACAACTTCAAAAACCATCGATATGAATTGGAGGTACTGAGACGCAGTCTCATTGAAAAAAATCATGGGATGAAGTTTGGTTAATAACTATGATAAAGCCAACATAATTAAGCCAAGTGGGTGCAAATTAAAGCAAAATTATATAATCCCTTTTACTTCTTCCACTTCCGGTTCCATTCGCTGGCCTGCTGTTGGAGTTTGATTTTTCCGTTAGCGATTTGCTCGGCCAACCTTTTGTTCATGGGGCCTTTGCTGGTAAAATGGTAATAACCGCACTCTTCGCACTGATACACGGCTATCGGGCCTCTGCCAGCGTATTGATTTCTGCTATGAGCATCGATCAATGCTTCTTCTGCGAGGCTTTCTGTTTGGTAAACTCGCTTTCCGGTGCGACAGGTGAGCATAATTTACTTTGACTCCAGTTTTAAAATTAAGTTTACAAGAGCTCGTACATTCTCATGATTTTCAATATGCGAATTCCACACAGATGCACCCCATTCTTTGATCATAGTATCTCTCTTATTGCCCGGAGGCGCTGCAAGAACCCCTTGAATTGTAATGTCTCCCTTATATTTCGGAAACTTGAAGGAAGGCCAGGCCTGCTTGTGTTTAGCCATTTGCATGTGGGCTTGTTGTACCTGCCTTCCAGAGTATCCTTTTTCCAAAAACAGGTAAAGTCCTGCAAGGGCAAACGTAATGCCGATGGGCTTAGTGGTTTCATCGGCTTGTTGCGCAGCGTAGGCATCAACGACATGCTGATGAATGAAATAAATCTGATCAGGATGAGCCAGCGTATAATACGTGAGCTCAAAGAAAAGATTTTTGTCAGCGTCCATCTCTCGAAATTATTCTTCTAATGGTCTTTTCTTAATCATCCCACCCTTGATATCATTCACGCTATTCTCAACAACGAACGCGTCAGGATCGATTTTGGCAATTTCTGTTTTCAATTTTTGTAATTCAAGGCGCGTAATCACAGTGAAAATTACATCGACATCAAATGTGCGATGACCTTTCTTTCCATAACCACCTCCACCTTTTCCTTTGAGCACCGTTACCCCACGACCTATATTGTTGATGATGGCATCTTTGACCTCCTCACTTTTTTCTGAGACGATCATGACACTGGTATATTCTTCGATACCATGGACTACAAAATCAACTGTTTTGCTAGCCACGAGATAGGTAAGTATAGCATACAAGGCAGTCTCAATGTGCATGAGGTATGCTGCCACTGAAAAGATGATGATGTTGAATACAAGGATAATGTCACCAACGGTAAGCGTGGTTTTACGACTCGAGTAGATGGCCAATATTTCTGTGCCGTCAAGCACACTTCCGCCTCGAATGGATAAGCCAATACCTGCGCCCAAAAAGAATCCTCCGAAAAAAGCAATCAGCAGCTTGTCAGAGGTGACGGCAGGAAAATCAATGTACGCCAAAGTAAGCGCAAGCAAGACAATTGCCACTAAAGTTTTAGCAGCAAACACTTTGGAGACTTGTGTATAACCAATGATGATAAACGGAATGTTGATGACAAGCACAAGAATGGAGAGATCGATGTTGTAAAGCAGGTTCACTAACAGAGAAATACCCATCACACCTCCGTCCAAGAAATGATTGGGCAACAAAAATCCTTTCAACCCAAAGCCAGCCGCGGCAACTCCAAGCGTAATAAAAAAAGCATCCTTGACCGCGCGCTCAATATTAATTCTGCGATCGCGAAGTGCTTTAAGTTGTCGAAACCGCAGGATCGTACTCATATATCAGATGATCTCGAAATACCTTTTCATTTCCCAATCGGTGACCGGTTTAAGGTGTTGACGCCATTCCCACTCACGTGTTTCAACAAAATGCTGTGCAAATTTTTCTCCAAAGATTTCTTTAGCGACTGAAGAATTTTTCATTGCCTGAGTAGCTTCATGTAACGTTGTGGGTAATGTGCCATGCGTGAAATCGCGATAGCCATTGCCATCAGTCGCTTGCTGAAGTTTCAATTTCTTTCTGATGCCGTACAAGCCCGAAGCAAGTGATGCAGCCATGGCGAGGTATGGATTTACATCGGAACCAATGACGCGCGTTTCAAGTCGGCAAGATTTACTGCTTCCACTCAAAACACGGAGCGCTACTGTACGATTATCAATTCCCCAAGTCAATGTTGTGGGTGCCCATGCCCCTTCCACCAATCGTTTGTAGCTGTTCACCGTTGGGGCGTACATCGGCAAGATGTGCGGAAGACAAAACAACTGCCCGGCTACATAACTTTTCATCACATCGCTCATCCGGTTTTTTTCTTTGTCGCTGTGAAAGAGATTTTTCTTGACCGACTTATCCCACAAACTTTGATGCACGTGACCTCCGCACCCCGGAAGTGCTTCACTGATCTTCGCCATAAACGTGGCCATAATGTTGTGCTGATAAGCGATTTCTTTCACGGCCGTTTTAAATAGCAGGGCGCGATCTGCTGC
>WNFL01010915.1_pt1 | contig 14119 bp, 13 predicted proteins | sample 5400361 | NCBI WGS metagenome assembly WNFL01 (sample SAMN13153351, study PRJNA577476) | soil metagenome | isolation source: 40 cm soil on Douglas fir-dominated hillslope | place: USA:California | collected 2013-09-17
AGTTCGGCAGGTCATTTTAGCAAACGAATATTTCACAAGAAGTTACAGAGCGGGCGACGGCGCGGACGGACGATTGTCTTGGACAGACGCACCCCCTCGCTCCCAGCGGACGCGAACGTCATCGAGCAGGCTGAGATAGCGGGGATGATCGCGGATAGGCGCGAGGAGCACGGCGTGCTCGGCCAGATACGGATAGTTCGCAAACCCGAAGTTCGCGGCCGCGGTAATGGCATCGACGGCCGCCTCGAGGTCGCCCGACTGGGCGTGCAGATCGGCGACGAGCCGGGCGAACATCTCGCTCTGCGTCGCCGACGCTTTCATTTCCGCGGTCATCGCGGCCCGCGCACCGGCAAGGTCGCCGCGAACTGCGAGCGCATATGCGTGGCCGAGCTGGCCGAATACCGTCGTCGGGAACGTCGCGGCCAACGCATCGGCTGCGACGATCGCCTCGGTCTTCCGTCCGCTCATCGCCAGAACCCACGCGAGGAAGAAATGCGCCGCGGGATTCGCTCCATCCATGTCGAAGAAGCGGCGGTAGTGCATGATCGCGGCGTCGTAGCGGCCCACCATCAGGTCGCACATGCCGGGCAGGCATTGGAACAGCGGCGTGAGCGGATCGAGCGCGACCAACAGGTCCGCGATCCAGCGAGCACGATCGCCTCGGCCGGCGAGCAAGTAGGCGTACGCGAGGAGGGCAGCAGCGTCGGCGCTGTTCGGATCGAGCTCCATTGCGCGCTCGAACGATCGAATCGCGTCGCGGATGTCCCCGCGCCGAAAACGGATCGAGCCCTCGAGCCAGTGAATGTCGAACGAGTCGCTCTCGATCAACGCCAGTCGGCGCGCGCAATCCTCGGCTCTGGCGATTCGCTCGGCGGCATCGACCTGGCCCGTTTCGATCGTGAGCAAGTTCGCATTGCCCAGCGCGGCGAGGAGGCGGGGATTCTCGCCGACGATCTCGAGCGCGTTGTCCAGGAGTTGAACCGCCCGGTCGAGCGACTGCAGGCTGAACGTCCACATCGCCTGCCGCGCCTGCAGGAAGTATTCGTACGCCCGCAGATCCTGAATCGGCCGCTCGGTCAGATGGCGCGCCTCGCGCGGCGTGAGCTTCAGCCGCAACGAGTCGACGATCGTTCGCGAAATCTGTTCCTGCACCGCGAATACGTCCTCGACGGAGCCGCCGAGCTTGTCGGCCCAGACCACGGAGCCATCGGACGCATCGAGCAAGCGCGCCGTGACGCGGAGCGACGTGCCGGCTCGCCGCACCGTTCCGTCGAGTACGTATCGCACCTTGAGCTCGCGTGCGACCGTCTCAGGATCCTTCGTTGTCTGCTTGAACCGCATCATCGACGCCCGCGCGATGACGTGCAGCGCGCGGATCGGCGAAAGGTCCGTGATGATCTCGTCGGTGAGTCCGTCGGCAAACAGCTCGTCCGACGATTACGGACTGACGTTCACGAACGGCATGATCGCGTTCGAGACCTTGGCCGAGATCACCGCCGCAGCACTGTGGATTCCCTCCGCGGCCGGCGTGTCGAGCGCGGCCAGAATCGCATCCGCCGAGTCGGGGCGCAACGCCGGATCCTTCGCGAGGCAGTGCATGATGAGCGATGCGAGCGGCGCCGGAACGTCGTTTCGTTTGTCGCCAATCGCGACCGGCTCCTCGACGATGTGCGCGGCGATCAGCGCCTGCGTGGTGCGCCCGGCAAACGGCGGCGCGCCCACCAAGAGCTCGTAAGCGACCACGCCCAGTGCGTAGAGGTCCGCGCGGTGATCAACGTCCGAATCGCCCGCGGCCTGTTCGGGCGCCATGTACGCCGGCGTGCCGAGCGCCGTACCGAACACCGTGAGCGCTTCCGCGCCCGGGCCGTCGCCGAGCGCGGCAGCAAGCGCCTTGGCGATCCCGAAGTCGGTAACGACAGCCGCGCTTCCCGACAACAGGACGTTCTCGGGTTTGATGTCGCGATGTACGATGCCGCGCGCGTGCGCGAATGCGAGAGCACGCGCGATGTCGCGGACGACGCCGACGGTTTCCTGAATGCCGAGCCGACCGGAGCGCACGATCCGTTCGCGCAGTGTCTCCCCCTCGACGAACGGCATTGTATAGAACGGCAGCCCATCGGTATCGCCAGCGGTGTGCACCGGAACGATGTTCGCCTGCTGCAACGACGCGGCGAGACGGATCTCGCGCCGAAAGCGGTCCACGCTCACCGCCGCCGCGAACTCGGGCGCGAGCGTCTTGATCACGACACGCCGGCCGAGGTGGACATCTCGCGCGACGAACACGCGCGCCATTCCGCCGCCGCCGAGCTCGCGCTCGACGACGTAGGCATCACCCAGGGTCGATTGAAGGTGGTCGCGAAGCTCCACGGGCAGGCGGCCTCACGCGGGCTCGGGACGAGCTAACCTAGCCGTGCGTGTGAGGCTCCGCCACCTGAGAAACCCATGGGCGTCGCTGTTGGCGCGCGCGCATTTCTCGGCGCAGCTTCGCATGGCCGCTCGCCACGTTCCCTATTCACTCTCCATGTACCTTGCGGAGCCCGGCGATGAACCGCTTGCGATCGCGTTTCATCGCTGCGACAAGCTTCGGCGGCGCGTCCGTTTCCTCGTGCGCCGCCGCCCAGACGACCATCTCCAGCAGCATCGGCGCCAGGTCCATTCCCTTTGGCGTCAGCCGGTACATCGCCCGTCGTCCGTCCGTTGGATCGATCGTGCGCGCGATGATCCCAGCGCAATCGAGATGCTCGAGTCGTTGGGCCAGCACATTGGTCGCCATGCCTTCGCCCGCGGCCAGAAATTCCCCATACGTCCGTCGATCCGTGAACATCAGATCGCGCACGACGAGAAGGGACCATCGGTCACCGAAGATGTCGAGTGATGTTGCGATCGGGCAGCGCGATCGCGCTTCCTTCCGAGTCATCCGAGGGACGCCTCCTCAATACATGTCCTACGCCAGAGTCCGTGACCGAGTTGCGGACTTGCCGATAACACTTGCTATTTGCAAGTTATCTTCCCGCACCGCCAGAGAGGACCCCATGCTTCGCTTTGTACTCACCGTGCTCGCCTATCTCGTGCCGACCTTCGCTCTCGGCTTCACCTGGCACCTCAAGATCTTCCAGGCCACCTACCGGGAGCTTCGCATCTACCGTGAAGACATCATCATCCCGTTCGGCTTCGCCTCGATGCTGATTCAGGGGATCATCTTTGCCGTGGCCTACCCGCGCCTTGTCGTGAACCCTGCGTCGATCGCGAGCGGAATGGGCTTCGCAGCGGCTGCCGCGCTCCTGTCGTGGACGTTCACTACCCTCGCCGTCGCGGCAAAGCACCCGATGACGTCCGTCTCACGGTTCGTCGCGACCGAGACGGGCTTTACGGCGCTCCAGTTTCTGTTCGTCGGCCCGCTGTTCGCCCTCGCCGCGCGGTTCTAGGATCGAACGAGGCACATGGGTGACCACAAAAAAGCGGCTGGTCACCGTTTTGGTGATCGGCCGCTTCCAACTTCTCGAGACTCTCGCTATTCAAAAGAGCGGGCGACCAGACTCGAACCGGCGACGTCCAGCTTGGGAAGCATGGAGAATACTCAACTCCATGTCAGGCGGCGCTCTAAACCCGTGATTCAGCGGATCGCGATGTGCATTGGCGCTCACAGGTTGTCGCCGATTGCACCCCACGTGCCCCACTGTGCCCCAACACGCTCCACGAGCCACGTGGGGACGGACCGCCGCGGGGTGGTGCACTCGCTCACGACCACCGATGCCGCCGCGAGCGAAATCAACCAATTGCCGCACTTGGTGCATGGTGACGAGCGCGCCCTCTATGGTGACCGGGCCTACTGGAGCGAGGCGGACCGGCAGGCATGTGAGGCCGCCGGGATCAAGTACCGGATGACTCGGCGCGGCACGGCGCACCATCCGCTGTCCGAGCGCTGGCGGCAGATCAATCGCGCGCGGTCGTCGGTCCGGGCGCGCAGCGAGTTCGTGTTTCAAGTGGTGAAGTGTCAGTGGAAGCACACGAAGGTGCGCTATCGCGGACTCGCCAAGAATACGGCTCAGGTCTTAACGCTCTTCGCGCTCACCAACCTGTTTCTGGTACGGCACCGATGGGCCCCGGCGTAGGGCGACGTGTCGGCCGGACCGCCGTCATGCTGGGGTATGAGGCGAGATGACCGGAGGAAGACTCCCTCTTACCGTCTCTCACACGGCAATCTCGTCCGTCAATCTGCGTTCACAGGTCCGACTCCTCTTAGATGCCCATACTTCAGACCGTCCCTAGGGCTCGCTGTCTGATGCCACCGCTACGAGCACGACCTCGTGAGCCCGCCGCTCGCGATCCTCGAGGGCGCTCGTGGAGTGTTGCACTGAGGGCACCAACGTTCAGTGGTCAGAGTGCGGCAGCTCCGCAGCATCGCCAAGTCCTTCCGCCAGCTCGCAGTGAGGGCATCCGGCGACACGGTCGCGTGGGAGTTCATCCAAAGTGCCTCCAACGAGGTCGTAGTACACCTCGGAGACCGGCCGCTTGGAGAGTCCATACAGAAGGTCCTGCAACCGCAGTTCCACCAGCGCGGCAGTCATTGCGTTCATTGGCATGACGCTGGGCGCGTGCTCGGGGCCCAAGTGCTCGACGTAGCCACGGGCACGGTCCGCCGCCACCTCGGCCTCAGTGCGATATGCCAACGACAGTTTCCGGGAGGTGATGTGCCCCGAACACCACAAGCAGGGTCCGCCCGGCACCAGAACACTCACGCGGGCGCCACCGGCTTCCACCGTCGCCGCATCCGCCGTCACGTCGTCCTCGGCAGTGGAGCGAATGACATTCGCCCCGTCAAGCACTGGAATGAAATGAGCATAGGCGACGGCGTTCACGAAATTGCGGACTCGCACGTCGTCAACGGCCAGGCTGATCACGTCTGCGTCGAGGAGACGAGCGAGCTCATCCGAATGCCGTACGTCCGCCTTCCGCCACCAAACCCATACCTCGCGCACGAGTGCGACGCGCCCGATCATCGCTGCAAGCGTCTCCGCCTTGCCGGCGCGTCGCTGGGCGTCAGAAAACGTGAAGCTGCCGGATCGGTTGATGTTTACGGTCTTAATGACGTCGGGATCCCAGAGGCTCATCCGGCCGAAGCCCATCCGCGCCGAGTCCTCGGCGGTGATCGAGCCGACTCCGCCCGTGCCGACGAAGGCAACGTGCACTTCAGCAAGGAGCCGTTGGCCGTCCCGTCCGAAGACCCGAACGGAGCGATCGGCCCAAGATGGGGGCTGATACGCTTCGGGCCCGGCTTCGGCCGTCCGCCGGAACTCGAAATGGGATCTACTAAGGGTCCGGTATCGCGTCACCACGTGCATCGTCACGCCGGCGTCTCTGGTCCAGCGCAGTTCACGCGCGCGCAACTGGTCTTCGCTCACGACGATCGAGACCAGCGGCGCTGATCCCTTGAGGAACCCTTCACCGAAGAGGAAAGCGGCCAGCTCGCGATCAGCGTTGTCATCGTCGGCGCTCCACACGGGGTTGCCGCGACCAGGATGAGTGTGCAGAACCGCGATCCCGGTTTCGCCCGAGCGTCCGGAAAGGTCATCAATTACCCGGTTCCAGTAGCGAGAGGTTATCGTCACGACATAACCGCGATGGTATGAGAGATCGCCATCCTGGGGCGGTAGCGAATCCTGAACGATCAGCGAGCGCCGCGACGCGCCGGTGCTCACGCGGCACAAAGCGATGACCGCGCCCTCTCGCGGAGCGGCCGAAAGCGCCAGGCCCCAAACGGCCTCTCGAACCCCACCCGTCCAGGCAATCTCGATGCGGGCGTTGAGCGTCAGGCCTTCCCGGCGGGTCATGGTCTTCACGAGACCGAGCACGGCTCCCATGGCGGCGTCGATCGACGCGCGAAGGCGCGTTGTCACTGTCACGGCCTAGTCCCTCCGGAGGAAGCGCCCTTCAATGTTCGCGACGTGCGTTTCGAGTGTGTCTTTCGCCGGGTCCCAGGGAGCGCCCTTCGGGGCCCACGAAAACTTGAGCCACCGACGGCCAAGCAGGTCGGCCTCGCTCGTGGATCTCGGCTTTTCGGAGCCACCAGCGAGTTTCAGGTCCAGCGGGAGGACGTAGAAGCCGGTCGGATCCGGCTCAGCATCGGGGTAACCGACTGCGACGATGAAGGCGAGCGCGGCGAGCTCGCCTGGGACGAATGCGTCGGTGGCGGGCGGCGTGAACGGCTCAATCACCACCACCACCATCTCGCCGACGTCTACGCAGCGAACTGCGCTGCCCGGACGCGTGAGCTTTGCCGCATCGTCCCAGACGCGCTTCCGGCTCATGAGCGGCCCGCTCCTGTCGGCGACGAGTAATCGGTTCCCCGCAGAGTCGCGCGGAAATGGTCACCGGGGTTCACCCGCACGACTTCATCCGGGCCGATCCGCTTGTCGGCGTGGCCGCCCTTAACGGTGAACAGCTCATACCGCTCGGACGTCAGCTCGACGCGGCGGAGAATCTCCGAACCCGTAACATCCTCGCCACGAGCGTTCACGTGGCCTTGGCGGTCGTTGACGTGAAACACGCCCTGACCGACCGCCTCACCGTCGTGCCCGCCGTGATCCCGACCATGCTGCTCCTTCGCTGCTGTCGCCATAGTCTCCCCTTGCCCGAATGGGCGTGTGAGTTCACATTCCCGCGTACAGGATTTGTATAGCGTCGAGTACACTCGCTCGGCAAAGAAAATCGCCCTGAAGCGGGCTTATGGACAACTATAGCGCGGAGTATACCCACTACGCAATGGCCAAGACAACCCTTTTGGGAAGACGCCTGAAGGAGATCAGAGACAAGCGGGATTGGAGCCAGTCAGAGCTCGAGAAAAGGTCCGGGATCCCGGCCGTCATGATCAGCCAGTTCGAAACCGGCGTCCGCAAGAACCCATCGGCGGCGACGCTCGTCAAACTGGCGAACGCCCTGTCGATTTCGATGGATTACCTGCTAGGTCGAACGGACGTGCCGACTCCAGTCGGAGGGCCTGTCGCCGTGCTTCTGCGGACACTGGAGGGCGCCTCGGGTACCACTTTCGACGCAGTCACTGCCGTCGGCAAACACCTCACGGATCAGGAGCGGGCACGTGGCGAGAAGCCGAAGGACGGGTGACTAGATGACCCTCACCCGCGAGGCGCTGGACCGTGCCGCGCGCCAGAAAGCGCGCGAGGTGTTGGCCGACGCGGGGATCGCTAACGGTCCCGTGTCGCCATGTCGGTTTTCCGCTTCCCATTGACGACGTCACGATGCCGCCAGCAGCCTTCGGCGCCCTGTACAAGGAAGGCAATTCATTTCGGATCCTGGTGTCGAACACGTGCCCGAACGAAGGCTTCCGGCGCTTCACGATCTGCCACGAACTCGGCCATTTGTTCCTGGACGGCCATCTCGACGAGCTGTTCGAAAGCGGCGATCGACACTTCTCCGAAGCCGGCCAGTTCCGGGGTCAGCGCAAGCCTTGGTTTGAGACTCAAGCAGACACCTTCGCGGCTGAACTCCTCGTGCCGACGGCGTTCGCCGACCCGGTACTGCGCGCCGCCGGACATGGTTTGGCCGCCGTCCGCGCCATCGAGGCCAAGTTCGAGACGTCGCTGAGCTGTGCGGCAGTTCGCTACGCGGAGCTGGCCGGCGATTCCGTGGCAGTCATCCTCTCGCGAAACGGCACGGTGGAATGGGCGTGCGCGTCCGGGCAAATGCGTGAGCACTGGTGGGGGAAGCGCGGTCTAAAGGGCGAAAACGCGCCGCGAGGAAGTGTGACGGCATACCTTGCGCGCGATTTCAGGGCCGCCGCAGGGCGCGACGATGTTGTGCAAGGACGGCTCGTACCTGAATGGCGCGCCGGTGGAGAGCCGGTGTGCGGATCGGGGATGATCGCGTCCTGACGGTGCTTCATTGCGGAAGTATTCCAACGCCGGATCAGGAACGCATCCGTCAGGATCGAGACCGGCGTGGCCCGACTGACTGGCGTGAAGCAATGCGGCCCTACTCGCTCGACCGGTACGAAGATTTGGTGGACGACTAGTCTCGGGATCGCCGAACAGCACTGCGTGATTCAGCCGGCAGCGCTGGCTACAGGCGAGGATCGACGGGTTCGCTTTCGGGTGCAAGCACCCCGAACAGGCGCTCGCGGACCCGCCGCAACGGCGCGCCGGGCACGAAGCGGTCGAGGCCTTCGACGCCGCGTGCGAACTCGCGCAGCGCGAATGATCGCATGATCGACAAGCCAGAGTTCTCGATGTCTCACTCGCGCGGCAAACATGTTGCACCTCACGGGGCGAATTGCTCGTGATGCGGCTCGCGCTCGATAATGTGACTGTACGTTGCGGTCGTTCGCCCACCCGGGGGCATGACAGGCTCCACGTGCATGCTGGCGAGGTGTGAGCAGGGCAGCGGCTCAGCCTGACCGTGTGCCCCAGTGTGTACCCCACATGCAAACGGCCGAGAGTCACGCTCTCGGCCGCCGTTGCAAATCCCTCGAAATACTCAAGTTATGGAGAGCGGGCGACCGGACTCGAACCGGCGACGTCCAGCTTGGGAAGCTGGCATTCTACCAACTGAATTACGCCCGCAGTGCCGGCCGCGCCGACAAACGCAATATAAGCGGCCCCCGCGAAGCGGCTACGCCGCCCGCACTGCCCTACTGCCGAACAGGCGCCCGCGGCGCAGCCAAAGGCTGCGGGAACATCGACGCCAAGCCACCCCGATCCGCACACCGGCTCTCCACCGGCGCGCCATTCAGGTACGAGCCGTCCTTGCACAACATCGTCGCGCCCTGCGGCGGCCCTGAAATCGCGCGCGCAGGCGTCGCACTCGCCGCCGCGGCAGGCGTGACACTCGGCGCAGGAGGCGCGGGAATCGGCAACGGCGGCGGAGTCTGCGCCGGCGTCATCGGCGTGAACATCGACGTCACATGCAGCGACTCGGACGGAGCGCTCGGCCGCTGCATCGGCAGCACGACCGGCGCGGTCGCCGCCGGCGACGCGAGGACGGATGTCTGCCGCGGTGCAATGCGCGCCGGTGCAGACGTGCTACCCGACAGTGGCAACAGAGGAATCACCGCTTCGGTCGGCGGAGGCGGCGGCGCCGCCGGCGTCGCGGGCTGTTGCGCACGCAATGTCGCCGATGCGATCAGCACGCCGCTCGCGGCCCCGCCAAGCAGACGAAGGAGATGGACTCGCGTCATTGGACAGTCAGCGAATTGGTGTATGTCGCGTAGTTCGCGTTCGTGATGGTGATGGTCCCGGTTCCGGCACTGACACCCTTCACCCAGAACTGCACGTAGTACGCGTCCGCCGGGATGACGATGGATGTGATGGCCGTTGTCGTGGCACCACCGTACGACACGAAGCTGAGCTTCCCGTTCGACGTCAGGTTGAACGTGGTGGCCGCCGCCTCGTAGTGCGTATTGGTGGTCACGTCGCGCGAGTAGATGGTCACGAGTACGGAGTCACCGGTCAGAAGCGTGGTCGGCCAGCCGCCGATGGGATCCACGCGTCCGAGCCCGACGTTCACATAGCCCTTCACTGTGTTGTGGCCGGCGGGCGCCGCCGGCCAGCGGACGTGCCGGTGACACGGAAGGTCTGGTAGTACGAACCGACGGCGACGCTGACGCTGGCCGGCGTCGTCGTGTGCGGCGTGACGGCGTGCGACAGGGTCACGTTCGTCGGCGAGCCGGTGACGTAGTTGGGCAACTGCACGTTCTGGTCATCATACTGGCCGATGCCGAGCGACAAGGTCGAGAACGAAAGCGACGGCGTTGGCGTCTGCACCGCGATGTTCGCCGTGGCGCCCGAGTACTTGTAGTACTTGCTCGTGGAGTCGGTGGCCGAGAGCTGCGCCGTGCCGACCGCGTGCGGACTCCACGCGGCCTGCGCGTAGTAGGTACCCGCCGCGATGGTAATCGAGCTGGAATCGATCGTGGCCACACCCGTCGCCGACGACGCGAGGATCGCGGTCAGCGGCTTCGAGACCTGGTGCGTGTTGCCGTTCTGGTCGGCGGCATACACGGTTATGGTCGACGGCGGCGACGTGGTATTCAACGTCGAGCCGGCATACATGATGAACTTCGGCTGCGTGACCTGCATGTTGACGCTGCTCGCGCTGTAACCGGTCGCGGTCGCCTGGATCTGGATCGTGCCGATGGTGTCCCGCGCCGTGATCGTGAAGTACGCGTAGTTCTGGCTCGCCGGAATCACGACGCTCGCGGGCACGGTCGCTACCGTCGTATCCGTGCTGACGAGATTCACGGTCAGCGGCGTCCCGACGGCATTCGGCGTGTACACCTGGTATTGCGTGCTGTACGTCTGCTGCCGCATGCCGAGCATGCCGTTTCCGCCTGAGATGGTCAGCGCAGGCCCGGTGACGGTGTACGTGCCCGAGGTCGCCGGCAGGTACCCGCTGTTGGCGGAATCGGAGTATGTGATCGTCGCGGATCCAATGCCGGTATAGAGCACACGCGACGAGGCGTAGTACGAGTCCTTCGTAATGTGGAAGTACGTGGACTCCGGCTGCACCACGCTCGGATTGCTCGACACGGCCTTCACCGTGACGGTGTCCATGGTGTAGTGATAAGTGTTCAATGAGTCCGCCGCGTACACAGTCACACCGCTCGGCGGTGAGGTGGTCGTCGCCGAGGTCGCGCCCTGGTACACGGAGAGCTTCGCCGTGGTCACGCGTACGGTGGTACTCGTGGAGACATAGCCACTCGCCGAGGCGGTCACCGTGTCGACGCCCTGGGTCAGCCCGCTGAACGAGAAGTACTGCGTGGAGCTGTTGGCGGGGATGGTGGGCGTCGTGGTGGACAACTGCACCGACGTCGGATTCTTCTGCGTCAGGGTGACGGCCACGCTCACCGGACGTGTGTTCGGGATGCTGACGGAAATGTCGGTCGGGCCCCGATGCTGCCGTTTGCCGATGGTCGTGTAGTAGTAGTACCAGTACATACTGAGCTGCGCGGGCTGCACCGTGTACTGCACGCTGTCGGGCAAATGGCCCACGGCGGTCACGTACACCCACGTGGTGCCAACGCCCATGGCGGTGACGTTGAGTGCCGTCCCCAGATAATACGTGCCGGCGGCGATCGTTCCCGTCGTGTCGATCTTGACGATGTTCGTATCCGCGGATCGAGCGGACACCGTCCACGGCGTCGGGCGATAGTGCGAGTTGTTCGTGGAGTCGGCGCTGTAGACCTGGGCCGTCCCGGTCGAGTACGCATTCAACGAGCTGCCGCCGGAGAAGCGGACCTTCGGCGTCGTGACCACCGAGACGGCCTTGGCCGATGTATAACCCGGCGCCGAATACGTGATCGTATCCACGCCCGCGGCCTTACCGCGCAGAGTGAAATACTGATAGTAACCCGTGTTGCCTGCGGGGATCGTCACTGTCAGCGGGCCGCCGACCTTGGTCGAATCGGTGTGCGTCAGCGTCACCGTCAGCGGCGTGGCAATCGCATTGGGGATGTACACAAAGAGGTTCTGATCCTGCTGTCCCGCACCCACGCGGTTGCTCCCGTAGCTCAGACTGAGCACCGGTCCGTTCACGGTGTACGACACGGAGTCAGCAGTGTGACCACTGGCCGTCACCTTGAGGTACGTTGAACCCCCGTTGCCACCCGGAATGATGCGCGCGGTCGTGTAGTACTGGCCGGGAGGAATCGTGACCAGCGTGTCCAGCACCTTCATCACCGTCGAATCGAACGAGCTGACCCGCACAGCCAGCGAGTTTGTGCGCGGATGCGTGTTTCTCGTCGAGTCAGCCGAGTAGACGTACACCGTCTGCTGGGGCGACGTCGTCTGGAGCGTGCTGTTGCAGCACACCGTCACCTTCGGCGTGGTGGTGACCACGCCGTACGTGGCGGAAGTCCAGCCGCTCGCACTGGCCGTAATGGTCGCCGGCCCGGGCACGCGGCCGCTGATGTTGAAATACGAGTAATAGGAGTTGACGGGAATGGTCAGGAGTTGCGGGACGACTGCCACGTTCGTGTCGCTGCTGGACAGCGTCACGTTGAGCGGGTTGTACCGGGAGTTCGGCAGCGACACGTACTGGTTCTGGAGGAACTGACCGGCGCCCACGCGTGGCGACGCGTTCAACTGGAGATTCGCCGCCGAGGTATAGACGGTCGTCGCTGTACCGTTGACGCCCGCCGCGGTGGGCGTGATCTGTGTGTTGCCGCCAGCCACCCCGGAGATGACCACGTTCGCCGCGAGCTGGCCGGCCGGAATGAACGCCGGATCGGGCGACACGACGGCTCTGCCAGCCGTGCCATACGTGTAGCTCACGTACGTACCGCCCGGCGGCGACGGATCGGATAGCAGCACCTGCGTGGACAGCTGATCCGTGGCGTCGAGCGAATACGAGTAGCTCGTGAACGTGACGTTCGCCTGCACGTTCACCTGCGCCGTGTCGCCGGCAAACCCGGTGCCCGAGCTATCCGTGGCGTAGATGAAGGTCGTGCCCGCGTTCTTCGCATTCAGCGTCGCATTCACGGAGGTCTGGCCCGCCGGGATCGTGACGGCCGCCGTGCTGAAGTACGCGTTGGTGTCGCGCACCGCGAGCTTCACGATTACAGGCGCCCCGCTGGGGTTGGGCTTGCTCAGCAGAATCGGGATCGACTGCGACGTCCCTCGGCCAATGCCGATGGTGTGCGACGCGAAGGAGATGATCGCCGGACCCGACGCGTTCACGTTGATCGTCGAGGTGTTGGACGTGACCGTCCCGCTCGCCGCCGTGACCGTGGTCGTACCGTTTGCCACACCCGTCACCTGACCGCTGGTGGCGTTCACGGTGGCAATCGTCGTCGCCGCGGAGGTGTACGTGAAGCTGCCACCCGAGATGAAGAAGCCGTTCGCGTCCTTGCCGCGGGCGAGCAGGTTCGTCGTCCCGTTGATGGCCACCGTCGCGGTGGCCGGCGTCAACACGATGCTCGAGAGCGACTGCGAGACGTTCAGCGTCGCCTGACCGGTGACGCCCTGCGCGGTGGCACGCACGGCGGTCGTACCGTTCGCACTCGCGGTCACGTGCGCGCGCTGCGGCTGCGCCGTATCGACGACGGCCACCGACGGATTCGAGCTGGTCCACGTGAACGTGATGCCCGTCATCACGTTGTTGAGCGTGTCGCGCGCGATGGCGCGATACGGACGTCCGCTGCTCAACGCCGTCAACGTGAAGTTGTCGGGCGCTGGCGCGCCGGTGGAATCGTACGTGACGTCGATGGTGAGGATCGGCGACTTGACCGTGAGGTTCGACACGCCGGTCGCGCTACCCGAGGTGGCCTTGATCTGCGTGGTGCCGATCGACAGCGCGGTGGCCACGCCGGTGCTGGCGTTCACGGACGCCACGGAGGGCGCCGTGGACGACCACGCGAACGTGGGCTGCGTCGCGAGCGCGACGTTGTTGCCGTCCACCGCCTGCGCGGTGAAGGTGAACGTTCCGCCCGTGTACAGCGACCGGTTGGCCGGCGTCACGTTGATCGTGGCGATGCGCTGCTGCACGACGGTGAGCGACGAATCCTTCGAGCCGCCGGTCTCGGTCGCGACCACGTACGTGGAGCCGTTGGCAACGGAGGTCACGACGCCGGATGCATTGACCGTCGCGATCGCCGTATTACGGCTCAGGTAGGTCCACGTGCCGGAGACCGGGGTGTTGTTCGCGTCGAGGCCCTGCGCCGTCAACTGCTGTGTCCCGCCGATGGACGTGAGCGTATCGGGGTTCGGCGTCAACACGGTCTTCACGATCGCACCAGGTCCGGTGGTGGCCGTGACGGTAATCGGCGAGCCGGTGAGACCGGTGGACGACACCGTAAGCGTTTGCGCTCCCGACGCGCCGAGGGTCCACGTCGTGCTGACCTGGCCGCTCGCATTCGTATTGTTCGTCTGCGGCGTCACCGACCCGCCGCCATTGGCGACCGTGAAGGTCACCTGCGTGCCAGCAACCGCGTTGCCGTTCGCATCCGTAACCTGCGCGATGATCGGCTGCGCGAGCGCCTGGCCGAGCGTGCCCGTCTGATTGTTACCGGAGTGCAGCGCGAGCACCGACGCCGGCCCGGCGGTGACGTTGAACGCACTCGAGACACCGCTGATCGCGCCGCTCGAGCTCACACCCAGCGTGTATCCGG
>WNFL01055354.1_pt1 | contig 14116 bp, 6 predicted proteins | sample 5400361 | NCBI WGS metagenome assembly WNFL01 (sample SAMN13153351, study PRJNA577476) | soil metagenome | isolation source: 40 cm soil on Douglas fir-dominated hillslope | place: USA:California | collected 2013-09-17
CCACTCATGTTTAACGTCCTTTCTGTGAAGAATGTACCTGTATATTGACAGCCGACAAACGGCCTGTCAACTGTAAGGCAGAATAACTAACACTTTGGAGATTTCGTCGAATGCGAAATTGAACGCCGCAATTATCCGCAGAGACTCTAAGGCGAGCAAATTACTCCGTCAGGAGTGCAACCAGATTTGCGGCGGCAGGCGAGAGTTCGTGGTGTCGCCGCCGCGCATACGCATACGTGCGACTATCATCGCCACCGCGCAGCGTCAATGAGCAGAGGTTACCCGCTTCAACCTCGCGCTGAATTGCGATCTGCTGAATCAGGGCCACACCTAATCCCGCTTCGACACTGCGTTTTATAGATTCGGTTTCGCCGAGCAGAATCACGGCATCGCCCAACAACACTGATGGGCCTAGCAAGCGTTCCACACTGGCATGAAGGGCTGATCCGGGTTCACGCGTCAGCAGCGTACGGTGTCGCAATTCTTCAAGTTCAACCTCAGTGCGATCAGCCCACTCATCTTTCGGGGAAACGATAACAACTAATCGATCCCGCATAAATGGCGTCACCAAAATATCCGGGTGGTCAGCAGGCGAACCGACGAGCGCCAGTTCGGTTGCTTCCGCTGCAACCGCCGCCAGCAGTTCCCCCGTGTTGCCCACGCTTATTCTCACAACATGCTGCGGATAACGCTCGCGATAACGACTTAGCAGTCCCGGCAGGAGATAAGTCGCCAGGGTATGGCCTGCCCCCAGCCGCAAGGTGCGGTCCGCTAATCCGGCGGCGGCACGGGTGGCTTCTGTGGCTTCATCGGCAAGGGCGAGTAATTTTTCGGCATACGGTAGCAGCGCCTCACCCGCAGACGTAAGCCGCAGCCAGCGCGTGTCACGCTCGATAAGTGGCGTGCCAAGCTGCTTTTCCAGGACGGCAAGCTGCTGCGAAACAGTGGGCTGCGTCATGTGCAGGCGATCCGCAGCCCGCGTAAAGTTCGCAAGCTGCGCAATCGTCACAAAGATACGGAGTTTATGTAGGTCCAAAGGTTAATATGCCACCGTTTGTAAACATAAAAAAAGAGGCTGGATAACTATATCCAACCTCTTCCGCGTTCATAAAAAATGACTTTAGCCAGCTATCCGGCCCAGGGAATCGCAGGCGGGGCAACTACCCCCTGGCCGGATGATTGCATAACCTGCCTGCGGGTCTGAGTCGTAGCGGGTCGCGTCGATATTCCAGACAATCATCAGGCGTACTCTGCCCGAAGCGGATGCACGCGACGCCGCCAGCGCCAGCCAGGAAGCCTGCTGTGCCAGCGTAACATTCCCCGCCCATGCAAAACCGCCCGGCAATGGTGGATAGCCCTCGGCAGTCAAATAACCAAGTTCGGTGAAGCAAGCTTTCTTGCCAGGGAAACCCGCAAGCGCGCGGTTGAGCATGGTCGAGAAATAACGCGTTGGGTAGTTGTCGCGCGGATCGCCACTTGTTTGAACCGGGCTGACGATACCCTCGTTATAGTGAACGCCGATGCAATCTGCGTAACTACCAGCCCCCGCCGCCGCCAAACCGTTGTAAAAATGATCATCATTCCAGACACTGCCTAACCCGAATGCCCCTTCTGCACCAGTCGGTGACGGCGCACCGCTGATGACGATGGTATTGCCGTTGTTGGCTTTAATCGCTTTATAAGCGGCTGCCAGCAACTGCGTATATACCCCCGGATCGATGTGACCCGTCGGCCATTCACGGTCAATGTTGGCCTCGTTCCAGACTTCGAGGGCATCCGCGCCCTGACCTGCCAGCGTACCGACATATCCGGCGTACTGGTTGAAATATCCGGGGTTCAGGACACTGTTTTTATCGCCAATCACAGATAGCAGAATCTTGAATCCTGCTCCGTGCGCTTGCGCAATCCAGCCTGCACTCTGCCCATCGCCCACGCCAATCTGACGCTTGACCCAGTGCATTCCAGACCGCTGCATCGCCGCAACCGTGGTCCCATTGAGGTCTACAACCTGGCCCCCAAGCTCAAAGCCGCCGCTCAGGCGACCTGCCGCCGGAACATTTGCCGACGAAGAACTCGCCCCCGCCAGTACAGGCAATGTATTGACATCCAGTGAATTGCGGATCGACAAATAGGGGCGTGACATCCAGCCAACGGCACCATCAGCAGCCTTGCCGTGGACCCAATTGGCGAATCGATCACGACCATCCAGGCTAATTGCCGTCCCCTTCGGCTCGGTTGCCACAATGGCCGCCGATCTTGAAGGCCCGGTGCGTACTCGCAACAGTGAAGTGCCCACGATAGCGTCTGGTTCTTGCGCCTGCACGCCACTGACCAGACCAAATACGCTGAAGGCTACAATTGCGATGAGGCTAACGGTTCTCAGTATCGAATAATTCTTGCGCGACATTCCATAAATTCCTTGTCTCAAATAACGTTTCAGGATCGCACAAACATAGCATTTTAACCTAGCCCAGCCCGGTTATCTACTTTGCGTCTGGCAAGCGTCATTCAACAGTAGGGATACGTTTCTCCGAATCCACCACCTGATATATACTCGTCTTCACTTAGTGGATGATTTGAGACAATGACCGACAGTCAAACCTACCCTTCGGTATATGCGCAGCTAGGCGACACAGGATTTAAGAAGCTCGTTGCGGCGTTTTATCGTCGTGTCAGTACCGATTTAGTGCTCCGGCCTCTGTATCCAGAGCCAGACCTGTCCGCAGCGGAACGACGGCTGCGGCTTTTCCTGATCCAATATTTTGGTGGCCCAACCACCTATTCTGAGGAGCGGGGTCATCCCCGGCTGCGAATGCGCCATGCGCCGTTTGTCATTGGGCAGGCGGAGCGCGATGCCTGGGTTGCGGCCATGTTGGGTGCGATGGAAGAGGCTGAGATAGCCGAACCAGCATACTCGGAGATGAAAAGTTACTTTGAAAACGGCGCGACTTTCATGATGAATGCCACTCCATTAGGAGGAATGCTGCGCAATCCATGAGCAAAAATTCCATCGAAAAATCAAGTTTCCGCCGTTACTCGCCCAATGCACGCATCTCCGGCCCTCGCAAGAACTTTCTGGATCGATTCGCTGGGTGGCTGGGGTCCAGGTCGCGCCTGGTGCGCTCCGTAATCGCGGCTATCATCGCGATCATTCTGACGGGAGCGCTGGTTCTGGTTTCCTATGGGCTGCTTCTCAGTTTATCATCCAGAGAATTGGCAAAGTTGCTGAGCGATCATCCTGAGACTTTATCAATTATTCTGGTAGCCCTGGTGGTCATTGGTATGGGACTCTACTGGGTTGGCTGGCGGGTGTTAATTGGCTTTGACCGGGGTGAGACGGCTTTGGAACCCGGACGTTCGGCAGCGATCTGGGTAATTTTCGGTCTGTTAACACTGGCGATGATCATCATCTTTACGGTGATTACCGTTGCCGACGCTCTTTCCACCTGATTTGAAGAAATCAACACATTCTAAACTTTCTTCAAACTCCGTGTCCGTGTTATGATGAACCCAGCTTGTTCACGGGGAGAAACTATGCGCCACATCCGAATCAATCGTTCGACGGTTGTTGGAGGATTATTTTTCGTATTCCTCGCTATCACATTTGGCATTGTGATGGCACAGGGCGGAAATATTTCCTACGGGCAGACCGTAAAAGGGTCAGTCAAAGCGGGTGCGGTGGAGACGTGGCATTTTATCGGCAACGCAGGCGATGTCGTCAATATTGACGTGCATCGTGCGAGTGGCAACCTTGAACCGAACCTGATGTTACAGGATTCTACGCAGCAAAGCTTCGCTGGTACCCAAGCGCCCAGCGGTGAAAGTACCGCCATGCTCACTGTTCGATTGCCGCAACGTGGTTCGTATCTGATCAATATTAGCGGGAATGGTAAGACGACTGGCGATTATGCGCTTGGTCTCACGTTGAGCGCATCAGGCGCGACGGCTGTTCCCCAGGCAACAAACGTGGTTACGACTGCCGTTGGTGAGATCACGCCCGGCGCGGCAGTTCACGGGGAAATTACCAGTACGGTTGTCCGCCAATCATGGCATTTTCACGGCAACTTTGGCGATGTGTTGGATATTCGGATGGTGCGGCAATCCGGCGATCTCGATTCAGTGCTGACCTTGATCTCTCCACTAGCGGACACGCTCGCCGCCAATGATTCAAGTAATGGCGGGCCAGATGCGGGCATTCTCGCCTATGAGTTGCCGTTTACCGGAGACTACACCATCATTGCCCGACGACAAGGGGCAGACGCGGGACAGGGTGGTAAGACTACCGGACAATATGAACTGACCCTCACCTTACGTGGCCCCGGTACGTCTGCGCAGAACACATTGCTGAATCCAGGGAAGTCTATTCAGGGCCGGCTCACTGATAACGCTCCCGTGGCAATCTACCGTTTGGAAGCAGGCGGTGCGTTGGCCTTCTCGCTGGACCTCGGCAGCCTGCATCGTCTGGCGCGGGTACGTATCCTGAGCACAACAGGTACAGTCCTCGACACACAAGAAGGATTGAGTCCGCTGACCGTCGCAGAACGCTTGCCGGACAAGGGACCGTTTCTTGTCGAGGCAAGCTCACGCAATTATGAGAGCCAGCCCTTTACAGATTTTAGCCTGTCGATGTACCGCTTGAGCGCAATAATTGCCAAATCTACGGGCACCGCGCGAGCGCTCCATTATGGCGACAAGCGGCAAATCGACCTGGTTGATGGCGATAGCTGGTTCTTCATTGGTCACAGCGGCGACGTGATTTCGCTGGACATTACGCCTGATAATTTTTCCAAAGATTCATCAGTATTGATTACTGCTCCTCAGGACATTCTACTGTATCGGGGAGACCTGGGCGCAGGCGCTTCGCAGACTTTGACTTTGAGCGACAACGGTATTTATGAGATCGATGTCCATCCTTCTGTGGGATCAGCGCCCACTTCCTATGCACTCGCTCTCAGTCGGATCGGTGCGAAGGGCGTGGCATTTGGGCTTCACGACAATGCGGTTGATAAAGGACCGCTCAACCTTAGCGCACCAACGACAGGCACACTGGCTGCTGACGGTGCTGACTCATGGTGGTTGGATGCCAGTGCTGGACAGACGATAAATCTGACGGTTACGCCGACGACGGGCGAAACGTTCCTGGGACTGGCACTCAAGAAGCCGGATGGTTCCCTTGCTGATGTTGAGGTAACTGAGCGTGTGGGCGGAGCTATCATCCAACAGATGCCGATAGACCAAACGGGACGCTATCATGTGGTTGTCTTTGATGGTCAGCATAAAAACGGTGGGCAATATTCCTTGCGATTTGAGGACGCGGTTGGCGGCGTTTTGCAGCCCGATCAGCCCGCAAAGGGAATTGCCGTGCCGTCAAATGGCTATTCCTCGTGGTCATTAGACGCTGTTAAGGGAGCACTGATCAATGCGCATGTCCAATCGCTGACGGCACAAAGTTGGTCGCCATCAGTTTTTGTAACGGAACCGGGTGGTCACGTTATCGCCGCTAGCGGTCCGGCGCAGGGGGCAGAAACCAATCTGCTCGGTGTTGAGGCCCCTGTGACCGGGACCTACCACATTATTGTCGGTGGCGAAGTGGTCAGCACCTTTGCTTCGTATAACCTCGTGACAAATGTACAGGCCGATTTTGGAATGAATGTCTCGGCAACCATTCCGGTGGCTTCAATTTCGACCAGCATTGTGCCACGTTTTGCGGCGCTGCCCGCGAGTGATCCGATCCATGTGCCAGTAGGGTCACTGTTGAGCCTGCCCGCGAACGCCGACAAAAATAAATTGGTTACTGCACCAGCCATCGGTTTTGAGAATACTGTCCGTGGTGAAATCAAGCACGGTGAATTTAGCAATGCCTGGCAGTTTGCCGGAAGTCCAAATATCACCGTGTCGCTTACGGCGACATCACTGGTAGGCAACATTGGCCCCGACCTCACGCTGATCGACAACAATGGCAAGGTTGTTGACGAGCAAATTCACAGCACTAATGGTACGTCGGTGTTGACCTATCGTTTGCTTCAGGCCGGACAGTACAAGGTGCTTGTCAGAATGGGACTGGACGGTGGCCGCTACCTGCTGTCACTCAATAAGCTGCCTGTCGATGGGAACGCCACTCAGGTTGCCAATGGAACACCACTTGTCTACGGCGAAACTGCTGCGAGTGAAATCGTCAGCAGCGATCAAAAAGACCTCTACTACTTTCTCGGAAACGCCAACGATATCGTTTCCATCAACTTATTCCGCACGACGGGCGATCTTGTGCCCGAACTCCAACTAATCGATCCTAAAGGCAAAGTGCTTGACCAGGAACCGAACGCGAGCACCAGTCCGGCTGTGGCTATCAACAATTTCCAGTTGGTCAGTGATGGTGTTTACACTGTTCAGGTGGATCGTGCCGTGAACGCCGATCAAACAACCGGGCGCTATGCCCTCAGCGTGGGCATTAACAGTGGATTCCATCTGGGAAATCGCGGCGGCGGGTTGCTGACGCCGGGAGCTACCGTGAAGGGCCTGCTAAATGTGCCGGACCTGCAAGATACCTGGCTGTTTAAGGGACATCAGGGCGAGCGGGTCACGTTTGTCCTGACCGGGCAAAGCGATCCACTTCCATCGCCGCTTGGCATCCGCCTACAGGATACGGCGGGTCAAACTTTTGCGGCCCGTGACGCGACCCTTACGCAGGGGACAATCGAATTTTCCGATGTGATGCTACCCGCCGACGGTGTTTATCAGGTGCAGGTGACTGGCGGCAATGAGACGACAGGCACCTATAGTCTGTCCTGGCAGCCCGCGCAGGATGTACTTTCGGTTGGCCCGCTTCATTATGATCAGACGGTAAGCGGCATCTTTACCGTCTCGCACAACACTGACACATGGGTCTTCTCTGGCACAGCCGGGGACATAATTTCGATTGCCCTCAACGATGAACGTGGCGACAAATTTACCGGTGCTTTGCAATTACGTTCAGAGAATGGGCTGCAACTCCAAACTGCTACTGACGTCGGTAGTGGCGCGGGCGCACGAGTCGATAGTGTTTTACTACCGTTTAGTGGCAGCTACACGCTCGTTGTGGCAAATGTCGATACGAACTACAAAGGGGCAGGCGTCTATTCGCTGAGCGTCAATTTGCAGGACAGCAAAGCGCGGTCAATGGGCAGCGCCCTGCGTTACGGGCAAAAGGGAATTGGCGACATTTATATCGACGATAACGTCGATACATGGGTGTTTGGAGCGCGTGCGGGTGATGTGGTCAGCATCGACGTTCAAGCCTCCGATCAATTCCTCAAGCCGCTTTTAGAACTCCACAACGCGACGGGTGCAGTTCTGGCGTCTGCTGAAGTTGATGCTGTAACCCAATCTGGCTCAGCCAGGATCGATAACTTCAAGATCGCTGCCGATGGTGTGTATATCATCGATGTGAGCGGTGGCACGGCTAAGAGTACGGGCAGTTACTTGCTAACGCTTAACAACACGCCCCCCGCGCTTAGAGAAGCGGTCCCACTCAATTATGGTGAGACGAAGGATGGTCTGGTTGCCGATGACCGCCCACGCCAGATTTACGCCTTTTCTGGCAGGAAGGGTGATACTGTTACGGCAAGCATGACCCGCGAGGCCAAGTCCAACCTGGCAGATTGGCTCACGATTCAAACTACTGACGGGGCTGTGTTGGCGTACGGTGACGCTCATGGCACCGATTCCGCGACCATTGCTAACTTCAAGTTGCCCGGTACAGGTCAATACCTGTTAGTTGCCAGCCGTTACCTCGCTGAGCAAGGCAAAACAGTGGGCCGGTTCAAGGTCGCTATCAATGGCAGACCAGAGGACCAACCCATTAAAGGCTCGGTCAGCTACGGCCAAAAAGCGATTGGGCGGCTGAACGATGAGAATCCTACTGACCGCGTTACCTTCAACGGAAAAGCGGGGGACGTTGTAAGCATTGCCAGCCGCGCCACGAGTGGTGATCTTGACACTACGCTGGTCCTGGAGAACTCGGCTGGAACTACGCTGGCTCAAAACGATGATGCGGACGGCACCAATGCCATTATTGCTGGCGTACTGCTACCTGACGATGATACTTACACAATTGTCCTCTCACGGGCCGGTACCAAAACGAATGCCAGCAGCGGCAATTATGAAATCAATCTCTCGCGTCCCTATCAGGTCAACGCGACGGCTACGCCCAAGACCCTTATTGCCTACGGGCAGCGTGTTGTCAGTTCCATCGACGCCAATAACAGTGAAGCCCGCTACACCTTCAGCGGCAACCAGGGTGACGAAGTGCGCGTGACACTTGTGCACCAGATGGACGATGCACCACCGCTGCTCTCCATCCAGGACCCGGTTGGGACTGTTCTGGCACAGGGTAAGCTAGGCAATGGGCAGACCAAAATTGATAGCTATAAACTGCCTGTGACAGGCCCTTACACAATTGACATCAAGCGACCACTTGACGCCACCCAGGTATTCAGTCCCTTTGAACTAACACTGACGCCGCTCAGCAGTGCAGCCGGGCAGCCTGCCAGTGGCGGTGTGTTGACGATTGGCAGCGCTGTAACAGGCAGCTTCACAGGCAGTCAGTCCGCCCATTACTGGCTCTTTCAGGGTCAGGTGGGTCAGGTTATCTCGGCAAGTGTGCTCCCCCTGAATGGCAATCTCGCGCCCACTACCCTGTTGATAGATCCGGGTGGTCATGGACTGACCTCATTTACCAGCGCGGAAGGCACTCTGGCTGCTTCACTGGACAAATTTACGCTGCCAGTAGACGGTGTTTACAGTTTGCTTGTGCTGCCGGGCGATGGCAATCGGGCAGGGCAGTATCGCCTGACGCTCCAACCGGAAAGTAATCCGACATCGACCACTGTGTCGCTTACAGCAGGACAGACAGTTCTGGGAACGCTTACGCCAGCGCAGCCGCAGCAGCGTTGGGCGTTTATCGGACAGCAGGGTCAGGGCGTTTCCGCCAGAATGCTCGTCAAAGATGGAACGCTGGCACCAAAGTTACAGTTGGTTGCTGCGGATGGTTCCGTACTGGCCGAGGCCCATATCGAGCGCTCTGCACAAAATGAGACCAGCGCTGTACTATTTGCGGTTTTGCCGACGGCAGGCAGTTTTAGCCTGGTCACAGGCGATCAAAATCAATCGGCTGGCAATTATCGACTATTGTTTAACGTGGGTTCACTCTCGGCGCAGGCCGTGGCGGCACTGCCAATTACCTACGGTCAGTCGATGCAGCAAACGGTGCAGCAGGGCGGCACAGGATTCTGGTCATTCAATGGCGCAGCAGGTGATACTGTCAGCCTGAGCGTCGTCAGCGCCGACAATATTAAAGCTCCTGATATTGCGCTACAGGATTCGAGCGGGCGTCTCCTTACGCAGGCTCCCGCCAATGGCGCATCGGAAGTTAATATTGTTGGCTACACGCTGCCCACGAATGGATTATATGTCGTTGCACTTTCGGCTCCCGTGACAACAAGCTATACATTTGCCATCCAGCGACGACAGGACCTGCTTGCGCCCGATATTAGCCCGCGCGCTCTGGTACCGGATAAACCGCTTGACAGCGAATTGACCGATAACGCGCTCGTCAATTACTGGTCATTTTCGGCCAAAGAAGGGGACGTCATCCAGCTTGCAGGTGCGCGCTTGAATGGCGACGTGCGGGCTGACCTTGCGTTATATGGGCCATCCGGCTATCTAGCCAGTGCTCTTGCCGACGCCAGCGGGAAAGTTCAGATTGGCCCATTGCGGCTGGGTGATGAAGGCAAATATACGCTGGTCGCGTCGCGCTGGCTTGGCTCAACTGACAAGTCCGGTGGGCGCTATACCTTGACACTCAGCTACCCCAAAGGGGTGTCAGGCTCGGATGGCGGATATATTCCGGCTTATGGACGAACGGTGACGGGTGGTATCATCGCCTCGGATGCGACTGATACATGGAGTTTCGATGGGCAGGGCGGCGATATTGTGAATATCCATATGTCTCGGCAGGACGGCAACCTCATCCCGGCCCTCAGTCTCGTTGATGCCTCGACAAATAAAGAGATCGCCAGCGCAAAAGGTGATCAGACTGACGCGGCGATTAATGGCGCGGTGTTGCCCTCCAACGGAAAGTACAATGTTGTTGTGACGCGCTCAGGCGACACCAGCGGCGGCTACAAATTGTCGCTAGAGCGCCCGCAAACGGCACTGCAAATGAGCATGAGCCGTGCTGAAGGGATCGCATTTGGCGATTCGCGCACAGGCGCACTGACAAAAGATACGTCGATCCGCGCCTGGGTGTTTTTCGGTAAGGCAGGACAACGCATTACCGTCTCGGCTGCGCCATCTGATGGCAGTGCGAGTGGCCCCTATCTTTATATCCTGGGACCCGACGGGTCGTTACTTGCCGGTGATAGTAATAGTGGCGGGGACCAGAAAGCTCAGATCGCCAACTTCCTGTTACCGACAAATGGGTTCTACGGAGTTGTGGTGACGAACGACAATTCCTCGCCGACAGTGCAGCCGGTTGGCAATTTCACGTTGTCGCTGGAACAAACTCAACCAGGAGCCGTGCTCTTGGGCAATGTCCAAATGGGCGCAACTACCGTGGGGCAGTTGTTAGCTAACCAACCTGCACAAGAATGGACATTTCAGGCCGACGCCAGCAAGACGATTGCCGCGAGTATTACTTCAGCATCGGCGACGTTCAATGCGGTAATTTCCATCGTGACTCAGGACGGCAAGCTGCTGTCCTCCGCTTCCAGCAAAAATGGCGCGGCCTCGACGGAAACGCGTCTGCCGGGTCCTGGGCACTATGCTGTTCTGATCGCGGCGAATGCTGTTGGCGCGGAAGGTCAATATCAGCTCAATGTGAGTTACGCGCTGGCTCCGAGCGGCGGCGGGACTTTGCTCAGTGGTGAGATTGTGCAGGGTACGATTACCGACGCTGACTTCACCGACACCTGGCGGATCGACGCTAAACCCAATACTACGCTCACGCTGGCGCTTTCACGTCTCTCCGGCGACGTGAACCTCGATGTCGCGATTTACGGGCCGGACGGCAAACAAATTTCGCTGGATAAGGCCAGCGGTAAAGTCACCTTGAATGGTGGCGGCACCTACTCGCTTATCGTCTCGCGAACGGGTGGCGCGGACGATCACACGAGCGGTTCTTACGCGCTGCAAGTCACGGCGGCTAGCTAGAATGCCTTTAACCCAATTATGAATGGTGCCTTAAAAGTGTAAAATTTTTTACACATCCCCTTGACGCGCGATAAAACCTCATATACAGTAATCACAGATGCAAAAAAATTTACACCCTATCTTATGTATGAGGGGCATTATCGTCTATGTCTGAGCAAATGTATAACCAATTGAGCCGCCGAGAGCACCAGATCATGAATATCATCTTTGAGCTTGGCGAGGCGACGGCAGCCGAGATCGTGGAACGACTGCCTGAACCGTCCAGCAACTCCTCTGTTCGTATCCTGTTAGGCATCCTCGAAGATAAAGGTCATCTTGTTCACCGCGTTGAGGGCACACGCTTTATCTATCGGCCCACTTTGGAGCCGGAAAAAGCAAAACTTTCGGCGCTGCAACACCTCATAAAGACCTTTTTTAGAGGCTCGGCTTCGCAGGTTGTTGCTACTTTGTTGGATAACCCTGATCTGACCGATGACGAGCGCGAGGAATTGATCCGTCTAATTGAGCAGGCCAAAAAGGAAGGACATTAGCATGATTAACGCAGATAGAGGGCTTGAACTATTGGTCATCGCCTCGCTCAAGGGAACGCTTGTTTTGGTCATCGCCTGGGCCTTGATGACTATCCTTAAACGTGCATCGGCGTCTGTCCGCCACTGGATATGCAGCCTGGCGCTAGTTAGCACGATAGCCATACCATTGCTGCAATTGGCGGCTCCGGTCTGGTTCGTGCCGATTTTGCCGAATGCCAGTAACCCCAGCGATAATGTTACGGTTGCTCCTAATCCTGACAACTCTCTCCTCGGAATGAACACTCATCTGTCTGGTATGGGACAGAGCACGGTTGCAAGCGTCCCTCAGCCGACTGGTAAAATCTCGCAGCCAACCGCACGCTCGTCTTCAATCGTACCGGTTCCGACACAACAAAATATTCCAGGACCAGACGCCCTCGCAATCGACTTCTCGTTATCGGCGCTCGTGCTCGCGCTGTGGCTTATTGGCGGCTTGATCGCACTGACCCGCTGGTTTGAACAGGCATATCGAGTTTGGCGGATCACTCGGCGTGGAACATTGCTCGCAGATGTAGCGTGGAGTACGTTACGTGACAGAACCGCTTACCAGTCAAAGATCAATCGAGCTATCCGGTTAGTTCTCTCTGATGAAGTTACCGTTCCATTGACCTGGGGCATCTGGCACCCTACCGTTGTTCTGCCTGTTGCCGCGCTCGATTGGTCGTGTGAACGGAGTCAAATTGTGCTGGTGCACGAACTGGCACATATCGCTCGTTGGGATTATCTCACACAGTGGTTGGCACTGATTAGCTGCGCAATCAACTGGTTTAACCCGTTCGTCTGGAACATGGCCCGGTTGCTATCCGAGGCCCGTGAACAAGCGTGTGATGATAGAGTTCTGACCATGGGCACGAAAAGTTCTGACTACGCAGTAAATTTGCTCGAAATCTCTCAAGCAATCCAGCACAAATGGACCGCATCTTCCGGGGTCCTGGCGATGGGCCAGAGTTCAAATCTGGGTAAACGCATTCACCGGATTCTTGATATGGGCCAGAGCCGTAGCGCATTGACACGAACAAGAAGCCTCATGTTTGTACTGCTGCTGGCAATCGCCATACTCCCCCTTTCGACCATGCAGCTTTCCCGCGCCTCCGCGCAGAATAACACCATAACCATCTCGGTTGCGCTTGCTCCGGGGATGAGTGATCAACTTGGTGATGGACTGGCGAAAGATTTTGAAACCGCCCACCCTGGCGTAAGCGTCGCCTTTGTGGATTCCCCCGATGTGCCCGATCCAGTTGACGGGTTGGACGCCTATTTTACGAACGTGCAGAAGGTTGCAAATTCCGCCGATGTCATCATCACAGCCACCTATGGCGGCTTGATGTCAGTTGTGCCGGAGGGAACCCGCGCCGGATACTTTCTTGACCTCGCCCCCTTGGTCAACAGCGACAGCTCGCTCAACGTCGATGATTATTATCCACAGGTCTGGAAGTCGTTTCAGTGGGATAACGGCATCTGGGCGCTGCCCTCGTCGGCTGATCTGGCGGTGCTGAGCTACGACAAGACAGCCTTTGATCAGGCGGGGCTGGCATATCCCACCGGCAAATGGACAGTGGATGATTTCTCCAACGCCGTGACCAAGCTCACGGTAAAGGATGCCAATGGCAACGTCACGCGGGCGGGTTTTGCCAATTCGGGCCGCATTTTCCGGCTAGCCCTGTGGCAAAGCTTGCTTGGGAATACCAAATTATATGACGAGAACAGCGTTCCGAACCAGCCGCAGTTCTCGAAGCCAAATGTGGAAACTATCCTCGACACCTATCACCAGCTTGAGCAGTCAGGCTCGATAGGCGGCGATCCCGGTTCGGCAGCCATGATTGTCGATGACATTGCCCACGCCTCAACAGGCACACGCAGCGCTGCCCTGCTCCCCGGCGACAAGGCGGGCTTGATGGCTGGCGGATTTGCCATCAGCGCGGGAACTCAGCATCCCGATCTCGCCTACGCCCTGGCGAAGTATCTGACCCTTCAGGGTGAAACAAATATTCTCAGGATACCCGCCCGCAAGAGTCTGGCGGCTCAAATGGGGCAGGATACAAGGCTTACGGCAGTCAAAGACCTGATGGATAAAGCGCTAACGAACGGCATGACCTTCGCCGAGATGCGCTATACCAGCTACCTGAATGCTGCCTGGGCCAGCAACGTTACCAACGCCAGAGATGCAGTACAAAACGTCGAACTGCGGGCAATCAACGACCTGAAAGCAGCGGATGCCAAAAAAGGAACATTGGCATTGATCATTACTGAACCTGTCGCGCCAGTACTCGCCCCCGGCAAAATCGCGTTGAACTTCGATGTCAACACCTATTTTGACCCTAGCGCCAACAAAGATCGATGGGATAAAGTGGTCCAGAACT
>WNFL01355454.1_pt2 | contig 14115 bp, 16 predicted proteins | sample 5400361 | NCBI WGS metagenome assembly WNFL01 (sample SAMN13153351, study PRJNA577476) | soil metagenome | isolation source: 40 cm soil on Douglas fir-dominated hillslope | place: USA:California | collected 2013-09-17
CTTGCAGATCGCGCGCGGCATCGCGCTCGTCGATCTCATGTGTCATCTCTTGTCCAACACCCGGGACATGTGCAAAGGCCGCCAGCTGCCGGTGATGTACCACTCCAAGGCAGGAAAGATCTTTTCCATTTCCGGGAATTTGGCCACCCAGTTTCCGCAGGCCGTGGGTTGGGCGATGGCGGCGGCGATCAAGGGCGAAGATCATCTGGCGGCGAGCTGGATCGGCGAGGGCAGCAGCGCCGAGGCGGATTTTCACCACGCCTTGCTGTTCGCCTCGGTGTATCAGGCGCCCGTCATTCTGAACGTGGTGAACAATCAATGGGCGATCTCGACATTTCAGGGCTATGCCGGCGGCGAGCAGCGCTCGTTCGCGGCGCGCGGTCCGGGGTATGGCATCGCGGGCATTCGCGTCGACGGCAACGACTTTCTCGCCGTCTATGCCGTGACGCAGTGGGCGGCCGAGCGGGCGCGCACCGGCGCGGGTCCCACCCTGATCGAATTGGTGACGTATCGCGGGGCCGCGCATTCCACCAGCGACGATCCGGCGCGCTATCGGGCCAAGAACGATCACGAACACTGGCCGCTGGGCGATCCGATTCAGCGGCTCAAGCTGCACTTGATCGGGTTGGGGGAGTGGTCGGAGGCGCGTCATCAGGCGTTGACGGCCGAACTCGAGGCACTGGTGGCGTCGAGCTGGAAGGAGGCGGCGAGCTTCGGCACGATGAGCGAGGGTCCGAGACTCAACGCTGATTTGATGTTCGAAGATGTGTTCAAAGAGATGCCGAAGCATCTGCAGAAGCAGCGGGCACTGATGCGCGCGGAGCGGACTCGCTCCGAAGGGACTTAGGCGCCATGGCCAACATGAACATGATCCAGGCCTTGAATTCGGCCATGGACATCATGCTGAAGCGGGATCCGTCGGTGGTGCTCATGGGCGAGGACATCGGCTATTTCGGCGGCGTGTTTCGCGCCACGGAAGGGCTGCAGCGCAAGTACGGCGAACACCGCGTCATCGACACCCCCATCGCCGAGGGCGGCATCGTCGCCACCGCGATCGGCATGAGCGTGAACGGATTGCGCCCGGTCGCCGAGATTCAATTCGCCGACTACATCTATCCGGGCTTCGATCAGATCTGCAGCGAATTGGCGCGCATCCGCTATCGCAGCGCCGGCGAGTTCTTCGCACCGGTGACCATTCGCACGCCCTGCGGCGGCGGCATCCGCGGCGGCCAGACGCATTCGCAGAGTCCGGAAGGCATTTTCACTCACGTCAGCGGCATCAAAGTGGTGATGCCGTCGAATCCGTACGATGCCAAGGGCCTGCTGATCACGTGCATCGAGGATGATGATCCGGTGATCTTCTTCGAGCCCAAGCGGCTCTACAACGGGCCCTTCGACGGCGATCCGACCAGACCGGCCGTCCCCTGGAGCTCGCATCCGAAGGGTCAGGTGGACGAGGGCTACTACAAAGTGCCGCTGGGCAAAGCCGACATCGTGCGCGCCGGCGCGGACGTCACCATCATTACCTACGGCACCATGGTATTCGTGGCGGCGGCCGCGGCGGCGGCCATGAACTTGGATGCCGAGATCATCGATTTGCGATCGCTGGTGCCGCTCGATGTCGATACCCTTTGCAGCTCGGTCAGAAAAACGGGCCGCTGCATCGTGGCTCACGAGGCGACCCGCTTCTCGGGATTCGGCGCTGAAATCTTGTCCGTCGTCCAAGAAGAATGTTTCTGGGACTTGGAAGCGCCGATACAGCGAGTCACCGGCTGGGATACTCCCTACCCGCACGCGTTCGAATGGGAGTACTTTCCCGGCCAAGCACGCGTCACGATGGCGCTCAAAGCCGTCATGGAGTTGGCCTGATGAGCCAGTACGTATTCAAGATGCCGGACTTGGGCGAGGGCACGGTGGATGCGGAAATCGTCGCCTGGCATACCAAGCCGGGCGATGCCGTGACCGAGGATCAGCTCATTGTCGAAGTGATGACCGACAAGGCGGCGGTGGAAGTGCCCGCGCCGGTGAGCGGCCGGGTGTTGTCGATCACGGGCGCACCGGGCGATAAGGTAGCGGTGGGGTCGCCGCTCATCGTGTTCGATGTGAGCGAGGGAGACGGGACTCCTGCCGCTCCGGTCGCGAGCAGCGCGGCATCCACCGCCGCGGTTGCCGTCACGCGTAAGCCGGCGGATGCGCCGGCGCGGGTCGCTGCGCCAATGCCGGCCGCTGCACCGGTACCGCCTGCGCGCCAAGGGCGGGTCATGGCATCGCCGGCCAATCGCCGCCGCGCGCGTGAAGCGGGCATCGATCTCTCCACGGTCGTGGGCTCGGGTCCGGGCGGCCGCATTCTGCGCGAGGATCTGGGGGCGGCCCCTGCCGCTGCCGCCTCTAGCCCGTCGGTGCAGCCGGTGCTGGATCGCGCAGACGTTTCCGCGGAAACGTCCGCCGAAACTTCGGAAATCAAAGTGATCGGCTTGCGGCGCCTGATCGCCGAACGCATGAGCGAGGCCAAGCGCAATATCCCGCACTTCGCCTACGTCGAAGAGGTGGATGTCACCGAACTCGAATCATTGCGGCATCATTTGAATCTGTCGCGGCCGGCGGATGCGGCGAGTTTGAGCTACCTGCCGCTGGTGGTCATGGCGCTCACGCGGGTGCTCGAATCGTTTCCGCAATGCAATGTGTTGTACGACGCGGAGCGCGGCGTCCTGGTACGGCATCGTGCGGTGCATGTCGGCATCGCCACGCAAACGCCGGACGGTCTCAAGGTTCCGGTGGTGCGCAATGCCCAATCCTTGGGACTCTGGGAGGTCGCGGCCGCCATCCGGCGTCTGGCCGAGCGCGCGCGCAGCAACAAGGCGACTCGCGATGAACTGGTCGGTTCGACCATCACGGTGACCAGTCTCGGCAAGCTCGGCGGCATCGCTTCGACGCCGATCATCAATGCGCCCGAGGTGGCGATCATTGGACTCAACAAGGCGATCGAGCGGCCAGTCGTCCATCACGGCGCGGTGGCGGTGCGCCGAATCATGAATTTGTCATCCTCATTCGATCATCGCTTCGTGGACGGTTATGATGCTGCAGCGATGATTCAGGCGCTGAAGGAACTGCTCGAGCATCCGGCGGCGATTTTCATACCCAAGGTGAAATCCAAATGACTTCTCAACCCCAACGACCCGCATTTGGCACGTTGTTGACCTCGCACATGGCCGTGGCCACGTATCAGGGAGGACGCTGGAACCCGAGCGAGATCAAACCGGTGGCGCCGATCGAACTCAGTCCGGCCGCTCACGTGCTGCATTACGCGAGCACCTGCTTCGAGGGGTTCAAGGCGTTCCGCCGTGCGGATGGAACCGTGCACGTGTTCCGCATGGATCGGCACATTCAGCGCATGCGGCAGAGCGCGCGGCAACTGGTGCTGCCCGAACCGGATGCGGCACAGCTCGCCGGCATGGTGCGCGCCGTGATCGACCGCTGCCGCGACGCGGTTCCTGAGGCTCCGGGGGCCCTGTATTTGAGGCCCATTTTGTTCGGTACGACCGCGAACATCGGCGCGGCTGCGACACCCACGACGGAAGCCTCGTTGATCGTGCTGGCGAGCCCGGTGTGGGATTATTTTTCCGGCGGCGTAAAGCCGCTGCGCATTCTGGTCGACGACGAAAACACGCGTTCGGCGGCGCAGATGGGCATGGTCAAGACCGGCGGAAACTACGCCGCCGCCTTAGGTCCCACGTTGAGCGCCCGGGCCAAGTACCAAGTCGATCAGGTGTTGTTCTGTCCCGGCGGACAGGTGCAGGAGACAGGCGCCGCGAACTTCGTGTTGATCCGCGACGGCGAACTTCTGACCCGCGGCCTCGATACCACTTTTTTGCACGGAGTCACGCGCGACTCCCTGCTCACGCTCGCGCGCGACCTGGGCTACAAGGTGTCGGAGCGCGTCTTCGATGTCAAAGAGATGCTCGACTGGGTGAAATCCGGCGAAGCGGCGTTGTCCGGCACCGCAGCGGTGCTCGCCGGGGTGGGTACCCTGATCTATCGCGGCACCGATCATCGCGTTGCCGGCGGAGAGGTGGGGCCAATCACGCGCCTCCTTCGCGCCCAGCTGGTGGCGATTCAACAGGGCGACGCGCCGGACCGGCACGGGTGGCTGGAGCGGGTCTAAGTCCTGCCGCAGGGCAGGTCCCGGCACGGGGTTTGAGACCGAGGCCAAGCCGGCAGAGGGCTAGTATTCCTCGCGATCTTCTTCGTCGTCGTCCAGATCGTCGTCGTCATCATCCTCGTCGTCGTCGTCCTCATCCCTTCAGGTTCCTCGGCGAGCTCCAGGTCGAGTTCCGCCCAGCCATCGACGTCGAATTCCTCGATATCCCCGTCGAGATGTTGAATCTCAACGGTTTCTTTGTCCTCATCCACTTTGAGCACCTGGAAGGTTTCCTCGTTTTCCAAGTCCTCATACCACTGCCCGACGGTCGGTTCGTACTCTCTGCCCACGAGGTTCACCCTTCTTGAACGGCTGCTGCTGATTCGGCAGGCGAATATTAGGGGAGGCTGCTTGCTCAAGTAAATGGCAATATTGTGATCCTATGACTGCCGCGGACCGAAAACTCATTGCTCACCGCCTGACCGAGGCCAAGCCGGCAGAGGGCTAGTATTCCTCGCGATCTTCTTCGTCGTCGTCCAGATCGTCGTCGTCATCATCCTCGTCGTCGTCGTCCTCATCCGTGGTTGCCCTGCGCAAGCGCGGCCAGGAAGTCATCCTGGTGTCCTCCGGCGCCATCGCCTTGGGGAGGCGCCACCTGGGATTGAGCGCCGGCAAGCTCAGGCTCGAGGAGAGCCAGGCGGCGGCGGCGGTGGGACAAATTCGCCTGGCGCATGCCTACAAGGAGCTCTTGGATGCGCACGAAATCACCGTTGCGCAAGTGCTGTTGACACTGGGCGATACCGAGCAGCGCCGCCGCTATCTGAACGCGCGCGGCACCTTGAACACGCTCCTGTCGCTGGGGGCGGTACCGGTGATCAACGAGAACGATACCGTGGCGACGACCGAAATCCGCTATGGCGACAACGACAGATTGGCGGCGCGCGTGGCGCAGATGGTCGGCGCGGATTGCCTGGTTTTGTTGTCCGACATCGACGGCTTGTACACGGCCAACCCCAATGAAAACCCGGACGCGGAGTTCGTCAGCCGTGTTCTCGAAATCACGCCCGCCATCGAGGCCATGGCGGGCGGGGCGGGAAGCGACATGGGTTCAGGGGGTATGCAGACGAAAATTGCATCGCCAAGGGGGCGCTCAACCGTCCGTTGCAGCGCATCGAGGAGGGCGCGCGTTGCACTTGGTTCGTACCCTCCTCGACGCCGGTGGCGACCCGCAAGCAGTGGATCGCCGGCACCTTGAAGCCGGCCGGCGCGATCGTGGTCGACGACGGCGCCGTGCGCGCCCTGATGGGAGGCAAGAGCTTGTTGCCGGCGGGCGTGACCCGCGCGATGGGTCGATTCGATCGAGGCGACACCGTGAGCATCATCGGCCCCGACGGCTCGGAGGTGGCGCGCGGTATTTGTGCGTATTCGGACGGCGACGCGGCACGGATCATCGGCCGCCGGTCCGTCGACATCGAAAAGGTGCTGGGGTTTCGCGGCCGCGATGAAATCGTGCATCGGGACGACCTGGTCTTGATCAGAGCGCATGTGACGGGCTCCCTATGACGAGCGTGGCGGATCTCATGCGCGGCATCGGCCGGGCGGCTCGCGAGGCTGCTCTGGTGCTGGCGCTCGCTCCCACCGAGCAGAAGAATCGCGCGCTGCGCGCGGCGGCCGCGGCGCTGCGTTCCCGAAGCCTCGAGATTGTAGCGGCCAACGACAAAGACATGGCCGAGGCCGTTGCGCGGGGACTGTCGAACGCACTGGTCGATCGGCTGCGTCTGGACGATCGGCGCGCCGAGGCCATGGCGCTGGCGCTCGAGGATATCGAGGGTCTTGCCGATCCCATCGGCAGGCGTTTGGCGCAATGGTCTCGGCCGAATGGGATGCGGATCGAGCGCGTGTGCGTGCCCCTGGGCGTGATCGGAATCATTTACGAGAGCCGCCCCAATGTCACGGCGGATGCCGGTGCGTTGTGCTTGAAATCGGGCAACGCGGTGATCCTGCGGGGCGGCTCGGAGAGCGCCCAGTCGAGCGCGGCCATCCATGCCTGCTTGGAATTGGGACTCGAGGCCGCGGGCCTGCCGCGCGCCTGCATTCAACTGGTGCCCACCATCGACCGGGCAGCCGTCGGCCATATGTTGGCCGACATGGCGGACAGCATCGATGTGATCGTGCCGCGCGGCGGTAAGAGCCTGATCGCCCGCGTCCGGGAAGAGGCGCGCGTGCCGGTGATCGGCCACCTCGAGGGGGTCTGTCACGTGTATGTCGATCGCGCCGCGAATCTCGACATGGCGACGCACATCGTGCGGAACGCGAAGATGCGGCGCACCGGAGTTTGCGGATCGGCGGAGACGCTGTTGGTGGACCGCGCCTGCGCGGCGACGCACCTCAAGCCCCTGATCCAGGCCCTGCTCGATGCGGGCTGCGAAGTGCGCGGCGACGACGCGAGCGCGCGCGCCGATGCGCGCGTGAAATCAGCGACCGAGCAAGACTGGTACACGGAGTACCTCGACGCCATCATCGCCGTGCGCGTGGTCGACGACGTGGATGCCGCCATCGCGCACATTCGCCAATATGGGTCGCAGCATACCGAGTGCATCGTGACCGACGATGCCGCGGCGGCCGAACGGTTTCTGGCGAGGGTCGACAGCGCCATCGTGCTCCACAATGCGTCCACCCAATTTGCCGACGGCGGAGAATTCGGCATGGGCGCGGAGATCGGCATCAGCACGGACAAGTTTCACGCCCGCGGGCCCGTCGGCGTGGAGCAGTTGACCAGCTACAAATATGTGGTGCGCGGCAGCGGCCAAATCCGCGATTAAAGTTCGGGGTCGCCTCGACCCCGTTAAGAGTTGCGCGAAGCGCATGAAAAGTCCCCGTAGATTCGGCGCGTAGCGCCTACAAATGTGAATCGTGCAGCGCGGCGATTCCCTTCAGCCAGCTGCGGACGGCCGCGACGTTCTCGACGCGATACTGCGCCGGCACGCGATCGCCGACCGCAATGGAAATGCCGCCTTGATCTTCGACGGCCTTGAAGCCGTCCAGGTCGGTGAGATCGTCGCCGACGAACACAGGTTTTCTGCCTGAAAACGGCGGCTCCCGCATGAACGCGCCGATGGCCGAACCCTTGGTGAAGCCGCGCGGCTTGACCTCGAACATCATGCTGCCTTCCTGGATGTGATAGTTGCTGCTCAGCTGCGCCGCAGCGGCGACCATGGTCTCGCGCACGACCGATTCGAACTGAGGCGCCATTCGAAAGTGCACGGCGACGGTGCGGCCCTTGTCCTCGAACAGGGTGCCCGGGTGAGTGTCGACCAGCGCTTTGAACACTGCCCGCGCTGGGTCGAGCTGCGAGTCGACGAAGCTCGCCCCATGCATGATCCCCGATGCCTTGCGCCGTTCGACGCCGTGCAGGCCCGCGGCGGGCAGCCGCAAGGGCGCAAACAGCGCATCGAGATACTCGATGCTGCGGCCGCTGACCAGCGCCAGCGCTCCCCCCAAGCGCTCTGCCACCTCGCTCAACAGGGCCTTGAGTTCGGCGTCCGCGCAGGTGTCGAAAGGCGAGTCGGTCAACTCGATCAGAGTTCCGTCCACGTCCAAGAACAAACACCATTCGAGTGAAGGCGGCGGCGTTTGCGTCATACGACAAAGCTTACAGGATGGTGGCGCGGAATTGCGGGACGCGCGCATACGCCGTGTAACTTTTACACGAAAATCATCGTCTAAAATCGAGACTGAGCCGCCGAATTTCGGTAACTTGTGAGCGATGTTTCGCTCAGTCATGCTGCGCTTCGTGCTGCCGGTGGCGTTCGCGTCTTGCGTCGTGGCGTATTTTGGTTTGCCCTATATCGAAAGGCTGCTCGCAGAGTGGTTTCGCTCGGACGTGGAACTGCGCGCGCAGCTGGTGATGCACTCGATGGAAGAGCCGATCACGGATCTCGTCGAGAGGGGCAACGAATCGCGCCTACGCACCTATCTGGCGAAGATCACCGCCGACGAGCGTCTGCTCGCGATCCTGGTGTGCCGCCCCAACGGATCGACCATATTCAGGTCCGAGCGCACGCCGGCCAGCATCACCTGCGATGCCACCGACGGACCGAAACCCACCGCGTCGCGCATCGTGCAGCTTCCCTCCGGCTCGGTGCAGGTGTCGCGTTTCGATTTCGATGCGGCGGAGCCGACGCCGTTTCGCGTGCTGATGCTGCACGATTTGAGTTTCGTGGACCGGCGCCAGAGAACCGCGCGGGATTTCGTGCTGGTGTTCGTCGGCATATCGGTTCTGCTGCTGGCGCTGCTGATCGTGCTCGTGGCTTGGCTGCAATTGCGCCGCTGGGTGGCAATGCTGATCGGCGACATCCGGGGCAAGCGATTCCTCGACGATGCGCAGTCGCCGCGCGAGTCCATGCCGATCCTGTCGCAGGTGCGCAAGGTGTTGGCCGAGGCGGAGGAGAAGCAGCGGCTGGAAATAGATTTTCACGAGAACTGGACGCCGCAGGCACTGCGCCAGGTGGTGCGCGATCACCTGCATTCGGCGCAGGTCATCATCGTGTCGAATCGCGAACCCTACATCCACAATTTCGACGCCAACAAGAATCCGGTCGTGCAGGTTCCGGCGAGCGGCATGGTGACGGCGCTCGAGCCCATCATGCGCGCCTGTTCGGGGGTTTGGGTGGCGCACGGCGCCGGCACCGCGGATCGCGAGACGGTGGATCGATACGATCAGATCCGCGTGCCGCCCGATGATCCGTCGTATACCTTGCGGCGCGTGTGGCTGACGGAAGCGCAGGAACAGGGCTATTACTACGGCTTCTGCAACGAGGGGTTGTGGGCGCTATGCCACCTGGCCTATGTCAGGCCGGCATTTCGCGCCAGCGATTGGCATTCCTACGGGGAAGTGAACGAGAAGTTCGCCGATGTGGTGGCGGCGGAGTCGAACACCGACAGTCCGGTGATTCTGATCCAGGATTTCCATTTCGCGCTGCTGCCGCACCTGCTGCGCAGGAAGATCCCGAAGGCGACGATCGTGCTGTTCTGGCACATCCCCTGGCCCAACGCCGAGACGTTCGGCGTGTGTCCGTGGAAGCGCGAAATGCTGATGTACATGCTGTCCGCCGACATCCTCGGGTTTCACACCCGGCATCACTGCCAGAACTTCCTGGACTCCGTCGACCGCTTCGTGGAATGCCAGATCGATCACGAGCACATGACCGTCACCCTCCAAGGGCACGTCTGCCGGGTCGCGCCATATCCCATTTCGATCGAGTGGCCGCCGCGCTGGCTGCGGCGCCTGCCCGATGTGGCCGCGTGCCGGGCGGCGGTGCAGACGCGGTACGGCATCGGCACCGAGATGACCATCGGCTTGGGGGTGGAGCGCTGGGACTTCACCAAGGGCATCATCGAGCGCTTTCATGCGCTGGAGACATTGCTCGACAAGAATCCGCGGCACCGGGGACGAATCTGCCTGCTGCAGGTCGCCGCTCCCTCGCGCGGCCAATTGCCGACATACAAGGCGCTGCAGGAACATACCTACGGCGAAGTCGAGCGCATCAACGCAAAATTCGCGGAGGGTGATTGGCGGCCCATCGTGCTCATCGACGAACACCAAGAGCCGCTGCGCATCTTCGAGCTGTATCGAGCCGCCGACTTCTGCCTGGTCAACAGTCTGCATGACGGCATGAATCTGGTGGCCAAGGAGTTCGTCGCCGCGCGCGACGATGAGGACGGCGTGTTGATTCTCAGCACCTTTGCGGGCGCTTCGCGGGAGCTGGCGGAGGCGGTGCTGATCAACCCATTCGACGTGACGGAGACGGCGGAAGCGATGGAGATCGCGATGCGCATGGGACGGGACGAGCGGCGCAACCGCATGAGCCTGATGCGCCGCACCGTCAAGGAGAACAATGTCTATCGGTGGGCCGGGCGCATGTTGATGGACGCGGCGCGCATCCGGCAGCGGCAGAGTCTGCGGTCGGTGTCGGGGCCGCGCCGCCTCGGTACGTGGAACCGCTAGCGCTGGGTCAGCGCGCGCGGCCGGCCGCGAATGCGCAGAGCCGCGCGGCCGCCGCCTCGAGCGTGGCGTCGCGCTTGGCGATGCAGAGGCGCAGGAGCGTCATCGCCGGGGGCGCCGCGTAGAAGGGTGAGAGCGGAATGGTTGCGATCTTCGCCTCCCGAATCAGCCGATCCGCAAAATCCGTGTCGGTGTCGCTGCTGAGAGCGCTGTAATCGACCAGTTGAAAATAAGTGCCGGCGGCCGGGACGGGTTCGAAACCGGAGCCGCGCAGCAGTCCCGCGAGCAGATCCCGCTTGGCTTGAAAGAACGCCGACAGCCCGGACCAGGCATCGGGGTGGGCGGCGAGATAGCGCGTAATGGCGTATTGCAGCGGCGAGACGATACTGAAGGTATTGAATTGGTGCACCTTGCGAAGCTCGCGGGTCATCGCCGGCGGCGCCACGCAGTATCCGACTCGCCAGCCGGTGGCGTGCAGCGTCTTGCCGAAGGAAAAAACCGCAAAACTGCGCTCGCGCAATTCGGGATGCGCCAGCACCGAGGCATGGCGGCGTCCATCATAGAGCACGTGCTCATACACTTCGTCCGCGAGCAGCGTAACCGATGAATCGCGGATAAGGGCGGCGAGCGCGTCCAGATCATCGCGGTCCGCCACCGTGCAGCTCGGGTTCTGGGGGCTGTTGATGATGATCAGCCGGGTGCGATCGCTCAAGCGTTGCCGTACCTGGTCCCAATCGAAGCGAAAAGCCGGCGGCGTCAACGCGATGCGAACGCAGCGGCCGCCCGCCAGGCGCACGGCGGGCTCGTAGGCATCGTAGGCGGGATCAAAAATGATCGCTTCATCGCCGGGGCCCACGACCGCCTGGACGGCATCGTACAGTGCTTCGGTACCGCCGCAGGTCACGGTGATCTCGGTATGCGGATCGAAGCTGCGGCCATAGCTCGTCTGCAGTTTTGCCGCAATCTGTTCGCGCAGCTCGACCACGCCTTCCATCGGCGCGTACTGATTGCGCTCCTCGCCGATCACTTCCACCAATGAAGCCGCCAGCCGCGGATCGATGGGATAGTCCGGGAATCCCTGACCGATGTTGAGCGCGCCTTCTTCCAGAGCGCGGCGCGACATCACCGTGAAAATAGTGGTGCCGACGTCGGGCAGTTTGCTGTCGAAGCGCAAGGATCAGGCCTCCAAGCCTTGCAGACCGCCCGCGAGCGAGTGAACCGCCAATCCACGCTTGCGCAGTTCGCGCGCGGCGGCGAGGCTGCGCTTGCCCGAAGCGCATACCAGCAGAAATTCGCGGCCGGGAGCGAGCAGGCCCGGATCCGCCAACAGGACGGGCATGGCGATGTGCCGCGCCGCCGTCGGGCGCGCCGCAATTTCCTCCTGGGTGCGGATATCGATCACTTCCAGGCCGCGCCGCGCCGCGTCGGCCAGCGAGGGCAGAGCGATCTCGATCGCGAGGTCCTCGCGGGCAATCTCGCGGATATGCGCACAATCGGGGGCGCGGCATTCGGCAAGGCGCGGCGCCTTGAGTTTGAGGCTGGAGAAATTGGTGAAATCCAACAACAGCAGTTCGCCGTCGAGCTGACCGGACAGGCCGAGGAGAATCTTGAGCGTCAATAGGGCCTGCAGCGTGCCGAAAGTGCCCGGAACCGGACCCAAGACTCCCGCTTCGGCGCAGTTGCCGACCACGCCGTCGGCGACGGCGTCGGGCCAGAGACAGCGCAGGCAGGCGTGGCGCTGATCCGGCTTGTAGACCTGCAGCTGGCCTTCGTATTGATAGACGCTGGCGAACACCGCCGGCCGGTGCGCGAGCACGGCGGCGTCGTTGATCAAATACTTGGTGCGAAAGTTGTCGCTGCAATCGACCACGACGTCGTAGCCGCGAATCAGCTCGAGAGCGTTGCCGGCGTCGAGCCGCGCGGCGTGCAACTCGACGTGCACGGTCGGGTTGATGCGTTTGACCGCGGCCAGCGCCAGTTCGACCTTTTGCTCACCGACATCCGCCAGGGCGAAGATCGGTTGACGATGCAAATTGCTGGCGTCCAGGGTGTCGGCGTCGACCACCCCCAGGTAGCCGACTCCGGCCCCGGCCAAGTATTGCAGCACCGGGCTGCCGAGGCCGCCCGCGCCGACGATGAGCACCCGGCCGCGCGTCAGAGCCGCCTGGCCTTGTGCGCCGATCTCTTTGAGCAATATTTGCCGTGAATAGTCGGGCTGCATCGCGCCCTACTTGTGAATGGTCAGCGCGGCGGGCTCGTCATGGTGCTCGTGTTCGTGCGCGTGACCGGGCGCCGCCGCGCAACGCTCGCAGTTCACCCAGCCGGAATCACCGCTGCGATAATGTTCTTTCTTCCAGATCGGCACGCGATGCTTCACTTCGTCGATGATGAAGCGGCACGCTTCGAAGGCTTCGCCGCGATGCGCCGAACTGACTCCGACCCAGACAGCCATGTCGTTCAATCCCAGCGTGCCCACGCGGTGGATGCACAGGGCGTGCTTCACCGGAAAGCGCCGCAAGGCGTCGGCGACGATGCGCTCGCCTTCCTTCACTGCGAGTTCCTGGAACGCTTCGTATTCCAAGCGAGTGACCTCTTGACCCTCATTGTGATCCCGGACCCAGCCCTCAAAGCTGACGTAGCCGCCCGCCCCCAAGTCCAGGAGCTCGCGCCGCGCTTCGGCGGTGTCGATGGCGGTTTGTGTAAAGCGAAAGCGCATCATCCGCCCGCCACCGGTGGAATGAAGACGACGGCATCGCCGGCGGCGAGCCGGCGGGACCACTCGCTGAACTCGCTGTTGACCGCGACTTTCAATTGCTCGCGCGCGAGCGTGAATCCGTAGCGCGCAGTCAGTTCGCCGTACAGGTCCGCCGGCGTGACGGAGGAAGTCTCGATGGTCTCCTCCGAAAGGCCGGCCTGCTCGCGCATCAAGGCGTAGTACTGAATCTTTAATTGCATGGCATCACGGGGCGTCGAGCGTCGCCAACGCCTGTGCGTATTCCTCGGGCGTATTGATGTTGTCGAGCGCGCGTCTGTCGAGCGGCTCCAGCAGCCGCACCGCATGACGAATCAGAAATTTTCGCGGGCAATGACCGCCGCCGGCTTGATAGGACTCGAGCGCTGCCGCGGCTGCCGGCTCCCAAATGGCGCACAGGGGTTCGGGCAAACCGTCGTGGGCGCTGCGATACGCCGTGGCCAAGCCGGCCACATCGCGCTCGCGCAAGAGCTGCGACAGCGCGGCATCCGACAGAAACGGCAAATCGCATGCCAGCACCAACCAGGCAGCCTCGGGATGCGCAGCGAGCGCCGAGCGGATACCGACGATCGGCCCCTCGCCTGCGGCCGAATCCACGATCAAGGGGTGCTGGGCCCGCGTCGGGTCGGCGGTTTGGGCGGCGCGAACCGAGACGAAAACCGGCGAGACGTGCCGGCCCGCCAATTCGAAGGCCCGATCCAATTGGCTCTTGCCGCGGTACTCCAGAGCCGCGCCGCCGGGACGCCGGGATGATCGGAGTTTGCGTATATGCGGGTCATGGCGTCGCCTTCAAGGCGTAGCTGCTTTTGCCGCCTTCCTTCGCGAGCAGGCGAACGTCGCCGATGACGATGTCATGGGACAGCGCCTTGCACATGTCGTAGACGGTCAGCGCGGCAATGCTGGCGCCGGTCAGGGCCTCCATCTCGACGCCCGTTTTATGATGCACACTCACGGCGCAGCGGATCACCGCGGTATCGCCGTCGAGATCAATGGTGATGCGGCAGCTCTCGAGCCCAAGGGGGTGACAGAACGGAATTAGTTCATGGGTGCGCTTCGCGCCCATGACTCCGGCGACGATCGCCGTATCGAAAACCGGGCCTTTCGGCGAGCGCAGGCCGCTGTCGCGCAGCGCTGCGGCGACCGCCGGCGGGAATCGCACCCGCGCTTCGGCGCTGGCCGTTCGCTTGGTGGGCGTCTTGTCGCTGACATCGACCATGGCCG
>WNFL01023588.1_pt1 | contig 14112 bp, 18 predicted proteins | sample 5400361 | NCBI WGS metagenome assembly WNFL01 (sample SAMN13153351, study PRJNA577476) | soil metagenome | isolation source: 40 cm soil on Douglas fir-dominated hillslope | place: USA:California | collected 2013-09-17
GTGGCGATACGCATCGTGCGACTCGGGACTCCGCGGCACGCGGGCGAGGGGCTGCGCATCGGCACCGTCCGCCGGCCGCCGCGCGGGGTGCGCAAGACCGACTACGCGGCGCGGAACTACTACGACGTCTGGCTGCCCGAGCTGTCGCCCACCGCACCGCTCGTCTCCTGGGCGCTCTCGAAACCGTTCACGCCCGCACGCTGGGCGCTCTACGCGCTCCGCTACCGGCGCCAGATGCGCGAGCCGGCGGCCGAGCGTCAGCTCGGGCTGCTCGCTGCGTTGTCCGCCCGGACCGACTTCTCGGTGGGCTGCTACTGCGAGGACGAGAGCCACTGCCACCGCTCGCTCCTGCGGGAGCTCCTGATCCAGCGCGGCGCCAAGGTCGTCTGACGCTGCCTTCCGCCGAGGCAGCGGGGCCCACCCTGCCCGATCGGCGGGCGCATCCGGGGCGCGTCGCGCTCGTGCGCTTCGCGGTCGATCACCGCAAGTAGCCGCCGCGCATCGCCGAATCCAACCGCGCTCGCGATCCGCCCGGCTGGCACGTCCTCTGCATTCTCACGTCGCCAGCAATTCATCGCGTCGTCGCGAAATCCGGAGCGCCGTCGCCGTACTCTGACGGCGTTCTTTCTTTTGGGGGAGGAACGGGGGAGATGGGCAAGCAAGAGGGCGGCACGGTGCTGCGCACGAGCGTCGCGGTCGCGCTGATCGGGCTCGGGCTCGTCGCGGCGGTCATGGAAGTGCAGGCGGATCTCGTGCCGCACGAGACCCGGCGGGCGGCCTACCGCCTGCAGTTCGACAGCCGGTGGCGAGCGCACGTCGAGACACTCGACCAGGCGCTCGCGCGGCACGACGTCAGCGCGGCGGTCGGCGCGTGGCACGACGCCTACGGCGCCGCCCTCGCGAGCCGCGGCTGGGAAGGGATGCTCGCGGTCGGCGACGCCTTTCTCCGGATCGGCGCCGAGGCGGGCCGCGTGACCGGCGCGCGCTCCAACGCGCGACAGGCCTATCTCAACGCGCTCATCCGGGCGCATCGTGACAGCTCCGTGGACGGCCTCCGTCGCACCGCCGCCGCGTTCGCGGCCCTGGGGGACCACGCGGTGGCGATCCAGTGCCTGCGCGTCGCGGACGAGCTGGCGGCCAACCGGAAAGGAACCTAGCCCATGATCTTCCAGAAGCTGGCCCTGATCGCCCACGATCACAAGAAGGTGGACCTGGTGGCGTGGGCGACGTTCAACCGCGACACCCTCGCCGCGTTCCCGCTCGTCGCCACCCGGCACACCGCCCGGCTCATCCGGGACAAGGTCGGGCTCGAGGTCGCGGAGCTCCTGAGCGGCCCCGAGGGCGGGGACGCCCAGATCGCGGCGGGCGTCGCCATGCGGGAGATCGACGCGGTGTTCTTCTTCGTCGATCCCCTCTTCGCCCAGCCGCACGATCCGGACATCCGCGCACTGCTCCGCGTGTGCAACGTCCACAACGTCCCGGTGGCGACCAACCTCGCCACCGCCGACCTCATCATCGCCGGCCTGCCGTCCTGCGGCGGCGCACCGGTCTCCGCCCGCGTGACCGCGCCCTGACGCCCGCCCTGAGCCTGCCTACCCTGAGGTTGGTTGTCCCCGCCGGGGCAAACGTGTAGCCTCGGGGCCCGGAGGGTAGCGCCATGTTTGCCCGACTCGGTGCCTGGCAGGGATCCCCCGAGGAGCTGGAGCGGTGGATCGAGCGCGGACGTGAGCACGTCAAGCCCAGCATTCGACAGGACGCCGGTCTCAAGGCGGCCTACTGGCTCGTCGACCGCGAGAGCGGCAAGGCCCTCATCGTCACCCTCTGGGAGAGCGAGGAGGCGATGCGGGCGAGCGAGGAAGCGCGCCGGCGCCGTCAGGCCGCCACGTCGGCGGCCACCGGGGCCCAGGTGACGACGGAGCGATACGAGATCGTCGACGCACTCGTGATGTGACTCCAAAGGAGGAGCAGCCATGAAGTACGGCGTGGTACTTCCCATCTGGCAACTCACGGTAGCGGAAGCGGAATCACTGGCGACGCGCGCGGAGCAGCTGGGGCTCGACGGGGTCTTCGTCCCCGATCACATCCTGGCCAAGCCCGCCACCACCCAGCACTACGGCGGGCACTGGCCGGATCCCTTCGCGCTGCTCGCCTTCCTGGCGGGACGCACGCAGCGCATCAGCCTGGGCGCCAGCGTCATCGTCCTCCCCTATCGCAACGCGCTGGTCGCGGCCAAGTCGGCGGCCACCGTGGACCAGGCCTCGAACGGGCGCTTCATCTTCGGGGTCGGAGTGGGCTGGGACGAGGCCGAGTTCGTGGACCTGCGCCTGCCGTTCCGCCAGCGCGGGCAGCTCAGCGACGACTACATCCGCGCGATCAAGGCCGCGTTCGCCGCCGACATCCCGCAGTACAGCGGCAAGCACGTGAGCTTCTCGGGCGCCACCTTCTCCCCGCGGCCGGTCCAGCGGCCGCATCCCCCGATCTGGGTGGGCGGCTCGCCCGGCGCGGTCTCCGGGCCCGCGGTCCGGCGCTGCGCCGAGCTGGGCGACGCCTGGCATCCCCTGGCGCTCGGGCTCGACGAGATCGAGAAGGGTTACGCCACGCTCCGCGACCTGGCCAGCCGCACCGGGCGGCGCGATACGCTCGGGCTCTCCCCGCGCAACATGCTCGACCTGACCGACACCGCCAAGGGCGCCGGCCGCGCCGCCTTCCAGGGCTCGGTGGCCGAGGTGGCCGCCGACATCAAGCGGGTGCGGGGCATCGGCGCGGCCTGGATGACGTTCGACCTGCCGCGCGCGGGCATCCCCGCGATGGTGCGCGCGATGGAGCGGCTCGCGGGCGAGGTCAAGTCCGCGGCGGCGTGACCGCGATCCGCGACGCGCGCCCGGGCGATCGCGAGGCCATCCTCGCGGTGACGCTGGCGGCCTACGAGCAGTACGCGGCGAGCCTCACCCCGCCGTTCTGGACGGTGTACCGGCGGAGCATCCAGGCGACGCTCGCCGACGTGGGGACGGCGGCGCAGATCGTGGCCGAGGACGGCGGCGCGCTCGTCGGCACCGTGCTGCTCCTGCCCGCCGGGACGGTCTTCGCAACTCCCGACGGCACCTCGTTCACGCTCGCCTCGCCCGAGGTGCGTCTCCTCGCGGTGGCCCCATCCGCGCGCGGCAAGGGCGTGGCCCGCGCGCTCATGGAGGAATGCATCAGCCGGGCGCGGGCCGCCGGCGCGCCCGCGCTGACGCTGCACACCACCGACGTGATGGCCGTCGCGATGCGGCTCTACGAGCGCATGGGGTTCGCGCGCGCGCCGGAGCTGGACTTCACGCCGGCGCCGGGCTTCCTCGTGAAGGGCTACCGCCTACCCCTCACCCTGTCCTCTCCCCAGAGGGGAGAGGATTAGACGAAGAGAACCCTCCCTCGCCCCCGAAGGGGGAGAGGGCAGGGTGAGGGGGCCTACCGGACGCGAAGACCGCCGAGGTCGTAGGGGGGCGACACCAGGAGGATCAGGCGCCACCGCTCGCTCAAGCCCGCGAAGACGCTCACGCTGAACCGTGCGGGATCGCGGCCCGACGCGGCGTGGGCCTCGCGCGCCACCCGGGCCAGCTCGGCGAGGTTCGGGTGCATGGCCTGGGTGTTGAAGCCGTCGCCGTACCGGCCCGCGATGCCGGCCATCCGCGGGCCGAAGCCCGCGACGATGATGGGCGGCGGCGGATCGGGGCGCAAGAAACCCGACGGGCGATCGAGCCGGAACTGCGCGCCCACGAAGCTCGACTCGTCCCCGGTCCACAGGCGGCGGAGCACCTGCGCGGTCTCGGCGACCCGCTCGGCGCGCACGCGATCCGGCGAGACCTCCATGTTGAGCGCCTCCTGCTCCCGCGCGTACGACATCGTCCGGGTGGCGCCGGCGCCCAGGCCCAGCAGCAGGCGCCCGCCCGAGACCTGCTGGAGCGTGGCCGCCATGTTGGCGAGCAGGCCGGGATGCCGCAGCCCGGTATTGAGCACGAGCGGACCCAGGGTGAGGCGCCGGGTGACCTCGGCGAGCGCGGTGAGCGTCGTCCAGGCCTCGGGCACCCCGGCCTCCGCGCGCTCGTCGGGATCGCGCAGGTGATCCCAGGTCCACAGGCCGTCGAAGCCGGCCGCCTCGGCGGCGAGCGCGGCCGCCCGCATCTCCGCGTAGCGCGCGCCGACCGGAATCAGGAGGACGTCGGTCTTCATGGACCTCTCCGGGTTAGCGGATCGCGATGATCGGGACCGCGGACATGCCGGGCACCAGGAGGTGCTGAGCGTTCTCTCCGGGCTCGAACACGAGCTTCACGGGCACGCGCTGCACCACCTTCACGAAGTTGCCGGTGGCGTTCTCGGGCGGCAGCAGCGAGAAGACCGCGCCGGAGCCGGCCTGGATCGAATCCACGCGCGCCTTGAAGGTCTTGCCCGGGTAGGTGTCCACCGTGACGGTGGCGCGCTGGCCCGGCCGCACGTGGGTCAGCTCGGTCTCCTTGTAGTTGGCGATCACCCACACGTCGTCGAGGTCCACCACCGCGAGGAGGGCCTGCCCGACCGACACCACCTGCCCCATCTCCACCGACTTGCGGCTCACGCGGCCCGGCATCGGCGCGCGGATCGTGCAGTAGACCAGGTTCAGCTCCGCCTGCTGCAGGTTGGCGAGCGCCTGGGCGAGCCGCCCCTGTCCCGCCTCGACCTGGGCCTGGCGCTGCCGCACCTGCTGGCGCTGGGTGCGCGCGTTGTCGAGCGAGGCGCGGCTCTCGTCGACCCGGCGCACCGACTGGCTGATCGCGGCCTGCTGCGTCCGCAGCGAGGCCTCGGCCTGGACGACCTCGCTGCGCGCCTGGTCGAACCGCTTGCGGGCCGCGTCGAGCACCGCCTCCGCGGTCTTGAATGTCGCATCCGCGTGCTCCCAGTCCTGCTGGGCCACCAGGTTCGCCTTCACCAGCGACGCCATGCGATCGCGATCGTTCTTGCTCCGCTCGTAATCGGCCTGAGCCGCCCGCACCGCCGCGTCCGCCGCCGCCACCGCCGACTGCTTGGCCTGGAGCAGCCCGCGCCGCTCCTCCAGATCATGGCGCGCCATCTCGCTGCCGAACTGGGTGGCCCCCAGCACCGCGTCCGCCTGCTGCACGAGGCTGCGGGTGGATTCATCGGTCAGGGGCACGCCCGCGACCGCGGTCTCGAGCTCGCCCTTGGCGCTCGCGACCGCGGCGCGGGCCTGCGCCACCGCGACCCCGTAGTCGCGCGGATCGAGGCGCACCAGCACCTGGTCCGCCTTCACGTCCTGGTTGTCGTTGACGAGCACCTCGACCACGATGCCCGGAATGCGCGCGCTCATCGGCGCGATGCGGGCGGTGATGTAGGCGTCGTCGGTGGAGATGTGGTAGCGCCAGTAGTAGAGCAGATACCCGGAGTAGCCGGCCAGGACGAGCACCACGGCGACGATCGCGAGGAGGAGGTAGCGGCGGCGCGGCGGCCCGTCCTGATAGGCGGAAAATCGGGCGCGCAGCCGCCCGGATATTCCTTCCTGGTCCAGGTCGGTCATTGGATTCGTGCTTATAATGGCGGGCGGCACCGAGCCCCGTCAAGCACATGGCAGACGAGAACCCGCCGACCGCTCCGCCCGCGGACGCCGCGGCCGAGTGGCGGCCCCGCTCGAGCCCGGTGCTCATCGCGATCTCCGTGATGCTGGGCACCTTCATGGAGGTGCTCGACACCTCGGTGGCGAACGTGGCCCTGCCGCACATCGCGGGCAGCCTCTCGGCCACCCCCGAGCAGGCCACCTGGGTCCTCACGAGCTACCTGATCTCGAACGCGATCGTGCTGCCGGTCACCGCGTGGCTGAGCGCCGCGTTCGGCCGCAAGCGCTTCCTGCTCACGTGCATCATCATCTTCACGCTCGCCTCCGCCGCGTGCGGGGCCGCGTACAGCCTCGAGATGCTGATCCTGGCCCGCGTGATCCAGGGCATCGGGGGCGGCGCGCTCCAGCCGATCGCCCAGGCCATCCTGCTCGAGAGCTTCGATCCGTCCCGGCGCGGCCGCGCGATGGCCGCCTACTCGATGGGCGTGATCGTGGCGCCGATCATGGGCCCCACGCTCGGCGGCTGGATCACCGACAGCTACTCGTGGCGATGGATCTTCTACATCAACCTGCCGGTCGGCTTTCTCGCGCTCCTCATGACCCAGACCTTCATCGAGGATCCGCCGTACCTGCGGCGCACCACCCTGCGGCGCATCGACTACTGGGGGCTCGCGTTCATGGCGATCTGGCTCGCCACCCTCCAGGTCGTGCTCGACAAGGGCCAGCAGGACGACTGGCTCGCCGCGGTGTGGATCCGGTGGGTGCTCACCCTCTCGGCGGCGGCGATGGTGATCTTCGTGGTGCGCGAGCTCGTGACCGACGAGCCCATCGTGAATCTGAGAATCCTCACCGACCGGAACTTCGCGATCGGCACCCTCCTGATCACCGCGATGGGCATCGTCCTCTACGCGACGACCGCGATGCTCCCGCTCTTCCTCCAGACCCTGCTCGGCTACCCCGCGCTCGAGGCCGGGCTCGCGATCAGCCCGCGCGGCCTGGGCGCCCTGCTCGCGGCCATCGCGGCGGGCCGCCTTAATCGTGTCGGCCGGCTTCGGCCTGCTCGCCCTCTCCGGGATCTGGCTGAGCCGGCTCACCTTCGACGTGGCGTGGTCGAACATCGCCCTGGTCACCTTCCTGAACGGGCTCGCCAACCCGCTCATCTTCATCGCGCTCTCCACCATGTCCTTCGCCACTCTGCGGCGCGACCAGATGGGCGGGGCCACCGGCATCTACAACCTCATGCGCAATCTCGGCGGCAGCATCGGCATCTCGATGGCCACCACGCTCCTGGCCCGGCGCGCGCAGGTGCACCAGAACGTGATGGTGGCGAAGATGACGCCCTACGATCCGGTCTTCCAGCAGCGGCTCGAAGCGCTCCGGCGAGTGCTGACGCCCAAGGTGGGACCGAGCGCGGCCGGGCCGCAGGCGCTCGGGATCCTCTACAAGACGCTGGTGGCGCAGGCGACGTTGCTGGCCTTCGTGGACAACTTCCGGCTGATCACGGTGCTGGCGATCTGCTGCATCCCGCTGGCGGTGTTCCTCCGGCGCGCGCGGGCGCGGCCGGCGCCCGGGGCGCACTGAGAGCCGCGCAGGACCACCCCTCACCCTGCCCTCTCCCCTGAGGGGAGAGGGTTATTTGGTGGGCTTCGCCGCTTCCGGTGCGAACTTGGAGAGGGTGGAGAGGGCGCTCAAGGATTGCACGCCCTCGCGGCGCTCGGTGCCGATGACCCAGGTGGGGAAGACCTTCACGCCCGCCTTCTCGCAGAGGTCGGGCCGGCCGTTGACCGTGTCCGCGGCGCACTCCACGTAGGGAACGTCCTTGGCCGCGTCGCCGAAGAGCGCCTTCTGCTCGGTGCAGTGCGGGCACCAGTGGGCGCCGTACATCACCGCGCCCGTCTCCCGCAGGTGGCGCGCCAGCGCGCCCTCGAAGCCCGTGCCGCCGCCCGCGGGCATCGCGTAGATGAAGGCGGCGCCGAGCGGCGCGAGGATCGCGGCGGCCAGGGCCCCGGGCACGAGCGCGGAGAGCTTGCGGCGGCCCGGCAGCACCGCGCGCCGGCGGAGCAGCACCGCCAGGATGGCCACCATGATCACGCCGGAGGCCAGGCAGTAGGCGCACGTGGCGTGGATGACCAGCACCGAGAGCACGGTGAGGTAGATCGAGACGCCGACCCCCGCGGCAGCCAGGTACAAGGCCCAGGTCCAGCGCGGCGCGGTGAGCCCGAGCATGGCCAGCGCGCCGATGGCCGCGTACATCACCGCGCCCCAGAGCGCGGTCGGCACCCCCAGCAGCGTGCCGTAGCGGCTCCCCTGCACCACGTCGCAGCCGCTGCCGGAGAGGCAGAAGGCGGCGTTGCCGCCCATCCACTTGAGCCCGGTGAGGTAGGCCGCGATGGCGAAGCCGGCGGCGGCCAGCCCCAGGATGAGGAAGTCCGGCCGGGCGGGGGCGACAGGGGTAACCTCGCGTTTTCGTGTAGCCATACGGTCGTAACAGTACCACAAGGCCGCCCGGCCGCCCCGGTCGGACGCGCGCATTGCGCCGGCGCGGGCAGGGGCGCTACGCTAGCAGGATGTTCCCGCTTCCGCCCCTGACGGATGAGCAGCGTTCGGTGATCGAGCGCGTGGCCACCCTCTCGCGCGAGCGCTTCGCGGCGCGGGCGGGCCGGTACGACGCCGACTCTTCGTTCCCCTACGAGAACTACGCGGATCTGCACGCGGCCGGCCTGCTCGCGCTCACCGTCCCCCGCGAGTACGGCGGGGTCGGCGCCGATCCGGTCACCTACGTGCACGCCCTGCGCGAGATCGCCAAGGGCTGCTCGGCCACCGCGCTCACCTTCAACATGCACTCGACGGTGACCACCTTCGTGGCCGCGCTCGGCACCGAGGAGCAGAAGCGGCGCTACTTCGGCGAGGTCGTCGGCCGCGGGGCCCGCATCGCCTCCATCACCAGCGAGCCCGAGCAGAGCTTTCGCGACAAGTTCGTGCTCAACACCGTGTTCCATCCGACGGACGGCGGAGGCTACCGGGTGGCGGGAGTGAAGCAGTTCTGCTCGCTCGGCGACGCGGCCGACTACTTCTTCATCACCGGCATCCAGGCGGGCAAGACCAGCGCGCGCGACGGGGTGATCTCCGCGATGATCCCGGGCCGCGACGCGGGCGTGAAGATCGAGGGCACCTGGAACGCCACCGGCATGCGCGGCACGATCAGCCATACTATTCGTTATGACTGCTCTGTCGACAGGACCAACGTGATTGGCACGCCGGGCCAGTACCTGACCATCGATCTCCAGGGCTTCGCGCTCGGCTACGCCGCCGTCTACCTGGGTATCGGCGAGGCCGCCTTCGAGTACATGACCGAGTACGCACGCACCAAGGTCCAGCGGCCCTCCACCGAGCCCATGAGCCATCACCCGCTCGTGCAGCGCGCGGTGGCCGAGGTGGGTACCCAGATCCGCGCGGCCCGGCTCCTCCTGCACGAGGCCGCCTGCGTGAAGATGGCGGGCGATCGCGAGGCCACCATGCTCGCGGTGAACCAGGCCAAGACCTTCGCGGCCGACGTGGGGCTGATGGCCACCGAGCGCGCCATGCGCCTGGCGGGCGGGCGCGGCATCCTGAAGGAGCTGCCGCTCGAGCGCTGGCACCGTGACTCGCTGGCGGGCCCGGTGATGCCCCCGTCCAACGATCGCTGCCTCGAAACCGCGGGCAAGCTCCTCTGCGGGCTGCGCGCGGCCACCCTCGAGTTCCAGTAGCCGGCGGCCGCGGCGACATGCGACTCGACGTGCTCCGACGCGAGCTGGCCCAGGGCGCGGAGACCATCCAGGGCCTCGTGGCGGGCGTGTCGGCGGACGAGGCGCGCGTGCGACCCGCGCCCGACTCCTGGTCGATCCTGGAAGTCGTGGCGCATCTCCTCGACGAGGAGCGCGAGGACTTCCGCCCGCGCCTCGACCTGGTCCTGCACCGGCCGGAGGAGAAATGGACGCCCATCGATCCTCCGGCGTGGGTGACCGCGCGCGGCTACAACGATCGTGAGCTCGCGGCCACCCTGAGCGACTTTCTGACCGAGCGGGAGCGCTCGCTGGCCTGGCTCGCGGGGCTCAAGGCGCCCGACTGGGGCCGCGAGTACCTGGCCTCCTTCGGGCCGATCACCGCCGGAGACCTGGCCGCCTCCTGGGCCGCGCACGACCTACTCCACACGCGCCAGCTCCTCGAGCTGCGCCGCACCCGGTTGCTCGCCCTGACCGCGCCGCACCGCACCGGGTACGCGGGTGACTGGTAGAGAGCCGCTCCTCCTCCTGATCGTCGGCCTCGCCCTGCTGGTCCTCTCGGGCATCGGCCCGCACGACCGGGCCACGTGGTGGCTCGAGGTGGCGCCGATCCTGATCGCGGTCCCGATCCTGGCGGCCACCGCGCGCCGCTTCCCGCTGACCCCGCTCGCCTATCGGCTCATCTTCGTCCACGCGCTCATCCTGATGGTGGGCGGCCACTACACCTACGCGGAAGTGCCGGCGGGGTTCTGGCTGGAGGACGCGCTCGGGCTCGCCCGCAATCCGTACGATCGCCTCGGCCACTTGGCCCAGGGCTTCGTCCCGGCCATCGTGGTGCGCGAGATCCTGATCCGGCGGTCGCCGCTGCGGCCGGGCAAGTGGCTCACGTTCCTGGCGCTCTGCGTCTGCCTGGCGATCAGCGCGCTCTACGAGCTGGTGGAATGGTGGGCCGCGCTGATCGGCGGCGAGGGAGCCGACGCCTTCCTGGGCACGCAGGGCGATCAGTGGGACACTCAGTGGGACATGTTCGTGGCGCTCCTGGGAGCGGCGGCCGCGCTGGCGCTGCTCTCCCGGGCCCACGATCGCCAGATCGCGAGACGAGAGGACCCGACCCGTGTCTGAGTACAAGGCCAACTCGGCGAGGACCGCGAGCACGCTGAAACCGTCACCCTGAGATTCGAACATGGGATTTGCTGCGCGAGTTCCGCCGGATCGGCCGGTCGAGTACCTCCCGACGAAGGAGGGCTACGATCGTTGGGCCGCCATCTACGACACGGAGGACAACCCGGTCATCCTCCTCGAGGAGCAACATCTCGATCCGCTCCTTGGCGACGTCTGTAACCTCACGGTCGCCGATCTGGGCTGCGGCACCGGCCGGCATACGATTCGGCTCGCGGGTGCGGGAGCGCGTGTCACCGCGCTGGACTTCAGTGATGGGATGGTGGCGAGAGCACGTGGCAAGCCCGGATGGGAGCGCGTGGAATTCATTGCGCATGATCTGAGCGAGCGCCTGCCGCTACCAGACCGCTCCTTTGACCGAGTGCTGAGCTGCCTGGTGCTCGATCACATCAGCGATCTTCCCAGATTCTTCTCGGAGTGCCGACGCGTGTGCCGCGAGGATGGATTCGTCCTTGTCTCCGTGTTTCACCCCGCCCTCATGGTGCACGGCATCCAGGCGCGTTTCGTGGACCCGATGTCCGGGGTCGAGATTCGCCCGGCGAGTTGCGGAAACCAGATCTCCGACTATGTGATGGGCGCGGCTCGAAGCGGGCTGACACTCGAACACATGAGCGAGCATACGGTCGACGACGACCTCGCCGCGCGGTCACCGCGCGCCGCGAAGTACCGAGGCTGGCCGCTGGTTCTGTTGATGAAGCTCCGGCCGTGAGGCGGTCGTGGTGGGCAACCCTGATCGGTGACGAGGGCACCGACGCTATCCTGGGCACGCCGGGTGATCAGTGGGACACTCAGTGGGATATGTTCGTGGCGCTCATGGGAGCGGCCGTCGCGCTGGTGCTGCTCCCCTGCATCCACGACCGCCAGATCGCGAGACGAAAGGACCCGACCCATGTCTGAGCACAAGGCCACGATCCGCTGGAAGCTGGCGGCCGACGGAGAGGCGTTCCTCAAGGGCCGCTACTCGCGCGAGCACACGTGGACGTTCGACGGCGGAGTCACCGTGCCGGCGTCACCGTCGCCGGGGGTGGTGCCGGTGCCGTGGTCCAATCCGGCCCACGTGGATCCGGAAGAGGCGTACGTGGCGGCGATCACGAGCTGCCACATGCTCACTTTCCTTTACGTGGCCATGCGCGAGGGCTTCCAGGTCGAGTCCTACGAGGACGACGCGGTGGGCGTGATGCGCAAGAACGAGCGCGGGGCGATCTGGGTGAGCGCGGTGACCCTGAACCCGCGCATCGTCTACGGCGGCGCCCGGCGCCCGACCGACGCGGACGTGGACCATCTGCACCATCTGGCCCACGAGCAGTGCTTCATCGCCAACTCGGTGAAGACGGAGATCCGGGTGGCGGGACAGCACTCACCAGCTCAGTTTGGGCCTGAGTCAGTTCCCAGGACCTGACGAGGGCGGCCTGGCGGCGAGGACCACGGGGCCGTCGCGGTCATGGGGGTTCGCGCCGATGGTGTCCCGTCGGGCTCGGGCGTGACCACGATGGGCGAGAGTAGCAACTTCCTCAACACCTGACGGGCCACAACCGGGGCGCCCTCCAGGGCAGCCACCCAATCGTCGCGCAGGGCCCGACCTCAACTGAACCCGGGACCCGGCAAGTCGGGTGGGCGCGTAAGTGGACGGAACAGCGAGCCCACGGGGCACCCAGGCTCAGGCTAACCCACGGAGTTTCCCAGGCTTACGGCCGCATGACCTGGCCCCTTCATGACACTCGTACGGCCCGCTGTTCGGTTTCTTCCGCCGCGCCTCGAGCCATTCACCATCGTTTAGGAATCGCCATACAGGTGCTGGAAGCGAGCGCCTTCTACGGCTCTGCTGCGATTCCGAGGTCAGGTGGATGATCCGGCTACCTCCAGAAGAATCTTTCCGCCGCGTTGCGCATGCGCGACGGCTTCCTTGATGGACGAGAGGGGGTAGGTTGCCGCCACTGGAATGTGCATCCGCCCGGACGCGATCATCTCAGCCGCCTGCGCTGCGGCTGGCGCAAGTGCGGGCTGATTGACATCGGCTTCGAGCTCATGGCCGCAAAGCTGACGAGCGTGCCGCGAGGCGAGAGCGTCGCTGCGAGCACGCCCGTCGCCGGCCCGCTGACACCATCAAGCGCCAGGCGGAGCTCAGCCTGACCGATAGCCGTTTTGATCCTTTCTGAGACATCGGGAGAGTCGACGACGACGAGGTCTCCGCCAATCGCCTCAAGCTCGGGCACGAGCTCTGGCCGCCGGACGATGTTGACGGTCTTCAGGCCGCGGTTTTTCGCGAACGCGATTACCCACCGCCCGACACCGGAATTCGCGGCGTTCTGCACCACCCATTCGCCCGGTTTCAGATTGACATACTCGCTGAGCAGCAGCGCGGCGGTCGGGGGATTGATGGACAGCATCGCCAACTGCCGCGGGTCCGCGTCAGGAGGTAGGGCGAAAAGGCCGTCGGCAGAAATGACCATTCGCTCCCTCCACGTGAAACTGGAGAGCGGCGCCAGGACCCGGTCGCCGAGCTTGACGTTCTGCACCCCTGGACCCACATTGAGAACGCGCCCGACGGCTTCATTGCCGATGACGCTTGGAAGCGCGGGGCGCAATGCATAGATGCCATTTGCGAGCAGTAGGTCGCTGGGGTTGATAGGGGAAAATTCGACGCCGATGAGGACCTCGTTCGGGCCGGGAGCTTCGGGCGCGGGAATGTCGGCATACTTAAGAGCCTCGACAGGGTTGCCGTAGGCCGTGAGCTGAACAGCGCGCATATTGGTCTCTCCCCTCCTCTGTTAAAGGGCGGTCTCCGGCCGCTGCGCTCGCCTTCCCACTGTCAGTGGCCTTCAAACACGACCTTGTCGCGGAACCGACGGGGACCGTGATCGAGGAGAGCCGTCACGCCTGCTTGCATGTCTTCGCTTTCGAAGAGTAGCGGGCCGACTTCGTCGACAACCCGGTCCGCCGCGCGGGTACCCCCGTCGAGATACGCTCGGACGATCCGCTTGCCGGCGGCATACGCCAGGGTAGGGCCGTTGGCCAGTCGCACGGCGAATGCCCGAGTTTCGGCTTCGAGTGCGTCATCGGGAACAATGCGGTTGACGATGTTCCATCGTTCGAACGTCGCCGCGTCGTACTGGTCGGCGGTATAGATGATGTCTCGGGCACGGCTCGGGCCGGCGCGCTCGGCGAGGCGCTGAACGCCGCCGAGCAGCGTCGTGGTGCCGATCGATGCCTCCGCCTGAGCGAAGCGCGCGGAGGCGCCCGCCCAGATGAGATCGCAGGCCAAGGCGAGTTCGAGCCCTGCCGCGAGGCAGAGCCCCTGGACCGCAGCCAGCGTCGGACACGGCAATTCTTCGAGGTCGGCAATCGTTCGTAGATGGCTAGTAACCCGCTCACGAGCGAGTGCCGACGTTTTTCCCTTGAAAATGCGCACGTCGGCGCCTCCCGAGAAGATCTTGCCTTCCGCCCGAACCATCAAGGCTCTGAGCGGAGTCTGCTTTGCCGCAGTCACGGCGTCTCGCAAGTCTTCGATGAGCTCCTCGCTGAACAGGTTCAGGGGCGGATTCGCCAGGGTGAGTATCCCGAGAGCGCCCGAGGCCTCGAAGCGCACCTGTT
>WNFL01055575.1_pt1 | contig 14109 bp, 11 predicted proteins | sample 5400361 | NCBI WGS metagenome assembly WNFL01 (sample SAMN13153351, study PRJNA577476) | soil metagenome | isolation source: 40 cm soil on Douglas fir-dominated hillslope | place: USA:California | collected 2013-09-17
GCGCGGTCGCGCTCACCCTACCAGCGCGCCTGGGCGCGATTCCGCCGCAACCGGCTCGGTTTCTTCTCGTTGTGGGTGTTCGTCGCGATGGTCGCGGTGGCGATCATCGCGGAAGTCGTGTCGAACGACAGGCCGCTCGTCGTGCAGTTCGACGGGAAGTGGTACTTCCCGATCCTGCACACGCAACCCGAGTCGGTCTTCGGAGGCGATTTCGCGACGCCCGCGGAATGGCACGATCCGCTCATCCGCCGCAACCTCTCGAAGCCCGGCAATTGGGCGCTCTTCACACTGAATCCCTACAGCGCCATGTCGGTGGAGTACTTCGCGAAACAGCCCGATCCGGCGGCGCCCTCGGCCGACCACTTTCTCGGAACCGACTCGTCGGGCCGCGATATGGTCGCACGCCTCCTCTACGGCTTTCGCATCAGCATCTTCTTCGCGCTCGCGCTCACGCTGGTGGCGACCATCCTGGGGATCCTCATCGGCGCGGTGCAGGGCTACTTCGGTGGCCGCGTGGACCTGGCAACGCAGCGCGTGATCGAGATCTGGAACGCGATTCCCGAGCTCTACCTCCTCATCATCCTCGCCGCGATTTTCCAGCCGTCGATCCTGCTCCTCGTGGGCGTGTTCGCGCTCTTCGGCTGGATCGGGCTCTCGGATTACGTGCGCGCCGAATTCCTGCGCAACCGCAACCTCGAATTCGTGAAGGCCGCGCGCGCGATGGGGCTTTCCAACTGGCAGATCATCCGCAAGCACGTGCTGCCGAATTCGATGACGCCGGTCATCACGTTCCTGCCGTTCCGCATGAGCGCCGCAATCCTCTTCCTCACCTCGCTCGATTTCCTCGGCCTGGGGGTCACCAACCTCCCCTCGCTCGGTGACCTGCTTCGCCAGGGCAAGGAGAACCTCGACGCCTGGTGGATCTCGGTGCCGACCTTCTTCCTGCTGGTGACGACGCTTCTTCTCCTCACCTTCGTCGGCGACGCGCTGCGCGACGCCTTCGACACACGCAAATCCTGACATGGCCACGAGCACGCCGCTCCTCGCCGTCGAGAACCTGAGCGTCAACTTCGGAGCGGCGCGGGTCGTCGACCGCGTGAGCTTCGAGGTCGGCACCCACGAGAAATTCGCCCTCGTCGGCGAGTCGGGCTCGGGCAAATCGGTGAGCGCGCTTTCGATCCTGCGGCTGGTGGAGGGCGCCACCTATGAGGGCGCGATCCGCTTCGAGGGCGAGAACCTCCTCGCGAAAAGCGAGCGCGCGATGCGCGGCGTCCGCGGCAAGGACATCGCGATGATCTTCCAGGAGCCGATGACCGCGCTCGATCCGCTCTACACGGTGGGCAACCAGATCGGCGAGGTGCTCGAGCTCCACGAGGGGCTGCGCCCGGCGGCCGCTCGCGCGCGCACGATCGAGCTCCTGGCGCGCACCGGCATCCCGCAGCCCGAGCGGCGCGTGGACGCCTATCCCCACCAGCTCTCCGGCGGCCAGCGCCAGCGCGCGATGATCGCGATGGCGCTCGCCTGCCGCCCGAAGCTCCTCATCGCCGACGAGCCGACGACGGCGCTCGACGTCACGATCCAGGCGCAGATCCTCGCGCTTCTCGACGACCTGCAGCGCGAGCTCGGCATGGCGCTCCTCTTCATCACCCATGACTTGAATCTGGTGCGCCGCTTCACGCACCGTGTCGGCGTGATGGAGAAGGGGCGCCTGGTGGAGCAGGGCGGTACCGCGGAAGTGTTCGCGCGTCCGCGGCATCCGTATACGGTGAAGCTCATCAACAGCCGTCCGGAGCGGGTCGTCCGGCCGGTGCCCGACGACGCGTCGGTGCTCGCCAGCGCGAAGGGCCTCGAAGTGACGTTCACCACGCAGCGCGGATGGTTCGCAAAGGAGGCTTTCGTCGCGGTCCGCAATGCCACGCTCGGGCTGCGCCGCGGCGAGACCCTGGGCATCGTCGGCGAGTCGGGCTCGGGCAAGACGACGCTCGGCATGGCGCTCCTCGCCCTGCAGCCGATCTCCGCGGGCAGCGTGTCGCTCGAGGGCCGGCGCATCGACAATGCGGAGCGTCCGGCGTTGCGCGCGATGCGCCGCCGGATGCAGGTCGTGTTCCAGGACCCGTACGGATCGCTGAGCCCGCGGATGACGATCGAGCAGATCGTGGGCGAGGGGCTCGAGCTGCACCGCCCGGAGCTCACGCGCGACGAGCGGCGCGCGCGCATCGTCGAAATGCTCGCGGAGGTGGGCCTCACGGACGAGCACATTCCCGGGCTGGTGTCGCGCTATCCGCACGAATTCTCGGGCGGCCAGCGGCAGCGAATCGCGATCGCGCGCGCGGTGATCCTGGGGCCGGAGGTGCTGGTGCTCGACGAGCCGACCTCCGCCCTCGACGTCTCGGTCCAGCAGCAGGTGCTGAAGCTTCTCGGTCACCTCCAGGCCAAGTACGGCATGAGCTACATCTTCATCAGCCACGACTTGGCCGTGGTGCGCGCCATGGCGCATCGCGTGCTGGTGATGAAGGACGGCGCGATCGTCGAGGAGGGCGAGGCCGAGGCGCTGTTTGCCGCGCCGCGGGAGCCCTACACGCAAACGCTCCTCGCCGCCGCGCATCTTGCTTAAAGGGCTTGAAACTGTTAAACTATTTGACCTTCCCGAGGACATAAAGCCGTGATGGATACCCTGCAATACCTGAAGAAACACGGCCAACGCCTGGACGTGGAAATCGCCAAGGAAATGGGCGTACCGCTCGTCACCGTGCGCCAGCGGCTTACCGAGCTGGCCGATTCGCGCGAGGCCATCGTGTGCAACACGATCCGCTTCGAAAACGGCAAGCGGATCGAGGCATGGCAGTGCCGCGCCTCGGGTTTCATTCCGCCCGCGGCACCCGGCCGAAAGGCAAAGCCGAAGACGTAGGCCACGGGATTCCCGCCGGTTTCCAGGCGGGAGCGGCGCAGCGCACAAAGGGAGGCAATCCATGACGATCCGCAGCTGGAACGGCGGGTTGATTCTTGCGGCGGCGCTGCTGACCGGTTGCGCGCACCTCTCCGAGCCGAAGGCCGCGGCCGCTCCCGCGGACCCGACGGCGGGGCTCGCCGAGGCATTGCGCGCCGGTGGCCATGTCATCGTCTTCCGTCACGGCGCGACGCACAGCGACCAGGCGGACACCGATCCGTTGAATCCCGAGAACGTCGCGAAGCAAAGGCAGCTCAACGATCGCGGCCGCCAGCTCGCGCGCGAGATCGGCGAGGCCTTTCGCAAGGGGCAGATCCCGGTGGGCGAAGTTCGCACCAGCAACTTCCACCGCGCTTACGAGACCGGCATGCTTGCCTTCGGGAAGGCCTCGAAATCAGTCGACGTCACGGAGGGCGGCCAGGTGGTCAGCCCTAACGAGAACAATCGCCGAGCCTCGGCGTTGCGGAAACTCGCGGGGACGATGCCGGCGAGCGGCACGAATACGGTGATCGTCAGCCACAAGCCGAACATCATCGATGCCTTCGGCAAGGACTGGTTCGAGGTGAAGGAGGGCGAGGCCACGGTCTTCAAGGTCGACGCCGACGGCAAATACCACGTCGTGGCGCGCGTCCAGGCCGACCAGTGGGGGAAGGTCGTTTCCGCGAAGTAGCCGGACGCTCGGCTAGAGGATCTCGGCCGCGTGGTCCGCGAGCCGCGAGCGCTCGCCGCGCATGAGCGTCACGTGCCCGCTGTGGTTCCACCCCTTGAAGCGATCGACCACGTAGGTGAGTCCCGAAGAGCCCTCCGTCAGGTAGGGCGTATCGATCTGCGCGATGTTGCCGAGGCAGACCACCTTGGTGCCGGGGCCCGCCCGCGTGATGAGCGTCTTCATCTGCTTGGGCGTGAGGTTCTGCGCCTCGTCGATGATGAGGTACTTGTTGATGAAGGTGCGGCCGCGCATGAAGTTCAGGCTTTTGACTTTTATCCGTGATCGAATGAGATCGGCGGTCGCCGCGCGCCCCCAGTCGCCGCCCTCGTCGTCGGTTTTCATGAGGACGTCGAGGTTGTCCTCGAGCGCGCCCATCCACGGCGTCATCTTTTCCTCCTCGGTGCCTGGGAGGAACCCGATGTCTTCGCCCACCGGTACGGTGACCCGGGTCATGATGATTTCCGAGTAGACCTTGTATTCGAGGGTCTGCATGAGGCCTGCGGCGAGCGTGAGCAGCGTCTTGCCGGTGCCGGCCTGGCCGAGCAGCGTCACGAAGTCGATCTCGGGATCCATCAGCAGGTTCAACGCGAAGTTCTGCTCGCGGTTGCGCGCGGTGATCCCCCAGACGTTGTTCTTGTGATGGCTGAAATCCTTGAGCGTCTGCAGCACCGCGACCTTGCCGCGGATTTCCTTCACGATCGCGAGGAACGGGCGGTCGCCCTCGTGGAAGACGAACTGGTTCACGAGCATCGACGGCACGAGCGGGCCGCGCACGCGATAGAGCGTGCGGCCATGCTCCTGCCAGCTCTCGACGTCCTTACCGTGCTTGTCCCAGAAGTCCTCGGGCAGCGCCAAGACGCCGGTATAGAGGAGGTCGGTGTCCTCGAGGACCTTGTCGTTGAAGTAGTCCTCGGCGGGCAGCCCGATCGCATGCGCCTTGATGCGCATGTTGATGTCCTTGGACACCAGCACGACGTCGCGCTTCGGGAATCGCTGCTTGAGATGCAGCGCGACCCCGAGGATCACGTTGTCGGCCTTCTGCGAGGCGACCGAGTCGGGGATCTCGACCTGCACCGAATGGGTCTGCAGGAAGAGTGAACCAGTGGCGTCCCCGCCGCTCTTCGCCTTGAGCGAATAGCCCTTCTCGATGGCGCCTTCCTGGGAGACGATCTCGTCCAGGAAGCGGCTCGCCTGGCGGGCGTTGCGCGCGACCTCGCTCATCCCCTTCTTGTTGTCGTCGAGCTCCTCGAGCGTGACCATGGGGAGGAACACGTCGTGCTCCTCGAAGCGGAAGAGGCTCGTCGGATCGTGCATCAGCACGTTCGTGTCGAGCACGAAGAGCTTCGTCGCCGCCGCGGCCTTCGCCGCGCGCGATGAAACGTCGCGTCTGCGCTGTTGCATGGGGGGCTCCAGCTTGGCGGAGCGGTTGCGCTCCGGAGCGTGACTGTCCGCCTCCTCGCTGGTATAGCGCGAGGAGTCTCTCAGGGGATCGTTGGGCATCAGTTGGGGTGGGGTGGTTGAGGGGGCTACAACTCGGTGGAGCGCACGAAGTCGAGGACTTCCCGCGCATGGCCGGGGACCTTGACCCCGCGCCATTCCTTCGCGATGCGCGCCTTGCGGTCGATCACGAAGGTGCTGCGTTGGATGCCGCGCACCTTGCGGCCGTACATGTTCTTCATCTTCATGACCCCGAAGATCGACACCGCGACCTCATCGGGATCCGAGAGCAATTCGAAAGGGAAGGCCATCTTCGCCTTGAATTTTTCGTGCGAAGGGATCGGATCGCGCGAGACGCCGAACACCGCGACGCCGGCCTTGCTGAACGCATCGTGGAGGTCGCGGAACTGCACGCCTTCGTCGGTGCAGCCGGGGGTGTCGTCCCTGGGATAGAAGTAAAGGACGACGGGATGGCCCCTGAAGGCCGAAAGCTGGAAGCGCTGGTTGCCGGTGGCTTGGAGCTCGAAGTCCGGCAGGACCGCGCGTTCGCTCATCCGTTGAGGCTCGTATGCATCCCTACAACATATAGTGAAACAGAAGCCTCAAAAACGCAAGCTATCGCGATGATCGCTACGGCGTCGATTTGGCGGACAGAAAGGCCGGCCCCTGGCTCGCGAGGGTGCCCGAGCGCCCGGGGATCGGCGCGGCGATCACCTCGTGCATGGGCAAGGTGAAGGGTTCGCGCCCGAGGACGAGGTCGCGCATCGACACGAGCTCGTAACCCTGGCCCTTCCAGCCGGCGAGCAGCTTCTCGAAGGCGCCGGCGAGCTTCATGCCTTCGAGCTCGGCGTGCAGGGTGTAAACGTGCTCGCGCCGATCGCGGGTTCGCTCGAGCAGCGCGTCGGCGACGTTCGCTTCCGTGACACCTTCGAGCCCGATCAGCTCGTCGAGCGTCGGCAGCGTGGTCGGATATTGGGGGCAGCCGATGATCTCCGCGTCGATCACCGGCAGGAAGGGGTGCGTGCCGCGCGTATCCGAGGCATAGACGAAGCCCATGCGCTGCGTGAGGCGGAAAGCTTCGCGATTCATCTGCCATCCCGCCGCGCCGTGGACCATGGCTTCCTCGTCGAACACCTCGCGAAATCGCTGCGCGGCGAGGGCCATCTGCCAGATCGTCCAGTCATGGTCCGCGCCGGCCACGCCGTCCTGCCACTTCACGTGATCCCACGTGTGGATGCCGACCTCGAAGCCGGCGTCGCGCACGCGCCGCAGCACCTGCGCGCAACGCCGCCCGATGTCGGGACCGGGCAGGAGCGTTCCGTAAAGCAGCGTGCGCATGCCGTAGTGCTCGACCACCGACGTGCGGCCTACCTTCTGCATGAAGCCCGGCCGAAAGGCGCGCGTGATCGCGCGGCCGGTGTGGTCGGGGCCGAGGCTGAAGAGGAACGTCGCACCGGCCTCGTTTCGCTGGAGGATCTCGACCAGGCGCGGCACGCCCTCGCGGGTTCCGCGAAAAGTATCGACATCGATCTTGAGGGCGAGCTTCAAAGAAGGGAAAATCGTAGCACGCAGCCGTTTTCAAGCAGGCCCTTTCCCCGAAATGGCGCAGTGCAGCATCGGCATGCTAAAATGTTGAAATTTTTCAGGTTTTCGCCATGCCGCGCCAGCTCCGGAACATCGCCATCATCGCCCACGTCGACCACGGGAAAACCACCCTCGTGGACAAGCTCCTGCGGCAAGCGGGGACCTTCGCCGCGCACCAGCACCTCGTCGAACGGGTCATGGACTCCAATGATCTCGAGCGCGAGCGCGGGATCACCATCCTCGCCAAGAACACGGCGGTCGATTACCAGGGCGTGCATATCAACATTGTCGACACGCCTGGCCACGCGGATTTTGGCGGCGAGGTGGAGCGCGTCCTCTCGATGGTCGATGGCGTGCTGCTGCTCGTCGATGCGGTCGAAGGGCCGATGCCGCAGACGCGCTTCGTGACGCGCAAGGCGCTCGCGCAGGGACTGAAACCGATCGTCGTCGTCAACAAGGTCGACCGCGATGGCGCGCGCCCCGACTGGGTCGTGAACCACACATTCGAATTGATGGACAAGCTCGGCGCCACCGAGCACCAGCTCGATTTCCCCATCATCTACGCCTCGGCGCTGCTGGGATGGGCGTCGGTCGATCCAAAAGTGAAGGGCGAGAACATGAAACCGCTCTTCGACGCGATTCTCGAGCACGTGCCCGCGCCCACGGGGGATCCCGAGGCCGCGCTGCAGCTGCAGATCAGTGCGCTCGACTATTCGAGCTTCGTCGGGCGCATCGGCATCGGGCGTATCCGCCGCGGAACGCTCAAACGCGCGCAGGACGTGGTCATTCTCTCCGGACTCGAAACGCCCAAGCGCGCGCGCATCAACCAGATCCATACCTTCCAGGGGCTCGACCGCGTGGAGACGGAGCTCGCCGCGGTTGGCGAGATCGTTTCGATCAACGGCATCGAGGACCTTTCAATCGGGTGCACCATCGCCGATGTGGAGAGCCGCGACGCGCTCCCGATGCTCGGCGTGGACGAGCCGACCCTCACGATGAATTTCCAGGTGAACAAGTCGCCTTTCGCCGGCCAGGAGGGCAAGTACGTGACCAGCCGCCAGCTGCGCGAGCGGCTCGACCGCGAGCTCCTCTCGAACGTCGCGCTGCGCGTGGAGGAAACGCCGGATGCCGACGTCTTCCTCGTTTCCGGGCGCGGCGAGCTGCACCTCACCATCCTCATCGAGAACATGCGCCGCGAAGGCTACGAAGTCGCCGTCGGCAAGCCGCGAGTGGTGACCAAGGACGTCGACGGCGTGAAGCACGAGCCGTGGGAGCTCCTCACCATCGACGTCGAGCAGGAAAACCAGGGCAGGTTGATGGAAGAACTGGGACGCAGGGGCGGGGCGCTGCAGGACATGGTGCCGGACGGCAAGGGGCGCGTGCGGCTCGACTACCGCATTCCCTCGCGCGGCCTCATCGGCTTCCACATGGAATTCATGACGCTGACGCGCGGCACCGGCATCAAGAGCCACGTGTTCGAGGATTACGCGCCGGTGAAGGGCGAGATTCCCTCGCGACAGAACGGCGTGCTCGTCTCGATGGAGCAGGGCGAGGCGGTCGCGTTCGCGCTCTGGAACCTCGAGGAGCGCGGACGCATGTTCGTCTCCCCGGGCGAGCGCGTGTACGAAGGCATGATCGTCGGCATCCACAGCCGCGACAACGATCTGGTGGTGAATCCCATCAAGGGCAAGAAGCTCACCAACGTGCGCGCCGCGATGAAGGACGAGAACGTGCTGCTCACGCCGCCCATCCAGCTCACGCTGGAAGGCGCGGTGGAGTTCATCGACGACGACGAGCTCGTCGAAGTGACGCCGAAGACGATCCGGCTGCGCAAGCGCCACCTTTCCGAAAGCGGCCGCAAGCGCGCCTCGCGGGACGAGAAGGCCGCCTAGGTCACTTCCCTGGTTCGAATGCGGCCTTGATCGGCCGCAACGGCGCCGTCGCGTTCAACTCTTCGTCCCGCTGCAATCCATCGCTGTAGAGCGCCGAGGCGCTCTGATAGAGGCTGATCGCCTCATCCTTCAGCCTCTCGACGGAAACCGCGCCCGCGGCGCGAAGGCCAAGCTCCGCGGGCAATGCCTGGACCTCCACCTTCCTTCCCGGCATCAGGGTCACGATGCGGCCGTCCTTCATGTAGCCGAGCGTCTGGTAGTTGCCGACGAGCGCGCGATCGGCGCTCTCGGGCACGCGGAAGACGTCATGGCCGTAGAACTTGCTCGAGTACCCCATCTCGAGGAGCCCGAGCAGCGTCGGCGCGATGTCGATCTGCGACATGAGGCGATCGAATCTCGCGGGAGCGATGTGCGCCGGCGAGTAAATGAAAAGCGGGATGCGGTACTTGATCAGCGGAATCTGCGTCGTACCGCGGGCGGATGCGCCGTGGTCGGCGGTAATGACGAAGATCGTGTCCTTGAACCAGGCGTGCTTCTCCGCACGGCGAAGAAAATCTCCGATCGTATGGTCCGAGTACTTGACCGCGCCCGAGCGGCCCGTGCCCGAAGGAATATCGATGCGCCCCGGCGGATAGGTGTACGGGCGATGGTTGCTCGTGGTCATGATGTGCATGAAAAAGGGACGCGACCCGCCCACCTTCTTCGACTGGTCCATCTCGCGCAGCGCCAGCGTGAACAGGTCTTCGTCGGCGACGCCCCAGATGTTTTCGTAGTGGATCTCCGAGCTGGCGAGCGCCGTGCGGTCGACCACGCGATAGTCGTTGTTCGAGAAGAAGTGGTTGAGGTTGTCGAAGTATCCGTAGCCGCCGTAGATGAAAGCGGTGTCGAAGCCGCGGTCCTCGAAGATGCTGCCCAGCGTGAAGAGATGCTCGTTATTGGGGCGCTTGACGATCGACTGTCCCGGCGTGGGTGGCAGCGAGAGCGCCAATGCCTCCATGCCGCGCACCGTGCGGTTGCCGGTGGCGTAGACCTGGGTAAATGAAAGGCTCTTCGCGGCCAGCGCGTCGAGATTCGGGGTGAGGCCCTCGGGGTTGCCGAACGTACCCAGGAATTCCGCGCCCAGGCTCTCCACGCTCACCAGCACGACGTTCAGCCGCTTGTCCGGAACCGGATTGAAGACCGCGCGGTGCATGCCGCCGCGCCGGGCATCTATCCAATGCGGGTCGAATCCGCCCACCAGCTCTCGCGCGACGGCGAGAGCGCGCGCGCCGTCCAGCGTCGCGTAAAAGCGCGGGTAGGAGAGCTCGTTGTTGCGGAACGCGGCGAAGAATTCATAAGGCCCGTTGCCCGCCAGCTCGTTGGCGGCATCCGCGGTGGAGTGCTGCTTCATGTCGGCGCTCACGAAGAACGCGGCGGCGACCGGCGCGAGGAGCCACGGCAGCACCGCCGACAATCTCTGGGAGAGTCGCATGGGGTGGTCGAGCGCAGCGCTGACGGGCCGGGCCAGCGCATAGCCGATCGCGATCGCCGGCGCCACGAGCAGGGCGAGCCAGATGCCCACCGAGTAGCTCTCCCAGATGTTGCCGAGGACCTCGTGGGTGTAGACCAGGTAGTCGACCGCGATGAAATTGAAGCGCGACGCGAATTCGTCCCAGAAGACCCACTCGGCGACGGCGAGCACGAGGAGGCCGTAGACGAAGGCAACGAACAGGGCGAGGAAAGGGACCTTGTGCCAGCGCGAGCGGCCGATGCCGTGGGGAAGGAACGCAAGATAGATGGCGAGCGGAATGCAGAAATAAGCCGCGCTCACCACGTCGAATCCCAGGCCGATGGCGAAGATCTTCACGACCTCCCAGGTCGAGCCGGAAAGCACGGTGTCGGGCCGCGCCAAAAGCACGATGCGGGTCGCCGTCGACAACAGCACGAGGACTGCGGCGTAGGCGTAAAGGGGAAAGAAGCGTCGATGAATCATGCAGGCAAGATGATAGGCGCTACGCGCTCGTTTGTGACGGCCGGCGCATTTCAGACGTCGTCGATCGACTTCGGCCAGTCGTCCTTGAGGAGCCTCGAGAGGGAGCGGTCCGCGAGGACCTTTCCGCCGGTCTGGCAGCGCGCACAGTAGTTGCACTCATTCTCGGCGTAGACGATGCGCTGAACCGGCGCCTCGCACACCGAGCAGGGCTTGCCGAAGCGTCCGTGAACCGCCATGCCCTCCCTGAACGCGGTCACCTTCTCCGGAAATCCCTCTCCAGCCTCGGCGCGCAGGATGTCGGTCCAGCTCGCGAGCGTCGTGCGCGTGGCCTCGTACAGGCGGCGCGCCTCGTCCTCCGAGAGCGAGCGCGAGAGCTTCAGGGGCGAGAGCCTGGCCGCATGCAGGATCTCGTCGGAGTACGCGTTGCCGATGCCGCTGAAGAGGCGGGGATCGGTGAGCACGCGTTTGAGCGTGTGGTTCTCGCGCGCCAGGGCTTCGCGGAACTCGTCGAAGGATGCCGAAAGGGTCTCGATGCCGCCGGGATCGAGCGCCGCCAACGCAGCGTCGCCCCGAACGACGGTGAGCGAGGCGCGCCGCTTCGAGCCCGCTTCGGTGAAGAAGAGCGTGCCGTTCGGAAAATCGAACGCGGCGAGCGTCCCCGTCGTGCTCTTCTGGCCCGCGGCGCGCCAGCGTAGCCGCCCGGCGATCATGAGATGAATCACCACGAAGAGCTCATCGCCAAGCTCGAGGACGATGCGCTTGCCGATGCGGCGCGTGCCCGAGAAGACGCGGCCGAACACCGCGTCCAGCGGCGGATTGTAGGAACGCAGCACGAAAGGATTCACGATGCGCACGCGCTCGAGCCGCTGGCCGACGACCTTGCGCTCCAGCGCTTCGAGGTAGACGCAGACGTCGGGGAGCTCCGGCATCGGGTCATCTTAAGCCCTGTGTAGCTCATCCAGTGGGCTCGAGACGTGCCAGAATGCTTTCATGGAAAACGTGATCCTCATCGTCGTCGTCGCCGTCATTTTCGGCATTACCGGGTACCTGCTCGGACGCCTTTTCGCCCGGCGCGACCCCGATGCCATGGTGCGAATCTCGAGCCTCGAGGCACAGCTCGAAGCCGCCCAGGAAAACGGCCGCCGCCTGGGAAGGCAGTCGGGAGAGCTCGAGCACGACATCGACGTGCTGCGAGACCAGCTCGCCGACGCCCAGCAGCGCGCGACCGCCAACGAGGAGCGCGTTCGCGTCATGGGCGATTCGAAGCAGGCCCTCGAGAACGCGTTCCGGTCCTTGTCGGCGGAAGCCCTCAAGAGCAACAACCAGCAGTTCCTGGACCTCGCGCGCGCCTCGCTCGCCGAGTTCCAGCAATCGGCGAAGGGCGACCTCGAGAAGCGCCAACTCGCGATCGATGCGCTGGTCACACCGGTCAGGGCCTCGCTCGAGAAGGTGGACGAGAAGATTTCCGCGCTGGAGAAGGCGCGCGAGAACGCCTACGGCGAGATTCGCCAGCAATTCGTACAGATGGCCGAAGTGCAGAATCTTTTGCGCAGCGAGACCACCAATCTCGTAAAGGCGCTGCGCCAGCCCCACGTGCGCGGGCGCTGGGGCGAGATCCAGCTGCGCCGCGTCGTCGAGATGGCGGGCATGATGATGCACTGCGACTTCGTCGAGCAGCAGTCCGCGGATGGAGAGGACGGGAAGCTCAGGCCCGACCTCATCGTGAAGCTCCCCGGCAACCGCCAGATCGTCGTCGACTCGAAGGCGCCAATCACCGCCTACATGGAGGCGCACGAGGCCACGACCGACGAGATGCGCAAGGTGAAGATCCAGCTGCATGCGCAGCTCATGCGCCGCCACCTCGACGCGCTCGCCAAGAAGAGCTACTGGGACCAGTTCCAGCCCACGCCGGAAGTCGTGGTGATGTTCATCCCGGGCGAGGCGTTCTACAGCGCGGCGCTGGAATCGGACCCGGATCTCCTCGACAGCGGCTTCGGGCAGAACGTGATCATCGCTTCGCCCGCGTCCCTCATGGCGCTGCTCAAGGCGGCCTCGTACGGCTGGCGGCAGGAGAGCATCGCCGAGAACGCGCGCGAGATCAGCCAGCTCGGCCAGGAGCTGCACGCCCGTCTCTCGGTGATGGCCGATCATCTGACGCGGCTGGGGAAGGGGCTCAGCACGGCCACCGACAGCTACAACTCGGCGATCGCCTCCTTCGAAACGCGCGTGATGGTCTCGGCCCGCAAGTTCAAGGAACTGGGCGCCACATCGCAGGACGCGGACATCGTCGAGCTGCGCGCGATCGAGGGCGGCGTGCGCCGCATCCAATCGGAGGACAAGTGAAACGCTTCATCGCCCCGATGCTCGTTGCATTCGCGGCAACCGCGGCGCTCGCGCAAGGCTATCCCGGCAAGCCCATCAAGCTCATCGTGCCGCTCGCTGCCGCCGGCACCGGCGATACGCTCGCGCGCACCGTGGGCGAGGCGATGGCCAAGGAACTCGGCCAGCCCGTGGTGATCGAGAACAAGCCGGGCGCGGGCGGGCTCGTGGGTACCGAGATGGTCGCCGCCTCGGCGCCGGACGGCTACACGCTTCTCGCCGTGAGCCCCTCGCACGTCATCAATCCGGCGCTGCACGCGAAGAAGACTTACGACCCGCTCAAGGACTTCGAGACCATCACCGTCATGGCGAATACGCACCAGGTGATCGTCGCGCATCCGTCGACGCCCGCCTCAAACCTGAAGGAGCTCATCGACTACGCGAAGAAGAATCCAGGGAAGCTCACGTACGGCTCCGCCGGCCTGGGCTCGGCCACGCACCTCAACATGGAGCTATTCAAGTCGATGGCGGGCGTCGACATCCTCCACGTCCCGTACAAGGGCAGCACGCAGGCGCGCCAGGACGTGCTGTCCGGCCAGGTGCACCTCGCCATGGACGGGCTGCTACCGGTGCAGCCGCTCATCAAGGATGGGCGCCTGAAGGCGCTGGCAATCACCAGCAGCCGGCGTTCGCAGAGCAACCCCGAGATTCCCACGATCGCCGAGGCAGGCGTTCCAGGCTACCAATCCGATACATGGTATGGCCTGCTCGCGCCGGCCAAGACGCCCCGGGAGATCGTGATGAAACTTCAGCAGGCGGCGGTAAAAGCGTTGCGCTCGCCCGAGGTGCGCGATCGCCTGGCCAGGCTCGGCGCCGAGGCCGTGGGCAACACGCCGGAGGAATTCAGCCGTCTCCTCGTCCAGGAGCAGAAGACCTGGACCAAGGTGGTCAAGGACTCCGGCGCGAAGGCCGAGTGATGCAGCGCCCCACGACGCGGCTGCGCAGCCTCATCGCGCGAGGACCGACCCTCTACATGCCGGGCTGCTACAGCGCGCTCAGCGCGCGCGTTCTCGAAGGCGCCGGCTTCGAGGCGATCTACATGAGCGGCTATGGCACGTCGCTATCGTTGACGGGCTTGCCGGACGTGGGACTCACGACCCTCACCGAAATGGTGTCGAACGCGCGTTACATCGCGGCGAGCGTGCGCGCGCCGCTCATCGCCGATGCCGACACCGGCTTCGGCAACGCG
>WNFL01415709.1_pt1 | contig 14109 bp, 11 predicted proteins | sample 5400361 | NCBI WGS metagenome assembly WNFL01 (sample SAMN13153351, study PRJNA577476) | soil metagenome | isolation source: 40 cm soil on Douglas fir-dominated hillslope | place: USA:California | collected 2013-09-17
GGCCGGCGGGAAGCGATCCCGCGAGCGACGAGGGCAGCGCCCGTCACGATGCGTAGCCAGCGGCCGAACGGGGTAGCCAGGAATTCCACCGTGCGTTCCATCGAGCACCTCGCCGCCGTACGGTAGGCATCCCGCCGTGAAAAGCGCAGGGCCGCCCCCGCAGGCGGCCACTGAGCGGTGGCGCTGCGGCGGCGCTCTGTGGCACCGTCGCCCGCCGATGGGAAACTACCGCCGCCTGCTCGCCGCGGTCCGGCCCCACGCCGGGCTGCTGGCCCTCGCCATCGCCTCGATGGTGCTCCTGGCAGCGGCCACAGGCCTGTTCTCCTGGCTGGTGGGCCCGCTGTTCCAGTACGTCTTTCGCGGCGGCGAGCTGGGGTCCACCACCCTGCCCGGGCTGCCCCGCCCCGCCGGCCCGCGCTCGTCGCGTTCGGCGCGCTGCCCCTCCTGGGCGGCGTCTTCGACTTCGTACTGCCCGCGGTGCTGCTCGGGCTGCCTCCGGGCGGTCCCGTCCTGCGCCGCGCCTTGCAGGAGAAGCTGCTCGCGCTCCCGCCGGCGTTCTTCGCGCGGGCCTCCTCCGGCGACCTGCTCTCGCGCTTCGCGAGCGACGTGGCCGCGGTCGAATTCGCGGTGACCTACGGGCTCGCCTCGTACTTGCGCGACGGGATGCAGGTGCTGGTGCTGCTGGGCGTCTCGATCGCGCTCGATTGGCGCCTGGCCGTCTTCGCCTTCGTGGCGGTGCCGCTCACGGTGGTGCCCATCGTGCGCTTCGCGCGGCGCCTGCGCCGGATCGCGGTGCGCGGGCAGGAGCAGATCGGCGGCCTGTACACGCTGGTCCACGAAGCGCTGCAAGGCGTGCGCATCGTGCAAGCGTTCGGGATGGAGCGCTACGAGGCGGACCGTTTCCGCGCCGAGCAGGATCGCTTCCTGGGCACCATGCGGCGCAGCTTCTTCGTGCGCGCGATCTTCACGCCCACGCTGGAGCTGATGGCGGCGGTGGGCATCGCCGCCACCGTGGTGCTGGCGGCCCGCGCGGTGGAGCTGGGCCGGCTGCAGCCGGACCGGGTGATCTCGTTCCTCGCCACCATCGTGCTCCTGTACCAACCGCTCCAGAACCTCGGCGGCACAGGGCAAGGCGTGCCGAGGGCCTCGCCGACGGTCGCCGGGAGCTGCCGCGCTTCGCCGATGAGATCCGCTTCGAGCGGGTCTCCTTTCGGTACCCCGAGCGCTCCCGCGGGGCCGCGGGTGCGGGCGGCAACGGCGCCGCGCAAGCGCCGCTGGTGCTGCGCGAGCTGGACCTCACCCTGCGCCGGGGCGAGGTGGTCGCGCTGGTGGGTCCCAGCGGCGGCGGAAAGACCACGCTCCTGAACCTGCTGCCCCGCTTCGCCGATCCGACGGCCGGGCGCGTCGTGATCGACGGGCACGATCTGCGGGGGGTCTCCCTGCGGTCCCTGCGGGCGCAGGTGGCGCTGGTCGCTCAGGAGACGTTCCTCTTCAACGACAGCGTGCGCGGGAACATCGCTTACGGCAGGCCCGACGTGTCGACCGAGCAACTGGTCTCGGCGGCGCAGGCGGCGCGGGCCGACGGGTTCATCCGCGCGCTGCCGGACGGGTACGACACGCAGGTCGGCGAGCGCGGCGTGACGCTATCCGGGGGCCAGCGGCAGCGCATCGCCATCGCCCGCGCCTTGCTGAAGGACGCGCCGATCCTGCTCCTCGACGAGGCGACCAGCGCGCTGGATACGGAGAGCGAGCGCGAGGTCCAGCGCGCGCTGGACCGGCTGATGGCGGATCGCACCTGCCTCGTCATCGCACACCGGCTCTCGACCATCCGGCACGCCGATCGCATCGCGGTGCTGGCCGAGGGACGGGTGGTGGAGCTCGGCACCCACGACCAGCTCCTCGCGACCAAGGGGGAGTACGCCCGCCTGTACGCGCTGCAGTTCGCGGCAGGCTGAATGCCGGATCCACTTGCGGCGGGCGGCGAATGGCGCAAAGCTATCCCGCCGATGAGCTTCCGGGGGCCCAGCAAGAAGCAAACCCTCCTGCAGTACCTCCAGCGGGGGGTGACCATGGTGCACCTCGACGCGCGCCGTCCCGGGGTGAGCGTGCCGCCGCAGTACGCGCACGACGCGCACCTGCGCCTGAACTTGAGCTACCGCTACTCCATCCCGGACTTCGAGATCGACGAGCACCGCGTCCAGGCGACGCTCTCCTTCTCGGGCACGCCCTTCCAGTGCGTCATCCCCTGGGAGTCGGTCTTCGGGATCACCAGCCACTCCGGTGACGGGCAGGTCTGGCCGGAGGATCTGCCGACCGAGGTCATGCAGACGCTGGGGCGGCCGGAGCGCCCGCCTGCCGCGCGCCCGGACCGCCCGGGCCTTTCAGCCGTGCCTCGCGAGACCAGGGCGCCGGATCGGCCATCCGCCGAGACGCACGACGCCGGTCGGTCGTCGGACGAGTCCCCTCGCCGTCCCCACCTGCGCCTGGTCCGCTAGGTCTTACAGCTCCGCCGCGGCCGCCTCGTCCGCCGCTATGACTACTCGCCCGGCAGCGCGGCGCAGCCACTGCGCCGGGCACGCCACGAGATCTTCCGGTCCCTTCAAAGCCCGCGCCAGAACGGGCGCTTTCTGCTCGCCCGCGACCTGCAGGACCACGTTGCGCGCGGTGACGATGAGGAAGGGCGTGAGCGTCAGCCGATCCACGCGCGGCTCCAGGCGTTCGGGCGCCGCGACGTGCCGGACCAACTCGTCGTCCCCGCGGTCGGCGGAGGCGGGTACGCCGGCGAACAGCGAGCAGATGTGGCCGTCCGGTCCGAGGCCGAGCAGCACCAGGTCGAGCCGGGGCGGCGTTCCCAGGGTCGCGCGCAAGTCTGCCGCCGCGCGCCGCGCCTCGGCGTCCAGATCCTTCTCCTCTCCGCGCAGCCTGTGCACCTGGGCCGGCTGCGCGGGGACGTGCGCGAGCAGCTCGCGCTGGGCCAGGCCGTAGTTGGAACGCTCGTCCTGCGGCGGCACGGCGCGCTCGTCGCTGAAGAAGAACTGCAGCGCGCTCCACGGGATCCGGTCGCGCAAAGCGGGCGAGCGCAGCTTCTCGTAAAGCGGCTTCGCGCTCCCTCCTCCGGTCAACGCGACCGAGCCGCGCCGGCGCGCGGCCACCGCTCCCGCCGTCGCCTCGATGAACAGCTCGGCGGCGACCGCCGCTACCTCACCCGCGTCGCGGACGACCGCCACCTCGCTCATGACCCGTCTCGAGGCAACAGCTTCACGGCGGCCTGCACCGCCGCGGCGTACAGCTCGTCGTGCCCGGCGAGGAGCTTCAGCTCCATCGCGAGCAAGCGCCCCGGGGTCTCCGGAGGCAGGCGCAAGCGGTGCACCATCTCGCCGTCGTCGTCCCCCCGCACCTCGGCGACCAGGACGGACTTCTCACGCCGCAGCGTGAACGTCGCGGGCGGTGCGGTGAACTCGAACCCCGCGATCTGCCCTCTCCCCAGCGGCATCGCCGCGGGCAGGCCGGTCACCTCAGCGCCGTCTCCGGCCCCAGGCATCGCGGAGTCCGTCTCCCCTTCGGGTCCCGTCACGATCTCCACCCGGGCCTTCCTCACGCGGGAGGCAAACCATCCGGCGAGCAGCACGCCTTCGGCGCCGATCGCTCCGGCGCAGATCACGCGGGCGGACCGCAAGTTCCCACGGTGCTCGCGGAGGTTCGGCACGTCCAGCACGTCGGCGGCCAGCGACATCCAGGGAAAGATGCGCGCCCAGGCGAGGTCGCCGATCGGCGCGCCGCGCGCGAGCATCGCGCCCACGTCGGCAAGCGCCTGCGGCGGCCGCGTCCCCGAGTCGATGATCACCCGGTCGGCGGCGTCGACCGCATGCCGCAGCAGCGCGCCTTCGGGGCGCCCTCCCCACACGACCACCACCGGCAGGTCGGGTGCGAGAAGGCCCAGCAGCGCCGATTCGAGATGGCGCACCCCGCCGCCTTGCGCCGTCAGCACGAACCGCTCCAGCGTAACGGCGCCCCCGCTGCGCAGCGCCGAGACGCGGGCGGTGACCGAGTCGCCCCCGGCATGAGCCTCTGCGATGAGCACCACCAACCTCGATGGATGGATTCGTCCCGCCACCTCCAGCGCAGCCTGGGCACGCTCGTACGCGGCCGGGCTGAAGTAGATGGCCACCAGGTTGAAAGCGGTGACCGTCTCGCCGGGGCTCCCGACGCGCTCCTTCGCCTGCTGGAGCAGCGCGCGGATCTTCTCCAGGTCGATCCCCTGATCGAAGTGAATGGTCAGCTCGTCCCAGCCGCGCGCCGCCTGACCGCCCGAGATCGGTTCCCCGATGGAAACGCTCATGGCCGCCTCCACGCGTGCCCGTCGCGGGCCAGGAGCTCGTCGGCTTGCGGCGGCCCCCAGGTGCCCGCCTCGTAGGGGAACGGGGGCGGCGCGTCGGGCGCCTCGATGGTCTGGAGGATCCCGCCGACCAGCTTCCAGGCAGCCTCGACCTCGTCCTTGCGGGTGAACAACGTCTGGTCGCCGCGCAACGCGTCGAGGAGGAGCCGCTCGTACGCTTCAGGCGAGGCGGCCGCGAAGGCCGTACCGTAGCGGAAGTCCATGCTCACCGTGCGCGGGCGGTACCGCTCGCCGGGCACTTTCGCGGAGAACCGCAGTGCGATGCCCTCCTCGGGCTGCACCCGCACGATGAGCGTGTTGGGAGCCGCGGCTCCTTCGCCGAACAGAGCGTGCGGCAGCTTGCGGAACTGGATGGCGATCTCGGTGAGCCGCTTGGGCAGCCGCTTGCCGCTGCGCAGGTAGAAGGGGACGCCATCCCAACGCCAGCTGTCGATGTTCAGCTTGATGGCGGCAAAGGTCGGGGTACGCGAGCCCTTCGCCACGTCTTTCTCGTCCTGGTACCCGGGCACGTCGTTCCCGGCGATCTGCCCCGCGGTGTATTGGCCGAGGACCACGCGCTGCGCGACCGCCTCGGGTCCTTCGATGGAAGAGATCGCGCGCAGCACCTTCACCTTCTCGTCGCGCACCGCATCCGCGTCGAAGGCGACCGGCGCTTCCATGGCGGTCAGGCAGACGAGCTGCAGCACGTGGTTCTCGATCATGTCGCGCAGGATGCCCGCCTCTTCGTAGTAGCGGCCGCGCGACTCGATGCCGAGCTCCTCGGCGGCGGTGATCTGCACGTGATCGACGTAGTTGCGGTTCCAGATCGGCTCGAAGATGGTGTTCCCGAAGCGGAACACGAGGAGGTTCTGCACCGTCTCCTTGCCCAGGTAGTGGTCGATGCGGAAGATCTGCCGCTCGTCCATCACCTCGAGCACCATGCGGTTCAGCGCGCGCGCCGAGGCGAGGTCCCTGCCGAACGGCTTCTCGATCACCACCCGCGTGAACCGCGCCTCGCCGGGCGGGCGGATCATCCCGTGCTTCTGCAGCTGGCGCAGCAGCACGGGGAAGGTGCTGGGCGGGGTGGCGAAGTAGAAGAGCCGGTTCCCGCGCGTGGCGCGCGAGCGGTCGAGCTCCTCCAGGGTGCCGGCCAGCCGCTGGAAGGTGGAATCGTCGTCGAAGGCGCCGGGCACGTAGCGCAGCCCGGAGGCGAAATCGCGCCAGACGTCCTCGTCGATGGGCTTGGTGCGGGAGAACCGACCCACCGCCTCGCGCATGTTCGCCTGGTACTGCTCGTGCGTGTACTCGCTCTTCGAGACCCCGACCAATCCAAACGCGGCCGGGAGGTGGGCGGTGAGCGCCAGGTTGTAGAGCGCGGGGATCAGCTTGCGTTGCGCCAGATCGCCGCTCGCTCCGAACACCACCAAGGCGCAGGGCTCCGGCACCGAGTCGGCGCGCAGGCCCACGCGCAACGGATTCGGCAGCTCGTCGTGCTCGGGCGCATACGGCATGTCAGACCTTCTTCACTTCGTGGCCGCCGAACTCGTTGCGCAGCGCGGCCTGCACCTTGGCGTTGAACGACTCCCGCTGGCGCGAGGCGATCCGCTCCAGCAGCGAGAGCGTAATCACCTGCGCGGGCACGTTCTGGTCGATGGCCGCCTGGACCGTCCAGCGCCCCTCCCCGCTGTCCTCGACGTATCCCTGCACCCTCTCCAGCCTGGGATCCTTGCTCAGCGCTTCCGCGAGCAGCTCGAGCAGCCAGGAACGCACCACGCTCCCGTGCAGCCACGCCTTGGCGATGGCGGGGAGATCGAGGTTCGGGAACGGCGACGTCTTGAGAATTTCGAATCCCTCGCCGTACGCGGCCATCAGCCCGTACTCGATCCCGTTGTGGACCATCTTGGTGAAGTGCCCGGACCCGGCAGGCCCCGTGTGGAGCAGCCCGTTCTCCGGCGCGAGCGCCTCCAGCGCCGGCCGCGCCAGACGGAACGCCTCCGGCGCGCCGCCCACCATCAGGCAGTAGCCGTTCTTCAGCCCCCACACGCCACCGCTAGTGCCGGCGTCCATGAAGAACAGCCCCCGCTGCTGCAGCTCCTGCGCGCGCCGCATCGAATCCTTGAAGTTCGAGTTGCCGCCGTCGATGATCAGGTCGCCGCGCGACAGCATGGGGGAAAGCGAGGCGATCAGCTCCTCGGTGATGCGCCCGGAAGGCACCATGCTCCACACCACGCGCGGGGGCTGCATCGCCGCGACCACCTCGTCCAGGGTGGTCGCGGGCGTGGCTCCGTGGGCGGCCAGCTCGGTCGCGCGCCGCGGATCGAGGTCGTAGACGATCACCTTGTGCCCGCGGAGCAACAGCCGCTGCGCCATGTTGGCGCCCATCTTGCCGAGCCCGAGCATCGCGATCTGCATCCTGCCTCCCAGCCGCTGCCGTATTCGGCAGCGCTGTGCCTTTTCGCGGCCTATCCGCGAATCAGCCCCAGCGCCTCGCGCACCACCTGCAGGAACTTCCGCGGGTCGCCGTCCTCGACGTGCACGCGCAGAGCGCGCCGCCCGCGGGCCTGCAGCACCTCGAGGTCGCCGCGCGCCTGCGCAGCGAACAGCGTGGCGAACCCGTACGGCTGCCCGGGGATGGGGATGTCCGCTCCGCCGTCCACGGTGGCTTGCAAGAACAGCCCCGTGTTCGGTCCGCCCTTGTGGAGCTGGCCGGTCGAGTGCAGGTAGCGCGGTCCGAACCCAAACGTAGACGCCAGCCGCGTGGCGTCGCGCACCTCTCCCTGCAGCTCGGAGAGCTCCGCACGGAGCGCGTCGTCCGGCACCAGGTAGCCGAGCTGCGCGACATATTCGCCCTCGTCACCGAGGGCGAGGTGCGCGGCGATCCAATGCACCGCGCTCGAGGCGCTCCCGCCGCCGAGGGTGCCCGCCGCCTTGCGCAGGATCGCGGCGTGCTCCGGGCTGCAGAACAGCGCCAACCCCGCGCCGCGCAGCGCAGGCTCGGCGGACGGAAGCCTCTCGCCCGAGAGCAGCTCCTTCGTCTTCTCCTTGGCGACCGCCACGTCGGGCTCGTCGAAGGGATCCACTTCCAGCACGGCTCCCATCACGGCGGTGGCGATCTCCCAGCGCAGGAACTCGCCGCCCAGGCCGTATTCGCCGGGCACCTCCCAGCGGATCACCGGATGGCCCGCCTCGGCGAGCGCCTGCACGGCGCGCTCGTGCTCCGGCGCGTGCTCGCCGGCGAGCCACAGCGCGGCGAAGATCCGGTCGTTGCCGTACACCTCGGGCGGGCCGGGCGGCTCGCCGTCGACGGGCAGGACGCCGCGCCCGCTCTTCCCGGTGCTCTCGGCGATCAGCTGCTCCACCCAGGCGCCGAACGGGCGCAGGCGGGGGCTCAGGAGGAGCGTGAGCTTGTCGCATTTCGCCCGCGCGCAGCCGCCGGCGATCGCCCCCAGCCGCACCGCCAGGTTCTCCTTGAGCGGCACGCGGGCGTGGGAGGCGAGCGCCACCCGGTCGGCCTCGTCGAGCAGCTTGCCCAGGTCGAGGCCGAGCAGCGCCGCGGGCACCAACCCGAAGTAGGAGAGCGCCGAGTACCGGCCGCCGATGTCGGGCGGGTTCGCCCAGGTGCGCCAGAAGCCTTCCTTTTCCGCGAGCTGTTGCAGGGGCGATCCGGGATCGGTGATGGCCACGAAATGACCGCCTGCCTTGCCAGCGACGACGCCCTCCATCACCAAGCGGAAATGCCGGTAGAACGAGAGGACCTCGGTGGTGGTGCCGCTCTTCGAGGAGACCAGGAAGAGCGTGCGCGAAAGATCGAATCCCTCCACCGCCTTGCGGACCGCGTCCGGCGCGGTGGAGTCCAGGACGCGTAGATCGAGGCCGCCCTCCTGCTTCCCGAAGATGCGCGCCATCACGTCGACGCACAGGCTCGATCCGCCCATGCCCAGAAGGACGCAATGGCGGAAGCGCTGCGCCGCAAGGTTGGCGAAGCTCTTCTGCGTCACCTCGAGCCAGCCGAGCCGGTTCCTCGCCACCTCCTGGTGCTTGGGATCCGCGCTCCACAGCGAGGGGTCCTTCGCCCAGAGCCGCGAGCCCACCTTCTTGTCGGCGGCGATCTTCAGGCCCTGCTCCGCCGCGTCCTTGCGGCGCCCGAGCCGCTCGTCGAGCTTGTGCGCCTTGCGGAATCGCTGCGCCTCGGACCGCGCGCCGATGGCGTGCAGCAGGTTCTTGAGCGCGTTGCTGAACAGGTCCAGGCCTTCGTCGGTCAGCTTGCTGCAGACCGCCTCGAGATCGATGCCGATCTGCGCCAGCCGCGCGAGCTGCGCCCGCGCCTCCGGAACGCCTTGCTGCACCGAGTCGGCCACCACCTTCCCGTGGTCGTTGAAGGCGAGGAGCGTGGGGAGCGGCATGGTGTTGACCGTCTCGCGCCCGATCAGCGTCTCGACGTAGAGCACGTCGCTGTACGCCTTGTTCTTGGTGCCGGTGGATGCCCACAGCGGCCGCTGCCGTGTAGCGCCCTTCGCCTCCAGCCCCTTCCAGCGGGGCGTCGCGATGTTGCCCAGGTAGACCTGGTAGGCCTCCTTGGCGTTCGCGACGGCGATCTTTCCCAGCAGCGACTTCTCGCCCTTCTGCTCGAGGAGTTTGTCGACCGCGGTGTCCACCCGGCTGACGAAGAACGACGCCACGCTGTGGATCTGCCCGATGGGCAGCCCCTTCGCGAGCCGGTCCTCCAGCCCCGCCGTGTAGGCGTCGATGACCTGCTGGTAGACTGTGTTGGAGAAGATCAGCGTGATGTTGACGCTGATGCCCGCGGCGGTGGCCTCGCGGATGGCCGGGATGCCTTCCGGGTTGGCGGGGATCTTGATGAAGAGGTTGGGCCGGTCCACGGCCTTCCAGAAGCGCTTGGCTTCCTCGATGGTTGCCCGGGTGTCGCGCGCGATGAACGGCGAGACCTCGAGCGAGACGAAGCCGTCCTTGCCTCCCAGCCGGTCGAAGAGGGGCCGCAGCACGTCGCAGCCCGAGCGAACGTCTCCGACGGCGAGCGTCTCGTAGATCTCCATCGGGGTGCGCCCGGCCTCGATCAGGCGGGTGAGCTCGTCGTCGTACTCGTCGGATTCGACGATCGCCTTCTCGAAGATGGCCGGGTTGGCGGTGACCCCGCGGATGCCGTCCTCCTCGACGAATCGGAGCAGCTCGCCGTAGTGGATCAGCTTGCGCCCGATCAGATCGAGCCACGGGCTCTGGCCGACCTCGTTGAGCATCTGGGAGGGTTTCATGGTCTACTCCTTGGTGTTGGTGCGGGCGCCCTGGGAGAGCCACTCGGAGATGCGCCCGGCGATCTTCTGCGGAGTCATGCCGTAGGCTTCCGCCAGCGCCTTGTCGGGCGCGCTGGCGCCGAACCGGTCGATTCCGACCATCAGGCCGTCTCCGACGATGCGGTACCAGTCGAGCCCGCCCGCGGCTTCCACCGCGACGAGCTTGGTCTTCGTGTCGCGAGGCAGAAGCTTGCGCTGCTCATCTCTCGGCCACTCCAGGAACCGCTCCACGCAAGGCATGGAGACGAGCCGCGTTCGCGCGCGCAGTCCGGCATCGAGGAACTGGAGCGCCGCCTGCGAGGCGGGAAGCTCCGACCCCGTTGCGACGATGACCAGCTCCGGCTCGCCCTGCGCTTCCACCAGCGTGTAGGCGCCGCGCAACACCTTCTGCAGATCTCCTTTGGTGGCGCGCTGCAGCGGAGGCAGCTTCTGCCGGGTGAATACCAGCGCGGTGGGCCCGTCCTTGCGCTGCAACGCCGCGGTCCAGGAGGCAGCGACCTCCAGCGGATCGCCGGGTCGCCAGAGCTGGAGATTGGGAACCGCGCGCAGCGAAGCGAGCTGCTCGATGGGCTGGTGGGTGGGGCCGTCCTCCCCCAGGAAGATCGAATCGTGCGTGTAGACGAACAGGGTCTGCAGCCGGGACAGCGCGGCCAGCCGGATCGGCGGGCGCATGTAGTCGCTGAAGAGCAGGAACGTCGCGCCGAACGGGATGAAGAACCCGTCGTAGGCGAAGCCGTTGCACACGGCGCCCATGCCGTGCTCGCGCACGCCGAAATGGATGTTGCGGCCCCGGTAGTCGCCCGGTTTCACGTCGCCGCCATCCTTCATGTACGTGAAGGTCGACGGGTCCAGGTCGGCGGATCCGCCCACCAGGTTGGGCACCAGCTCGGCCGCTTTCTGGATCACCGCCTGGGAGACCTTCCGCGTGGCTTCTGCAGCGGTGGTGCTGGCCACGACCTTGGCGAGCTGCTCGCCCAGGTCGCGCGGCATCTCGCGATTCGCGTACTGGTCCCACAAGCGGGCGTGCGCGGGGTCCTTGCGCCACTGCGCGAGCTTCTGCTGCCAGCCGTCGTAGCCCTTCTTCAGCTCCTCGACGCGGGCGGCCCACGATGCGCGCACCTCGTCGGGGACCAGGAAGGTCGGCTCCAGCGGCCACCCCATCCTCTGCTTCGTCAGCCGGACCTCGTCCTTCCCGAGCGGCGAGCCGTGCGCTTCGTGCGTGTCAGCCTTGTTGGGCGAGCCGTATCCAATGACCGTGCGCACCGCGATCAGGCTGGGGCGCTCCTTCTGCTGCTTGGCGGCGCGGATGGCGCGGTCGATCGCCTCGGTGTCGTTCCCGTCCTCGACCTGCTGGGTGTGCCAGCCGTACGCCTCGTACCGCTTGAGGCGGTCCTCGGTGAAGGTCACGTCGGTGTGCCCGGCGAGCGAGACGCGGTTGTCGTCGTAGAGGAAGATCAAGTTGCCGAGCTGCAGGTGCCCGGCCAGCGAGGACGCCTCGGCCGACACGCCCTCCATCAGATCCCCGTCCGAACAGATGCCGTAGACGTAGCCGTCGATCAGCCCGTCGCCGAGGCGCGCGGCGAGCATCCTGAGCGACAGCGCCATGCCCACCGCGTTGGAGATGCCCTGCCCCAAGGGTCCGGTGGTCGCCTCGACGCCGGGCGTATCGCGGAACTCCGGGTGCCCCGGGGTCTTCGAGTGCAGCTGGCGGAACTTGCGCAGGTCGTCCAGCGTGACGTCGAACCCGGCCAGGTGGAGGAGTGCGTAGAGCAGCATCGAGCCGTGGCCGGCGCTCAAGACGAAGCGGTCGCGGTTGGGCCAGCGCGGGTCCTTGGGATTGAAGCGCAGGTGGCGTGTCCAGAGCACGTGCGCCATCGGCGCCGCGCCCATCGGCATGCCGGGATGGCCGCTGTTCGCGTTCTCCACCGCGTCCACGGCGAGGAAGCGGATGGTGTCGATCGCCTTCTTTTCCAGCTCGGACGGATTGGTGGGCATGGGTTTCCTAGGGGATGGTCGCAGGTGTGTGACGCGTCAGGGGCAGAAGGGTTGCTGCGCCGGCGGCAAGCGCGGCGGCACCCAGCACGGTCGTGTTCGGGTCGAGCACCACTTGCACGGGCATGGCCTCGAGCAGCGCCCGCATGCGCCCCTTGGCCAGGAACGCGGCGCGAAACCGGCCGTCCTGCAGCTCTGGGACGATCTTCGGCGCGATGCCACCTGCCACGAAGACCCCGCCCGTGGACAGCGACTTGAGCGCCAGATTGCCCGCCTCGGCTCCGTACAAGGTGCAGAACGTCTCCAGGGCGCGGCGGCAGCCGGGATCGCCCGCGCGGGCCGCCGCGGTGATCGCGGCCGGCGCTTCGGCCCGTGCGTGGAGCGCCGCGTGCTCGACGGCCGGCGGGAGCGGCTCTCCGCTGGCATCGGCGAGGGCCTGGGCGATGTTCACGAGTCCTTCTCCCGAAACCACCCGCTCCCACGAGACGTGGTCGTGGCGGCGCCGCAGGAAGCGGAGGATGCCGATCTCCAGATCGTCGCGCGGCGCGAAGGAGCTGTGGCCGCCTTCGGTGGCCAGCACTTCCCGCCGGCCTAGCGCGTCGAGCACCGCGATGGCCTCGCCCAGCCCCGTCCCGGCGCCGATCAGCGCCCAGGGACCGGCCGGATCCCGCACGCCCTCGTTGAGCGTCACCATGTCGGCTTGCTTCACCGACGGGATCCCCAGAGTCAGCGCGTGGAAGTCGTTCGCAAGCCGCACCGATTCGATCCCCCAGCCACCCGCCAGCTCGGCCTCGTCCAGGATCCAGGGCAGGTTGGTCGTGTGCGCGCGGCCGCCGGACACGGGCCCCGCCACGCCGAACGCAGCGTGCCGCGGCAGCGGCCGGCCGAGGTCCTGCGCGAAGGCGCGACCCATGGCCCCCAGACCGGGGTACTGGCGGCTGTCATACCGGCGGCTCTCCCGGAGATCGATCGAGGGCCCGCCCGCAGGTCCCGGAAGCGCGCCAACCTCCGCGATCGCGAGGAGCGTCTTGGTGCCGCCGACGTCTCCGGCGAGGACCTCCATGGTGCGGGCACCCTACAAGACGGAGCCGGAAGATCAAGCGATGGCGAAGCAGCGTGTGCCACCTCCGGGCGGTGCCCCCGGGCCGCTTGCAGTGTGACGGGCCGCTGCGCACCCTACCTGCTGCAGCGGAGGAGTGTTCATGCGGACGATTGCGTGGTGGGCGGCAGCCGTGCTGGTCCTCGCAGCGGGAGCGACGCGAGCACAGGTGGACCAGCAGTATCCGGGCACCGCCCGGACGCACCGTCGGCTCGGGCAACAGCGTGCTGCAGGCCGAGGCGGGTTGGCCGGGCGTCAGCTTCACCTTTTTGCACGGTGTGAACGAGCGCAGCGACGCCGGCGCGCGCATCAACTTGAACTACGGCTTCATGAACACGACCAACACCCTGACCGGCGTCGACCTCCAGGTCCCCTTGCGGTACCGGATGACCGGCGGGTCGAGCGGCGGCATCAACGTCGCGCTGCAGGCATCGCCCGGGCTAACCATCTACTCGAACCACGGCTCGACGTTGGTCGGCATCGGCGGCCCGCTGGGCATCGTGGCGGGAACCCGCGTGAGCGAATCCCTGACGCTGGACGCGGGCGCCGACATCCCGGTGCTGTTCTCCTTCACCAACCCGTTCGGGGTGATCTTCGGGCCACTCTTCGGCGTGGGTGGCGAGTACATGGTGGACCGCAACCTCATGGTCACCGCCCGCATCCGCATGGGGCCGGAGATCTCCTTCGACCACACCGGCTCCAACACCCAGTTCGGCCTGCAGACGCTGATCGGCGTCGCATACAACCTGCGCTGACGCGCATGCGGCGCCTCAGTCCGTGGCGTGCTCCTTGTCGCGAATGTCGCGCAGCGCGTCGTACGCCCATGCGAACTCGGGCTCGTTCGGACGCAAGCAGAAGATCGCGTCCCGATACCAGGACATGGTCTCGTCGTTTTTTCCGTCCGCCTGCGCCTTGACCGCGGCGTAGTATGGCACCTCGCAGCTCGACGCATCGTCGGTCACCAGCGCAAGCAGCTCTTTTGCAGTGAGATCGCCCCTGAGATGCCGGCCGAGCTGGAACTCCCGACCGGGGCGATTCGATCCGTAGTGAGCCTTCACCATCGCGCGAAGATCCGGGCCGGCTCGTTTGCCGAGCCGCGCGAGCGACGCCGCACGAAGCAACCAGATGCGCTCGGCCATGCTTGCATCGCGCTGCGGATCGGGGACGACACCCAGCTCCTCGTCGAGCTTCTCCCGGTACGCCAGCGACGACAATTCGTACGCGTCGCTCGCCGGGAACGACTTGGGAATCCGGGAGGAGAACCATTCGCGCGCAGCGCCCGGTCCCTTCCAAGCTCTCAAAGCTGCCGCCGTCCGGACGAGCTGCATGTATCG
>WNFL01290641.1_pt2 | contig 14107 bp, 10 predicted proteins | sample 5400361 | NCBI WGS metagenome assembly WNFL01 (sample SAMN13153351, study PRJNA577476) | soil metagenome | isolation source: 40 cm soil on Douglas fir-dominated hillslope | place: USA:California | collected 2013-09-17
AACAAGACGCGTGTCGTCTGCGACGGCGGGGAAGGGCCCCTTGGCCATCCCCGCGTCTATCTCGAGATGGGCGATGAGAATTTCGTCGAGTGCGGCTATTGCGACCGCCGATTCGTTCTCAGCGAGGAAGCCCGGGAGGCCCGTGACAAGGGCGAGGCGGAAAGCCATTGACGGTTTTGAAGCACGGATTCGAGCGCGAGGTCAGGCCCGGCGATCACATTTATCTCGTCGACGGTTCGGGCTTCATCTTCCGCGCCTACCACGCATTGCCGCCCTTGACGCGCAAATCCGACGGCCTTCCGACGGGCGCCGTTTCCGGCTTCTGCAACATGCTGTGGAAGCTCCTTGAGGATACCAAGGCGGGCGATAAGCCGACGCATCTTGCGGTGATTTTCGATGCCGGGCGGGTGAGCTTCCGCAATGCGATGTTCAGCGAGTACAAGGCGAATCGCTCCGAGCCGCCGGATGATCTGGTGCCGCAATTCCCGCTTACCCGCGACGCGGTTCGCGCCTTCGGCGTCGCCTGTGTCGAGAAAAAGGGCTTCGAAGCCGATGATCTGATCGCGACCTATTCGCGGCTCGGCCGTGAGGCCGGCGCCAAGGTTACCATCGTCTCGTCCGACAAGGACCTGATGCAGCTCGTCGACGATCACCTGGTCGAGATGTTCGACACGATGAAGAACAAGCGGATCGGTCCCGCCGAGGTAATCGAGCGCTTCGGCGTGCCGCCGGAGAAAGTCATCGAAGTGCAGAGCCTGATCGGCGACTCGACCGACAACGTGCCGGGCGTTCCCGGAATCGGCGTCAAAACCGCGGCGAAACTGATCGGCGAATATGGCGACCTCGAGACGCTGCTTGCACGCGCGAACGAGGTCAAGCAGCCCAAATGCCGCGAGGCGCTGATCGAGAATGCGGAGCAGGCGAGGCTCTCGCGTCGTCTCGTCAAGCTCGATGACGACGTTCCGCTCGAAGCCGATATCGCGGAATTCGCCGTTCGCGATCCCGACCCCTCTGCGCTGTTGCCGTTTTTGAAATCGCTGGAATTCGTAAGCCTGTTGCGGCGCGCGGCGGCGAGGCTCGGCGTCGAGGACCCGGACCTCCTCGCGCCCGCTGCGCGCGAATCGCCAAGCGGAGCGGAAGCGCCGCCGGCGATCGCAACGCCGGCCTCGATTCCTGCGGCGTCGAAAGGCTGCCCAGGCGCGGTGATGGACCGGGGCATCGTTCTCAAAGCCTTCGATCACGGGTATGAAACTCTGACCGAGGCCGACCCGCTCGACCGCTGGATCGCGTCGGCTCACGAAGCAGGCGCGGTGGCGCTTTTCCTCGAGACGGATTCACCCGATCCGATGCGGGCGAGGATCATCGGGATCGGCCTCTCAACTGCGCCCGGAGCCGCTTGCTACATCCCGCTCGCCCATGTCGCGGAAAGCGGGCTCGAGCTCTCGGGCGCGGCGCCGGCGCAATTGACGGAGGCAGAGGCGCTGAAACGTCTAAAGCCTCTTTTGGAGGACGATTCCGTCTTGAAGGCCGGACACGACCTCAAATTCGCCGTCGTGCTGTTCGCGCAACGCGGCATTCACTTGAGAGCGCTCGAAGATTCGATGCTGATGTCCTACGTGCTCGATCTCGGGCTGAACGGCCACGGTCTCGAAGAAGCCTCGGAAGCTCACCTCAAGCACAAGCCCATCACGCTCGCCGACGTCGTCGGCAAAGGGCGCGACCGGGTCGGTTTCGATCGCATCGCGATCCCCGCGGCAGCGCGCTACGCGGCGGAGAAAGCGGACATCATCCTTCGGTTGGCCCTGCTCTTGAAGCCTCGCCTCGTGGGCGAGCGCCGCATGACGGTTTATGAAACGCTCGAGCGCCCCTTGATCGCGGTGCTTGCCGAGATGGAACGCGCCGGCGTGATGATCACGCCGCCTTTTCTCGCCAAGCTCTCGAACGACTTCGCCTCCGGGATGGCGCGGCTCGAAGAGGCATGCTGCAGACTAGCGGGAGAGAAGTTCAATTTGGGCTCGCCCAAGCAGTTGGGCGACATCCTGTTCGACAAGTTCTCGCTGCCTGGCGGCCGGCGCACCAAGACGGGCGCCTGGTCGACGGATGCCGACATTCTCGAGGAGCTTGCCGCGCAAGGCCACGAGTTGCCGAAGAGCGTGCTCGAATGGCGGCAACTCTCGAAACTGAAATCGACCTACACAGACGCGCTTCCGGCTTATGTCAATCCAACCACCGGCCGCGTGCATACATCCTACGCACTGGCCTCGACCACGACGGGCCGGCTTTCCTCGAACGAGCCCAATCTGCAGAATATCCCCATCCGCACCGAAGAAGGCCGGCGCATCCGCCGCGCCTTCATCGCGCCCGAAGGCCGGCTACTCGTTTCGGCGGATTACTCGCAGATCGAGCTTCGATTGCTCGCGCACATCGCCGACGTGCCCGCGCTCAGCAAAGCCTTCGCGGAGGGGCTCGATATCCATGCGATGACGGCCTCGGAAATGTTCAACGTACCGATCAAGGGCATGCCGGCCGAGGTCCGCCGTCGCGCCAAGGCAATCAACTTCGGCATCATCTACGGGATTTCCGCCTTTGGCCTCGCCAACCAGCTCGGCATCCCGCGCGGCGAGGCGGACGCCTACATCAAGAAATATTTCGAGCGGTTTCCCGGCATCCGCGATTACATGGAGCGGACCAAGGCATTCGTCCGCGAGCACGGCTATGTCGAGACGATCTTCGGCCGTCGCATCCATGTGCGCGACGTGAAAGCCCAGAGCGCGGCCCAGCGCGCATTCGGAGAGCGCCAAGCGATCAACGCGCCGATCCAGGGCTCGGCCGCCGACATCATCCGCCGCGCCATGGTGCGGCTTGCGCCGGCGCTCGCCGAGAACGATCTCGACGCGCAGCTCTTGCTGCAAGTGCACGACGAGCTGGTGATCGAGACCAACGCCTCGCAGGCCAATGCCGTCTGCGAGATTGCGCGCAACGTGATGGAGAAGGCGACGCTCCCCGCGATCCAGCTCAAAGTCCCGCTCGTGGTCGATGCACGCGCGGGCAAGAACTGGGACGAGGCACATTAGGGCGTTTGGTCGCCCGAGGTCTTCAATGGCGAACATGCGGGAAGGTATGAGGCTCGTCCAAGAGCGCGAGAAGCGTTTGGCGCTTCTCGATGCGGCAATCGCGCGGGGCTTGGCGGGCGCGGAGGCGGAGCGTGGAAACCCCGCCTGCGCGGTGTTCCGCCGCCTAGAAAGGAAGTTGTGCCACCGACTTCAATGTCGATGAGTCTAACGAGATTTACGCTGCCAGTGCTCTGAGCGCGTCGTCGGGCGCTACGCCGATGGAAGCGAGCTGACCGGCCAATTCGGCGAGCACCTTGTCGCGGTCGACGGCACCCGCGCTCTTGTCGCGCTCGAGTTGGCCGATATAGGAGACGAGGAAGCCCGGTTTGGTCAGAGACGCCATCAAGAGCCGGCGTGCCTTCATGATGAGATCGCCCTGGGTGAAAACGCCCGCCGTGCAGAGCTTCAACAGCATCTGAACCCGCTCGACATTGTTGGCAACGCGCGCTTCCAGCGAGGCGAGAAATTTCGCCCGGTCTTCGATCCGCAGCGCAACGGTATCGAGCGCCATCGCAATTTGATTCTTCTGCACGTCCTGAAAGCCGGAACGGAGCACGCGCTCCTGCAGCTCAGCGACGCGACGAAGCCTCTGCGGCACAGGAGCGCCGGCGCACAGCTCGGCCTCGAAGTTGGCCGAGGTGATCAGCGGCACTACGAAGCTCGACAGCATTCGTTTGTTCTCGACGCCGACGATGTTCTCTTCGACCATCAGAAGCCGCTCGACTTTTTCGTCCTGCGTCTTTGCGGTCTGCATGAATTGCAGCAGCGGCTCATGCGAGACAAGACGTTTGGAGCGCTCGGTAAAGGCGCCGATCAGATCTTCATGCGAGAGATATTTGCCTTGGCCGCGCACCAAGAGGTTGGCGAGCCGTCGCAGCATCTTGAGCTCTTCGTCGAGCGAGGAGGGACAGAGCCTTTTCATGCCCTTGAGCTCGGCCAAGATGCGCACAGCGATCGCCGAACGGCCTTCGGGCAGGTCGTCCTTGGCAAAATAGCGCGCGAGGTCGTTGATACCCTGGCCGGCGCCCTCGGCGTGGACCTCGGTACCGAGGAACAGCTCGACCAAGTTCATCAGCGCGTGGCCGAGATCCGGATTGTGGCCGAGGAGATCGGCGAGCGCGGCGGCTCCGTTCAGCATCTCGGCGACGAGTGCATCGATCGCGGCAAAGAGCAGGGCACGCGCCTGGCCTTCAGCGGGGATTTCCGGCATCAGCGCGAGCAGTCGCTGAAGCTTCTCGTCCCAGCCTTTAGCGGGCGCGAGGTACTTCGCGAGCGCGCCGTTGAGCACAAAGCTGGCGCCGGGCTTGCCGGCGAGCTTTTCCGCGAAGGCGCCGAACCTGTTCGCTTCGAGAACCGGAAACATCCCGCGGCGCTCGTCCTTGTAGACTCGGTGGATGGCGGTCGTGGACAATTCGTTCAACTGCTTGACGATCTGAGCCACCGGCACCGCGGTGTCCGCCGCCTGGCTCACCGCCACCTTCTGGACCGCATGCTGATAGGTCGTGCCCGTCGCTTCGAATTTCTCCAGCGACGCAGCGGAGTGAATAAGCTCGGTGACGGTCAAGCGCTGGCGGGCCAGCCAATCGCCGATCACCCGGGCGATGGTCATGCGCGCGTGATAGGAATAGAGATCGTCCGGCTTGAAGCAGGGCACCGGGCTGGCGATATCCTCGATCTTCTTGCCCTTCTTCTTCAGCTCGATCTTGCCGTCTTCAAAGACGGTTAGGCTGATGTAGTCGCTGCTCTCGGCATGGAAGGTCTCCTTCACCACGCGCACCGCGGAGGCCTGACCTTCGGTCAAGAGCTCGCGCGCGCGGGCAATCGCGACATCGCGGTCGCCGATGGCCTCGACCAAAGACCACCCGCCGCCCTTTCCCTGCTGGCGAAACAATTCGTAATGGACTTCCGACATTCCCCTGCCCGCGAAATTGCCGGCGGAGAAATTAAGCGCATTGGTTTAAGCGCCGGTTAACCAGAGGAGGAGGCTTAGACCGGGGCTTCCGCGGCAATGGGGGCGTGCACGGAAAGGTCTTTGAGCGTCGGGGCGGCCCCGCACAGAGCGCAGGCGGGGTCGGGTGAAATCTTCACGGTGCGGAACGCCGTCGAGAGCGCGTCATAAATGAGAAGCCGTCCGGCTAGGCTCTCCCCAACCCCTATAATCTCCTTGATGACCTCGATTGCCTGCAAAGTCCCCATCACGCCGGCGGCTGCGCCGAGAATGCCGGCCTCGCTGCAATTGGGGACCGCGTCTGCGGGAGGCGCCTCGGGGAAGAGGCAGCGATAGCACGGGCAGCGGCCGCCCATGTCCCATGGCTTGAACGTGGCCAATTGACCATCGAACTGGGTCACGGCGGCCGAAACGAGCACTTTATGGGCGAAATAGCAGGCATCGTTCACCAGGAAACGGGTAGAGAAATTGTCGGACCCGTCGGCCACGAGATCGTAGTTCCCGATCAGGGATAGCGCGTTGGTGGCTGTCAGCCGCTCAGGGTGGGGGACGATGGATATCCCGGGGTTGATCGCGAGCGCGGCATCGCTTGCCGATTCCGTCTTCATGCGCCCGATGTCCTGGGTGCGGTGAGCAATCTGGCGCTGCAAGTTCGACAGGCTGACGCGGTCGAAGTCCACGATGCCGATGGTGCCGACTCCTGCCGCCGCGAGATAGAGGATGAGCGGGCTTCCAAGCCCCCCGGCTCCGATAACCAGCACTTTGGCGCCTAGAAGCTTGGCCTGTCCGACGCCCCCTACCTCGCGCAGGATGATGTGACGGGCGTAGCGCTCAAGCTCTTCATCCCCCAGAACGGGCTTCGCGGGACGGCTTTCGTTCATGACCTTTTCTACCACGTTCCCAAACGTTCCCCGCGCTTTTTAACCACGGCCGAGGGAGCGCATTGCGGTCAAAAGGCCTGAGTTTTATCTTGCGAAGTTCAAGGCGGAGACGCCATAAACCCCGGTCCGCCCAGCGAGGCGCACGGTTTAGTAACAGAGACATGAGGGCAGGAAATGGCCGAGCACGGGCAGCCAAGTGCGTTGGGCTTGGAGCAGCATGGGTTCCGGAATCTCAAGGACGTCCACTGGAATCTGAACGCGGCCGAGCTTTACGAGCGCGCGATCAGGCTGGGCGAGGGCAAGGTCGCCAAGGACGGCCCGCTTGTCGTGCTGACGGGCCAACACACCGGCCGCTCGCCCAAGGACAAGTTCTTCGTCGTCGAACCCTCGTCCGAATCCCACATCTGGTGGGAGAGCAATCAGAAGATGGAGCCGGCGAGATTCGACACTCTGTTCGCTGCGATGCTGTCCTACGCGCAAGGCCGCGAGCTTTACGTGCAGGACCTCTACGGCGGCGCCGACCAGACGCACCGCCTGCCCGTGCGCGTCGTCACCGAGTTCGCCTGGCACTCGCTTTTCATCCAGCATCTTCTGATCGAGCCAAGAGCCGGCGAGTACGCGCATTTCGAACCGGAGTTCACCATTGTCTGTCTGCCCGGCTTCACCGCCGATCCCAAGGCGCATGGCGCCCGTACGGGAACGGTGATCGCGATCCATCTTGCCAAGAAGCTCGTCCTCATCGGCGGGACCTCCTATGCCGGCGAGATGAAGAAATCGGTGTTCACGCTTCTGAACTACATCCTTCCGGGCAAGCACGTGATGTCGATGCACGCGAGCGCCAACATGGGCAAGAGCGGCGATACCGCGATCTTCTTTGGCCTTTCGGGCACGGGCAAGACGACCCTTTCGGCCGATCCGCACCGCATCCTTATCGGCGACGACGAACATGGCTGGTCGGAGAACGGCATCTTCAATTTCGAAGGCGGCTGTTACGCCAAGATGATCCGTCTCTCGGCCGAAGCGGAGCCCGAGATCTACTCCACCGCCCATCGCTTCGGCACGGTTCTGGAAAATGTGGTGATGGACGAGAAGACGCGCGAGCTCGATCTCGATTCCGAGCGCTATACCGAGAACACGCGCGCCGCGTACCCGATCGGGTACATCCCGAATACCTCGCCTCTTGGCATCGGCGGGCATCCGAAGAACGTCATCTTCCTGACCGCGGACGCTTTTGGCGTCATGCCGCCGATCGCGAAATTGACCGCCGGCCAGGCGATGTATCATTTCCTCTCCGGCTTCACCGCGAAGGTGGCGGGCACCGAAAAGGGCCTCGGTGCCGATCCCGAGCCCACCTTCTCGACCTGCTTCGGCGCGCCGTTCTTGCCGCGCCATCCGACCGAATACGGCAATCTCCTGCGCGATCTCATCGCCACGCATAAGGTCGATTGCTGGCTCGTGAACACCGGCTGGACGGGCGGCAAATACGGGGTCGGTAAGCGCATGCCGATCAAGGTGACGCGCGCGCTTCTTGGCGCGGCTCTCGACGGATCCCTTGCCGATGCCGAGATGCGCATCGATCCCAATTTCCGCTTCCGCGTTCCGGTCGCGGTGCCCGGCATCGATACGAAAATCCTCGATCCGCGCGAGACCTGGGCCGATAAGGCCGCCTATGACGCGATGGCGAGGAAGCTCGTCGGCATGTTCCGCGAAAACTTCAAAAAGTTCGAAAAGCATGTCGGCGACGATGTGCTCGCGGCCGCGCCCCAGATAGCCGAAGCGGCGGAGTGAGCGTTCGGTCGAGCTCGAGCAGGGATGGTGAAGAGTAATCGCACTCGATTTGCGGCTCTTTCTCTGTGGACGCTTTGCGCATGCGCCCCGAGCGCTGCAACGCGCTACGACGAGATGGCGTCAACGTTCATTGCCAATCAAGTCGGCGGCTCGTACTCGGGTTTCGAAGTCGAGAAACTCGGCCCTGACCGATGGAATGTTACATTCGAAGGAAACAGTGTCACCAGTGAGGACACGGCGCAGACCTATGGGCTTTATCGTTGTGCGATCCTGGCGCTTCAAAACGCGTATGACGGGTTCGAAATTCTGTCCAACATTACGCTGGACGCACCAGCCAGCACTCCCTATGAGCGCATGCCGAACTCCGGGACGCGGGCTGTCGGGACCGCCTTAGGCGGTGTGGTTGTGGGGGAAGCCCTCGCACAGTCAGTCGGGACGCCGTTTCCCGTGTTTTCTTCCGATGTCAAACTGGTGAAAAAACCTTATGTCGGGGTTCCGCCCAAGGTCTTTGACGCAGCCACCCTTAAAGCAGCGCTCGAACCCTACGTCATGGGAATGAAGTGCGACAAAGGCAATGTCTGTCCGCATGATCACAGCTATCTGCGTCCGAGTGACGGCAACGCGGCTCCGCGATAGGCGGGCACTTACTGCGCGCCGCCAGCCAAGAACTCCTTCATCTTGGCGAAGAAGTTTTCGGTTTCGGGCTGAGTGCCCGCGGATTCGGCTTCGAAGGCGTGCAGCAATTCCTTCTGCTTCTTGGATAGCTTCACCGGCGTTTCGACGCGCACCTCGACGAAGAGATCGCCGTGATGGCCGTGGCCTTTCAAGAGCGGCATGCCGTGTCCGCGAAGCTTGAACTGGCGCCCGGTCTGCGTCCCTTCGGGGATGGCGATCTTGGCGCGGCTGCCGTTCAAGGTCGGCACCTCGATCTCGCCGCCCAACGCTGCCATGGCCATGCCGATGGGTACGCGGCAATAGAGATCCTGCGCGTCGCGCTGGAAGATCGGATGCGCCTTGACCGAGAGGAAGATGTAGAGATCGCCCGGCGGGCCGCCGTTCATCCCGGCCTGACCTTCGCCTGAAAGACGAATTCGCGTTCCTTCCTCGACGCCCGGCGGGATATCGACGGAGAGCGTACGCTCCTTCTGCACCTGCCCAGCACCTCCGCAGGCCTTGCAGGGATTGCGGACCACGCGTCCCGCTCCTCGGCATTTTTGACAGGTGCGCTCGATGGTGAAGAAGCCTTGCGTCGCACGCACCTTGCCGTGGCCGCCGCAGGCGTTGCACGTCTCGGGCTTGGTACCGTGCTCGGCGCCAGATCCGGTGCAGGCCTCGCAAGTGACGGCCGTAGGGACGCGGATTTGCGCGTTCTTGCCGACATAGGCCTCTTCGAGGCTCAGTTCCATGTTGTACCGCAGATCGCCGCCGCGGTTCTGCCGCCGGCCACGCTTGCCACCGCCGCCCATGAACTCGCCGAAGAGATCGTCGAACACGTCGGTGAAGGAGGCGGAGAAGTCTGCGCCGGGCGGCCGCCCGCCGCCATGTTCGAAGGCCGCATGACCGAACCGGTCATAGGCCGCGCGCTTGTTGTTGTCCTTTAAGACCTCGTAGGCCTCGCTGACTTCCCTGAATTTGTGCCCGGCCGACTTGTCGTCGGGATTGCGGTCGGGATGATGCTCCTTGGCGAGCTTACGGTATGCGCCCTTGATCTCTTCGATCGAGCACTCCCGTCCCACTCCAAGGACTTCGTAATAACACCGCTTGCTCATGGAGCTCAGAGATCAGAAATCGGAAGCCAAAATCCGGATACAAAGTCCCGCAAAATCAACTCGCGCATAGTTCCCCCCTAGGTATTCCGACTGCTGATTTTCGCCTTTCGATTTCCGAATCACGCGGCGCCCTGCTTCTTATTATCATCGACTTCCGAGAATTCGGCATCCACGACGTTTTCGTCCTTGGGCTTGCTCTCGCCGCCGCCGGCTGCTCCGGCTCCGGGGCCTTGGCCATCGCCGTCGCCTGTTTGTCTTGGCCTTGATGTCCTCGACCTCCTCGGACTTGATCGCCGCTTTGAGGCCAGCAATCGCGTTCTCGATCGCGGTGCGTTCGGCATCCGAAATCTTCGAGCCGTGCTCGGAGACCGCTTTCTCGGTCGAGTGGATCAACGCATCGCCGTGGTTCTTGGCCTCGGCCAGCTCGCGCGCCTTCTTGTCGTCGGACGCATGAGCCTCGGCTTCCTTGACCATCTTGTCGATGTCGGCTTCGGAGAGACCGCCGGAAGCCTGGATGCGAATGTTCTGCTCCTTGCCCGTCGCCTTGTCCTTGGCGCCGACGGAGACAATGCCGTTGGCATCGATATCGAACGTGACCTCGACCTGCGGAACGCCGCGCGGAGCGGGCGGAATACCGACAAGGTCGAACTGGCCGAGCATCTTGTTGTTGGCCGCCATCTCGCGTTCGCCTTGGAAGACACGGATCGTCACCGCCGTCTGATTGTCGTCCGCGGTGGAGAAGATCTGGCTCTTCTTGGTCGGAATGGTGGTGTTGCGCTCGATCAGCCGGGTGAACACGCCACCCAAAGTCTCGATACCGAGCGACAACGGCGTCACGTCGAGGAGAAGGACGTCCTTGACTTCGCCTTTGAGGACGCCGGCTTGAATGGCGGCGCCGACCGCAACCACTTCGTCCGGATTGACGCCCTTATGGGGCTCCTTGCCGAACAGCTGTTTGACGATGTCCTGGACCTTGGGCATGCGGGTCATGCCGCCGACGAGGATCACTTCGTCGATCTGATTGGCCGAGACGCCGGCGTCTTTGAGCGCCTGCTTCACCGGCGGGATCGTTTTCTGGATCAGATCGTCGACGAGGGCTTCGAGCTTCGCCCGCGTGATCTTCATGGTCAGATGCTTCGGACCCGAAGCATCCGCGGTGATGAAGGGGAGGTTCACCTCGGTCTGCATCGCCGAGGAGAGCTCGATCTTCGCCTTCTCAGCTGCCTCTTTGAGCCGCTGCAGCGCGAGACGGTCGGACCGCAGATCGATTCCCGACTCCTTCTTGAACTCGTCGGCAAGGTAATTCACCAGCCGCTGGTCGAAGTCTTCGCCGCCGAGGAACGTATCGCCATTGGTGGATTTGACCTCGAACACGCCATCGCCGATTTCGAGAATGGAGATGTCGAAGGTGCCGCCGCCCAAATCGTAAACCGCAATCGTCCCGACGTGCTTCTTGTCCATGCCATAGGCGAGCGCAGCCGCAGTCGGCTCATTGATGATGCGCAGGACCTCGAGCCCCGAGATCTTGCCCGCATCCTTGGTGGCCTGGCGCTGAGCGTCGTTGAAATAGGCAGGGACCGTGATGACGGCCTGGGAGACTTTTTCGCCGAGATAGCTCTCGGCGGTTTCCTTCATCTTCTGGAGGATGAAGGCGGAGATTTCGGAGGGGGCGTAACGTTTGCCTTCGCGGCCCTGAACCCAGGCATCGCCATTGTCCGCCTTGATGATCTTGTAGGGCACCATGCCGATGTCCTTTTGGGTCATCGGATCGTCGAAGCGGCGCCCGATCAGGCGCTTGATGGCGAAGTAGGTGTACTCGGGGTTGGTCACCGCCTGACGTTTCGCCGGCTGGCCGATCAGGCGCTCGCCGTCCGCCGTGAAGGCCACGATCGAGGGCGTCGTGCGTGCGCCCTCCGAGTTCTCGATAACTTTAGGGGTGGACCCCTCCATAACGGCGACGCACGAATTTGTGGTCCCCAGATCAATTCCGATGACCTTTGCCATTTATATATCCTCCTGGCGGCGGACTGCCCTTTGGGCCCTTGATCTCAAGCGGCCCCTCGACCATCCCCTTGAAGCAAAGCCAAAAATAGTAGCTCCGGCCTATATAGGGAGGGGTGGTTGGCCTCGCAAGCAGGCCAATCCAAGCTTTTTCGGCGGACTTTCACGCGATTTGAGCACCACGACCTGGTCGCGTTTCCAGTTCCGAACCCTCTCAATAGACCCAATTGTGCCCCATCCGCCGGTCATCGGGGACGGCATTGATCGCATTGTGATAATTGGTCGTCAGCGCGTCCTCGCGGCGCAGCTGGCGATAGGCCTGCATGCACGTGGCAAAGTCGGCATCCCGCGGCGTGATACCCACCGCGGCGCACTGATTTTGCGCCACCTCATTGGCTTCCGGGCTGGCGCAGCCCAGAAGGCCAAAAGTGCATAGGCCGAGAACGGCAAGCATCCGCATGATCGACCTCCCTTGGGCCGAGGTTCGCGCGCGCGCGCCCCGTGAGTTCGCAGATTGATAGCACAGGCAGGGAAGTTCGCGACGGTAAACTCCTGACTCCTTGTGCCCACAATGTGGTTGAAGCCCAGCCGAACAAGCCTTACTTTCAAAAGTAAGAAATCTGGAGGCCACATGCGCGTCACTGCCAAGGGCCAAGTAACCATTCCCATTCGCATTCGAAGGCAGGCGGGTTTGTTACCGAATACCGAAGTTGAATTCACTTACGACGGCCCGGGCGCTGTGCGCTTGTCTCGGGCTACCAAGAAATCCAAGAAGGCTTCCCGCGGAAAGCAGCTCATTGAGCATCTGAAGCGCCACGGAGGGGACATCAAGCTTACAACCGATGAGATCATGGCACTGACCCGCAGCGATCAGTCGTGACGGGGGTCGTTGTTGACAGCAACGTGCTGCTCGATGTCTTGAGCCATGATCCGGTGTGGCTGCAATGGTCGGCGAGCAAATTGGAGGAGCTGGCGGACTCCGCGCCGCTCATCATCAATCCCGTGATCTACGCGGAAATCTCGTATCGATATTCCCGCATCGAGGACTTGGAAGCGGCGCTACCGAAGCCAACGCTTACACGCGAGCCCATCAGCTATGAAGCAGCGTTCTTGGCTGGGAAAACTCATCTCCGTTACAGATCGCGCAAAGGTCCGAGGTCGTCTCCACTGCCGGATTTCTTCATAGGTGCTCACGCGGCCGTTGCCGGCTACGCGCTTCTGACACGCGATCCGGCGCGTTATCGAAGCTACTTTCCGAGCGTGCGATTGATCGCGCCGGACCGGGTTTGACCAATTCAGCGGTTGATGTCGTAGGCCGCGAGGACCGCCATATTGTAAATTTCACTCATCTTGGCGCCCAAGGGCGCGATCTGGACCGATTTATCGAGGCCCACGAGAAGCGGCCCCAACATGGTCACCTCGCCGAGCTGCTGCAAGAGCTTGGTTGAGATCGAAGCCGAATGGATCGCCGGCATGATCAGCACATTGGCGACGTCCGAGAGGCGGCAGAACGGGTAGAGCCGCATCCGCTCGCGGTCGAGAGCGACATCGGCCGCCATTTCGCCGTCATACTCGAAATCCACTTTCCGCTTGGCGAGCAGCTCGACCGCTTCGACGATGCGCTCGGAGCGCTCGCCGCGCGGGTAGCCGAACGTCGAGAAGGCGAGGAGGGCCACACGCGGCTCGTGGCCGAAGCGGCGCACGGCGCCCGCCATCTGGACGGTGATGTCGGCGAGCTCTTCCGCGGTCGGCATCTCGTGCACCGTCGTATCGGCGACGAAGATGAGACGGCCCTTGGACAAGATGACGGTCACCCCGATGGCGAGCTGACCGGGGCGAGGATCGAGCACCTGGCGGATGTCGTTGAGCGCGACCGTGTAGTCGCGCGTAACGCCCGTCACCATTCCGTCCGCATCGCCGGCCGCGAGCATCGAGGCCGCGAAGATGTTGCGGTCGTTGTTCACCATGCGCACGCAATCGCGATGGATCGCGCCGTGGCGCTGTAGACGCTTGTAGAGCGCATCCGCATAGGGCGCGGCTTCAGCGGCCGACCGCGGCACGCAGACTTTCAGCGGCGGATCGGATTCGCTGCCGAGCTTCGCGATCCGCTCGTGGATGATCTCCCGGCGTCCGACCAAGATCGCCTGCCCGAGGCCCGAAGCCTGAAATGCGGTTGCCGCGCGGATCACCGCCTCTTCCTCGCCTTCGGCGAAGACAACGCGCTTCGGATTGGCGCGAACGCTTGTCGTCACGGTCTGGAACAGCGATGCCGCAGGATCGAGCCGTGCGGAAAGCTGGTCGCGATAGGCCGCCATGTCCTTGATCGGCCGCCGCGCGACGCCGCTTTTGATCGCAGCTTCGGCGACTGCCGAAGAGACACGGCTGATGAGCCGCGGATCGAACGGCACGGGGATGATGTAATCGGGCCCATAAGACGGACGGGCGCCGCGATAGGCGACCGCGACTTCATCGGGCACATCCTCGCGCGCGAGCTCGGCGAGGGCATGCGCGGCCGCGATTTTCATCTCTTCGTTGATGGTGCGCGCCGCGACGTCGAGGGCGCCACGGAAAATATAAGGAAAGCCGAGAACGTTGTTGATCTGGTTC